>Ga0116231_10010309_pt1 | contig 15129 bp, 8 predicted proteins | sample S1TSphgellanicum_2_FD_89695 | JGI IMG/M metagenome (GOLD analysis project Ga0116231, IMG submission 89695) | Host-associated microbial communities from peat moss isolated from Minnesota, USA - S1T2_Fd - Sphagnum magellanicum MG | ecosystem: Host-associated > Plants > Peat moss > Unclassified...
CAACATCATCACCAACATCATCACCAACATCATCACTAACATCATCATGGATGAACTTCATCCATAATGTAATTAAAAAGGTTCCCAAAAAGGTTATTTGAGATATTTTGAGATAAATTTGTAAACAATTTGAGATATTTTGAAACAACTTCAATTAATTTGAGATTTTTTGAAATATATTGAAATAACTTGCTTTGAATTAGGTCCCCAATAGTGTACAAATAAAGCTAGTTCCCTTCATGTGACCTTTAGTTTATTCAACATTAAATTTGGGTACAATTTTACACCATAACCATTTAATGATATTTTCATGTTTTCATAATAAAATTCCATTTGACCTACATCTTACACACTTTTTGTTTTTATCTTTGGTTTTTTGTGTTTTGTGTTTAAACTTATAACTAAACTTACCTTTTCATCATGTTTTGTTCATGTCTTTTGGAAATCCATATGTCTTGGTTGTTAATTTCATACCCATAACACCTACTTACCTACCTAGACCATTTAGGTAGGTAGGTACCTAGCCTATGTCAATAGATACCTAACCTACCTACCTACCTCACTAGTTAAATATTTATTTTAAATATATTTTGGCCAAAATTCAATTAATATACCATGCGATGATTTAAAAAATTTGTGCCATGTGTATGTCATGATTTAAAACCATCCAGAATGGACGATGAAAATTTTATTTTTAATTTTTCAATTCATTTTTCCAAAATGAAATTATCATGTCTTGTGGCAAAGGTCAATTGGCCATGGCCACATGGCAAAATCAAGTTCCATTTAAAACGGACAACCAAGATTAAACGTGTTTTGAAAACATTGAGAAAAAATAGTTATGTTGGCATGTGACAGGTAATCATTAGACTACAATTTAATGACAAATAATGGGAGGTAATCACAAATAATGATAAGTAATTGCAATGGGTATACGGTTGGTAAATGAATGAAAACATATATGTTAACCATATATTTCATACCTTGGTTGTGCTTTACATCACTATGATGTCAACATTTGCAACTATAGGTTGTGTGTGATTAAACTTATGCAACTTAATGGAATTTAATTGTAAATGTTTATTGTGATTATTTTGTAGTTGCAAAATGGCATTTTTTTCTAAAATGTCCCAAAATTGCAAAACTTAATGTTTAAATATTTGAAGATGTGTGGTGTTGTCCATGTTGAAAGGATATCACATGAGTTTTAGTAAAAGTTGCACCAACCAAATTATGTGTCAATACCCTTATTGATCCTTGAGTGATTTTTCCAAAATGATTATTTGAAAAACTATCTATTATTGATCCATAATTTAATCTAAAACTTATTATTTTGGTATCTCAATGGCTACTAAAGGCTCTAAGTTTCAAATTTTCAACAATTTTCTTATTTTAACAACTACACAAAAAAATTGTTTAATTGTATGTAACAGAGATGGAATTAGACACGATCTAAATCAAATTGATTCTAATTTCTTTGTGAACATGATAAGAACCAAAAGTTTAAAAAATCTAAAAACCAATATCAAGATCAAACTAGAGGTTCCATAAAAAAATTTTTAAAAAAGTTAAAACTAAGACCAAAAGAACTTCCTTTATTAGTAACCAAAAAACTATGGTCAAACCCGAAAAAAATTTGGGTTGCTTATAAACATTATAAATATCCCATCATTAAACAAAATCAAGGTCTTTTAGTTCAAATTTAACATTTTTCCTTCTAATTATTAGCTTTTAGGAGGCCTTATTCAAGAAGGTGAAAGGACTAATATTGTAGGCATAAATTTAACCTAGTTGAAAATGTAATTTGAAGACAAAAAAATCATTTGGGGGGGGGGGGAGGAAGGCAAATGGGGGGCTCTAAACTATTTGACTCTTGAGGTAGATCAAATAGGTAAATGTAAGGTAAAGCCATAGGGTGGGGCATTCCCAAAATAAGGGGCCTAGGATAAGGCAACCAAGTTTGGGCCTCCATTGTGAAAATGCCCCCCATCCCTAGGCTTTATCACAACATGCATAAAAAAGCAAGAAACAACAATTATCATGAACCTAAATATATGTAAGTCATGAGACATAAAAGTAAAAGGGATATTACATATTATGCCAATTTAGGAATGAGCCAAAGCTTGAAGATGGATCATAAGGTTTGTAACAAATTGTGTGATCCTAAGGTTGGTTGAAAAGCTCATAATGAAGATATGGGTTTTTAAATTTATATTCTCTCATTGTTTCATTATTAATTTCAACAACTTATTAGAGCTTGGACTTTCTCTAGTTGTCCATTCTAAAAGCTTTGGTGTTTTGTGTGTTTGTTTTATGGTGTTGTTCTAGTCATAATCATGACATTCAATTATGATATTTGAAGCATTAAAAAGCTTAATGGCAATCATTTTCATAATTGGAAGATGAAGATGAAGTTTATCTTGCATGATAAAATTTGTGGGAGATTGCTTTAGGAAAACTATAAACACCAAAACTTGAGTTTGAAAAACTTGTTCCTAAAGGAGACATTTTTTAACATTATTTGTTTATGAAGAAAAAGAAGTTGGCTTAAAGGATAATATTTTAAAACCTTTTTTTATTATCTATTAAATTGTGTAGCATATGCAAAAAGTGCAAAAGATGCTTTAAATAACCTTTGTGTAACATTTAAAAGATGGAATGTTGGCAATGGATTGTAACCACATTAAGAGTTTTACAATCTTATGATGGAGGAAGCCACTTGTGTGCAAGCTTACATCAATAAGCCTCAAATGATTGTAAATTAATTGGCTATTATTTTCAATATTTATCAATGAAGATTTGAACCCCTCTCTTCACAACCACAAGCCAAATCCTTAACCAATTCATCATGACATTGATTTATGACACAATGTTTTGGCAAAAAATTTAACAAGTGTCAATTTTATACTCCCTTATATATCTGAATTATTGAAACATCTTTTCTTTTTCATACCTTGTTCAAATGATATGAATGAAACTTTTTTGGAACAATGTTCAAAGATGTATGCATTGGATTAATTTTTTTCAAAACTCAAGCAATTTATGAATAAAGACTATTGAAATATGATTTGTGGATTTACAAATTGTGTCCATGTTTTAAAAAATTGTATATCCAAATTTTGAAATGTTTTTTCATATTCATATTTTTTTAATAAAAAAAAGTAAATATTTTTTCAAAATTTTCAATGATCTATGCATTAAATCTAAAGCATTCTTCAAACTTTTAAACATCTATCAATAAAATCATGTTTTCAATATAAATTGTGAACCTACATTAAACATGTGCCCACTTCAAAAAATTTCAATCATTTTTTTTTCTTTTTCTTTTCATACCTTGCTCAAATAAAATAATTGAATAGGATATCTTGAAGAATTTATGTATTGGATTAAAAAAATCTTTAAATTTTCAAATTAAAAATAAATAAATATTGACTATCAAGTTATAAATATTTTTATATTTATTTATTTATAATTAATTAATTAATTATACTTTCGAAATTGGATTCAAGTCATTTATATTGCAATTGGGGTGTGTATCAATTGTGACCTAAAATCTTGGCTATTCAAATGGGATTCAAATCAAGTCAACACTTTTCCAAAGTTAAAAATTATTTCAAAAAACATTTCATGCTTTTGGGACCAATTGTGACGAAAAATCTTGATTGTTCAAATGGCAACCAAAATGTGGTTGACATTTTTTGATGGTTAAAATTATTATTTTAAAAATATTTTTTTGTTTTTGGGACTGAATTTAGGTCATTGGATCTATTGGTTTGGAATTTTTCTTTTGCAGCTATAATTGTTGATCACCATTGGGGTGAATTTTTTGTCTTCAAATGAAAGGTTACTACTTTGACCTAGGTTGACCCTATGTTGATTTTAAATTGGCATGATATTGGGCTACGTTATTGTCAAAACAAACATGACTAATGTGATGTGACAAGGCCAATGCTAATAACCATGGGTTTAAATGACTTGAATATTTAACCATGGAAAATCCAAGAAGCAAAATTGTTTAAGGGCATGAATATGAATCCACAAAAAAATTTCATAAAGTATTGGGGTAATTTTTTTGATATAGTTTGTTAACATAAGACTTGTAAGCCTTGGGTGCATTTTTAAGATCTTCACACCATGGTAAGAAGGTTGTGTGGGAACTTCAAGATAGGATTGCAAAAAAAAAAATCACATTGAGTTTTTGATCATATCAAATTGCACAAACCAAATACAAAAGGTTGACCAATGCATTTAAAGCCAAAATAGTGCATAAACAAGCAATGAATTAACACACGTTCACGAAATTCCCAACAATAATCACAACCTAGACTTGGGAAGAATCATCATTATATTCCCTTATACTATACTCTTTAACTCCTAACATGGATTACATCAAAGTGGTCATTTTCCCTAAGACTCCCAAAATTGGACATCATGTGTTTCCATTCTTTGAAATTTCCCAACTCCCTTGAATGACATGCAAATAAGACAATATAGGGTCAAAAGTCTATCATGTAGACTTGAAAACAATTTTCCAACTTTATATCAAGATCTTCGATCATACTTGATTTAACCCCTCAAAATGTCATTTAAATGTTGAGAGTCACTTTGAATCCTAACATTTCAAATGGCCTACAAATCCATATTTTGGAAGTGTGACATACCCCATTTATTGTTATATTTTTAAAAAACTTCTTAATAGATTAAAGAAAGGATTATTTAAACCAATCTTTTTGGTCTTTCAAAACTTTATTCAAAGATATGGGACACCCCAAAACTTCCAACTCCAAAAGATGGAATTCAATTTGGGAATCTTGGGAATGCCTTGTTTTGACTTGAACATCTTCACTTCTTATTGGAGTATGTTTGCAATTTTTTACACTCACTTTAAATCTTGGTCTCTTGTTCATTCCAATTATACTTGGAAGTAGTCAACTTCTTTTCATCCTAAAAATGGCATTTTATTGCCCGTCTTAAGACTTGGTTACACATCTATTTTAATATCATCATAGGGGATTTCTAGGAAGTTTTAAAGTGGTGTAAATTGGAGGAAATTTACAAATGAGAAGCCCAAAAAAACAAAGCTTGCTATTATTGTGGCCTTAAAAGTCATTTTGTGAAACACTAACACAAGAAAATAAAAATTAGGAGAATGACTTCAAAGGTTATTTATGAATAGTTATAGTAGTTTTTCAAAGAACATATTTGAAAAAAGATTTGAGGCAATCAAATGTGATGGAAGTGGTGAATAGAACTCCAAAAATTTCAATATATTCTACAAGAATAATGACCTTATAAAGGAAATAACAACTCCATGTGCAATATAATAGAATGGAATAATTGAAAAAAAGAATTGAACATTTATTGAAAGTGTGCAATGCATGTTGCAACACATGAAGTTAAACCATAGTTTTGGGGAAATGAAGTGATAACTATAGCATATGTTTAGACTCAAATTCCTATCAAGGCAATTTCAAGTATGACATTAAAAGAGGTTTGGTGTGGTAACAAACCTTCCATAAATCGTTGGTGTGTTTTCAACTGTGTTGTTTCTATTCATGTACCAAAGGAATCAAGGTCTTAAAGGTGTCAAATGCATATTTATTGGTTATAATGAAAAGACTAAAAGGTAAATATTATGTGATCTTGTAAGTCATCATGTTATCATCAATCATGATGCCAATTTTTATGAATCCCAAAATTCTAATGGGGAAATAATTGTTCCAATTTGGATTTTCAATTACAACAAATGGTTTTTAATCATGGAGGATGAAGTAGTTTTTCAACAAATGGAAGAAAATCCAATGTTGGTTAGAAAGAATCAAAATCCTTCTTATGTTTTTTCCACTAACATTGATGAACCCCATCCTTTTTGAGGCCTTGAATGGTGAAGATTCACTACAATGGGAAACTGCCATTAATTTAAACTTTGAACCATTACAAGACAATAAAAGACTTTGTTGCTTACTTATAATTCTTCCACCATGTCACAAATTAATGAAGTGAAAATGGATTTTCAAAATCAAGTAAAATGTTTGTGGTTTTGTGCCAAGGTATAAAGTTCATTTATCGGCCACAAGGTTTTCACAAGTTGAAGATATTGATTTCAATAAGATGTTTTCCATTATTGCATGAATGGAACCATTTTTCTTTCAAGAACTAGTATTTGAGCTATATATCCATAGATGAAATTACTTCTTAAATGTGTGTTTAAATGTGGGTTGGATAATTACATATGTAGGTTGAAATTTGGAGGTATAGTTTGTGAATACAAATACTAAACAAATGTGTGGATGTTTGGACTTTATTCAATATATGAACCCCACATTAAATTATGAACGGACTACCAAACTACCAATTATATCATATTAGTTCAATGGTAAATTCAATTTGTGTATTTGATTTTTGTGATAAGGAATGTTCTTCACAAATTGTTGACAAGTGTTTAGGGTAGACCAATGATTAGCAGATTATGTCAAATGAAACCATGTTACCAAACAAAATACCTTCCTTACATTATTTTGAAGGATACATCTTATGGTTGTTCCTTATTAAAAAGATTTGTAAAAGCAATGAAGTAACATTAATCTATAGGTTTTATCTTCAACCCCTAGAAGATGTCTTTTATTTTCCCATGTTTTCTCCTCACTTATAGGTGGATGAAAGCATGGTAAAATAGGCAACAAAAGTAAAACATTTCAAATTGTTAATTTTTTGACAAAAGTACAATAAAGTAAATTCAAAATCACTTTAGGGTCCAAGTAGGATAAAAAGATATGTTAACAACCTTTAAAAAATTCTTAAATAAGATTGATTCCAAAGGTGATGTGGTTACACAAGATTGGTTGAGCAATGCTAAAATAAAGTTGAAAAATGATGTTAAAAATGTTTTTACAATGTTAAAAAACATTAGTTATGGTTTTTAAAATGTTTAAAGTTATTTTATATTCATTGAATTACTTTCAAATTTATCTAAATGTTAGTTTGATACATTAAAAATGGCACATCACAAATACAACACACATTTTCAACATTAATTGAATGTATTATAATTGTAAGCATGTTAGGTAAACATTGGTTATGCAAAAATTGATTCTTTTGTACATGTTTGCAATTCACACCCTTTAAGTAACATTATGAAATCATGATGCCTTCCATTGGTAAGTTAAATACAAAATATAAGGAATATTAAAATAATAAAAAATCTAACAACTAGTATGTTTGAAAATGTTTGGTCAAGTTGTGTTCAAAACTATATTTACATTAGAAATTTGATATATTACGATTATAAATATGGAATAATTGAAAGCACATAATGTATTTTATGGGTAAATATAAAAAATTCAATATTTCATTTACATTCACTTATTTGTACAAATTTGGATAGCCTAAAATGTAAAAAAGAAATATTGCTTGCATTTTTGAAATTTTCACATTAAAATGCATATTAAAATGTGGTTATTAACTTCATTGTAATATCAAAGTTAAAGAACATATGCATATTGATCATTGAAATAATTGATAATTATAGGTCAATATTTTATAGCTTATTTTATGGCTACTTTAAAATTATGTTGCAAGTAGATTGCAAATAAAATGCAAGGATCAATTGTTATCTACTTTACTATGTTGAGACCTAGGTATAGGTAAATCCCTACTTGACCTATGTTTATAGCCGATGTCATAGGCACATTGTCTCCTTTTACAACATAGGCCACCTTATGTGCCATCTTTGTCTTTTAATCTTCCCAATTTGGTGGTATTTTTCATGCAATTGTAAGAATTATTCTATAAGACCAACCCAACTTGGTCTTCATGAAAATTTCAGCCATTCAAATAAAATTTAATGAATTGCTTAGTTATTAAAGGGTTTTAAGCTTAAGAGAGTTTTGGATGATAGGTTGGAATATGGGTTCCAAAAGGGCTTGTCCAAAGCTTTGATCTTTTGTAATAAATATATGTTCATATTTCATTTTTACCCTTCAATCAAGTCTTGTAATTAGTGCATTATTGTACGATGTAGAAGTTTTACCTTTGTTTGTTGACCTTTCAACCTCCGATTTGAGCTTTTTGTCCAAAATAAATTACATATCCCAAAGAACATCTAGATAGCTTATCAAATGGGCTTATATGTTCCCTTGGTTTTTTGTGAAGTGCAAGGAGATAATGTAAAATGTTCATCAAATTTGTATCCCTTTCTATTGCAATTGAAATGTGAGCCCAAAGATGTAATGCAAACAATTGTGTGTAGGTACCTTTTCAACAGTTCAAAGTTTTTCGATTGATTGTCATTAGTCATTCTCTTGCTTGATGTGTTTTCCAAGTCATTGCAATGCCATTTGAGGTTGTAATTTTGATTGTCCAACTAAATGTTTGATTCTTTTCCCAATTGTTTACAAACCAACTTTGAAACTTTCCACTACCAAATATTATGCTCTTGATGCTCTTCTTGTTGCAATGCCTATTCATGTTTCTCTTTCCATTTTTATTGGAACATATTGAAAATTATGGTTTGATGAGCCATGACTTTTCAATATTATGACAAACAAATTTACGTACAACCAAAAAAATTCAAAATTCTTGGAATTCAAAAATGATATTCAATTTCACACCCTTTCACAATCCATCTAGGTATTTAAAAAAATACCATAACATATCCACGTCTACCTAGGAAGATGAATCATCAGTTTTTGATCTGGACAAAATGATTTTGACTTTGATATAATGTGTGTAACTCAAGGTTTATATATCCATATGCTTGAGCTATATACATTCATATGTCAATGAACTTCATTAAAATTATAGGTTTCCATGCAAGAAAATAAATAGTTGTGTATTAAAAACTAAAACATGATTTTTTAAATAATTAATTATTTTTTCTAATGTGCCGAACTTCACCTTAAGCTATGGTAAACATACTTGTATTAGTATTAATGCATCACCAAGTCGTTATGCATTTATTCATTTTAATTAGATTAGGTGGAATCTTGATTAACAAAGGGATTCAAATTATTCATCTAATGATAGACATCTTTACACGATAATTGTTAAACCATTGTTTAAGACTAGGTTTCCTTCTAGTATTTCATTTTCACAATTAAACATATACATGCATACTATTTATATGTAATATATTTGTTACTAAACCAACATTAATTATGGCCTTTCTCGGATGTAAGCATTGTTTTTTTAAGACAATTTCACAAACTTTTTGGATAGTCAATTGATAAGTGTGATTGTTTTATCATACTTTTTTTTCTAGCTTTTTATGTGCAATTATTTAGAAACTTCATGTTTGTGGAGGATTTGGGATAATGGTTCCACCCAAAACCATGTAATTGTACCTTAAACTAAGGTCTACACCAACTTCATATCATTGCTTACTTGATGTTGAAAAATAAAATGTATTTTATTGTGACAAATTCATGTCACCTAAAACCTTTTGGCACATGTATTATAACTTTTTAATAACATTGTTTATCTATATTAAAATATAGACAATTACATAGGTTTGAGGGCCTAAAAACATGTTTCATAGAGTAGGCTAAGGTAATGTCAAAAATAAATTAATGTCAAGTAAAAAAACTCAAACTACCATTGTACCCTAAATGGAGGTTTGTAATGGTCTCCTATTTTTTCTTGTTATATGTGGAAGAATCAAGTGCATTATTAATGTCACTAATAAGGCCACCTAGTAAAAGTATCAAATGAGTATAAGTGATTCCATTCATAATCAAGGTATTTGAAAGGATTGTTTAATGGGCAAAAGATTGCATGCACTAGTAGTAATGTGGGTTTAGTTCACTAGGAGTTTCAATAACCATTTTGATGAAGCCACCACTAATTTACTAGGCTAAAAAAATAGTTAATTCACCATGTTTCTTAGTGATCAGTGATGGGTTGGTATGGATAAGTGAATTCATTAACATGTGATCAAATGTGAAATTGACATGTGACAATGCAATTAAATTAAATTTACATGCTTTGTTTTTTTAAAATCATCATTTATATTATTTTATTTTGATAGTTTAAAAATGTATGTATTTTATGTGGTAAACATACAATTGTTGGTATTAAGGTTTTAATTAATGTTGGGTGGTTCTTGAATGGTCACCCAATTTTCAACCTAGTTCTTAACCCAATTTTCACAATGATAACCAACTTTAGGTTCTCACATGAATGAAAATATTTTTTTCAGTTTTTTTGTGGAAAACTATATAAGTTTTCTCATAAAATTGACATTTGGTTTTAAAAATCATGTGCCAAATTAAGGTTTTGTAAACAATAGGTGCCAACTAAGGAGGCAAAGGTGCTATTTGTGGTTGGGGTTAAGGGAACAATTATAAAAAGAGCCTAAGTTCTTTTTCTCCAACTATGTTGTTTGTTTTTTTGCAAGTGTCTTATGTGTTGTATTTTTTTTGGTTTTTTTCACATTGTTGTTTCTATTCTTTTCATGTTGGCACTCTTTTTGCATTGGGTGCTACTCTTTTCGCATTGGTGCTTTTCTTGCATTGGTGTTGTTGTTCTCCCATTGGTGCCATTGTTCTCACATTGGTGTTGTTGCTATTCTTTTTGCGTGGACCTATTGTTCTTCTTGTGTTGTGTTGTTGTTTTTGTCATGTTGGTGTTGTTCTTATTATGTTGGTGCTACTACTCTTGTCGTGTGGTTTTAATGTTCTTCCCACATTGTGTTGTTCCTCTTGTTGCATTAGTGGTGTTGTTCTGATGTGGTCTTGATGTTCATCTTGCATTATGTTATTATCCTTGTCATATTGTGCTATTGCTCTTGTTGCATTATGTTGTTACTTCGGTTGTGTTGGTGTTGTTGTTTTTGTTGCATTGGTATTGGTGCTCTTATTATGTGGTCATGATATTCTTCTTACATCGTGCTACTATTCTTGTCACGTTGTGTTGTTCCTTTTGTTGTGTTGGTGTTGTTGTTTATGTACCTTTTGGCCCAACCTTATGTTATTGTTTTTCTCATGTTGGTGTTGTTGTTTTCTAATGTTGGTGCTGCTCTTTTGTCCCTAATGTTAGTTTGGTATTTCCCTTCCCTCTTACCATGTGCAAGTTGAAGCTTGGAGACCAAACACCAAACTAGTCAATAGTTGACCTTTGAGGTGACTTCTTTTTCATTTTTTTCCCATTTGGTCTTTTTTGCTTTTCTTTTTTTCCTATTTTGTTTGTTTTGTGTAATGTTTGTTTTTATATTTTCATGTTTTATTTTTTAAAGGATTTTCATATACTTTCATTTTGCATGATACACACATGATATTTCATTACAAAATTTCATTACAAATTGTATCTTGTTTTGTAAATGTTTAAGAAATAGATTTCATCTTGTAAATGGTAGTTTTGGTAGATCATATAATTGTTTAATTTGTTTGTCACTCATCATTAACTAATTTTTAATTTCAAATTAAACATGGAACAATCTTTTAAAATTGAAAATAATGTCATATATTCATGAATGAAGTAAGGATGGAAGATTTGAACATTTGCAAGAACTTGAAGAAAATGCAAGTATCTAAACATGAGGAAGCAAAAATCCAAAAAATAATGAAGAAAAAATGAAAGAAAATTTGAAAAAGTTACATGCACAAAGATTATTTTGGAAACCAAATAGTGGAAATGTTTTATGTTGGGCATTGTATTGTGTTAATGATAACAAAAAAATTGATTTAATAACTTTTCAAGTCATGCATTGTATTCTTTGTTATAATATTCCAATTTTTGATTTAAATCCAGAATCAAGCACCAAGAGGATTAATCATATATAACACAACTAATGGTATAATTACATTGAGAAAACATGTAAATGTAGACCATTATATATATATATATATAAAGAAAAAATGAACAATCTTTTGAGGGAAGATGAAAAAAAACCTACAAAGAAGAAACCAAATATGTTTAGTAGTTCCATATCCATTTATTTTTTCTTGCAAAGGAACCTTTCAAGAAATATGATTTATTGCAAAAATAATTTTGGAGGATTTGGGATTTCTAATTATCAAAAACCATCTTCCTTTATAGTTTGTGGAAAGTATTTGGTTAAAACAATTTAGTATGCATTTTGTGTCCAAGACTTGTTTTTCTTTCCAAAAAATCATTTTTTCATGAATTACTGCCAAGTTTAGTAGAAAAAATTAAATAATTGTATGTTTTGCTAGCTTTAGCAAAATGTCATTCTACAACTACAAGCTTTGATTTATGGATGTCAATAGGTGGACATGATATCTTTGCATTGGTGATCAATTTTAGGGGCTGATTAGCAACCAAACCACATTACCCTTGGCCTTTTTGAGCTAATAGATATTACTGGACAAACTTTGGCCAATAATTTGACAAAATTATTGAACACTTATGAGTTGAGGAGGAAAATTGTTGTTTATGTCAAGGATGAGGGATTTAATCTTAACATTATGACTACAACCGTAAAATTAGTTTTAAGTTGTGATGTTATGGGTTTGGAAGAAAGTTTTCATAGAACTTGTTTTGGTCATGCATTTTCTAAGACACACCAATATGCAACAATAAATGAATTTTTTTGCAAAGGCTTAAGATATATATCTATCAAAGTTGCTCAAGAAAATTTATAGAAATGCATAACTTGGCCAAAAAATTAAGAAAGGGCTAGTAAGAATGGAACAAAACATGTGTCAATTCGAATCTTCCCCCAAGGAAATTGAATACTCAAGTGAAGACATGGTACAAATTTTATGTTTGCATTTTGTTTTTGAATTCCTACCGTACATAGTCTAACATTTTTTTTTTGTCTTTGCAAATTTGCTAGTAAAGTTATCCTTTTATAGGAAGTTTTGTAACTTAAAGAAACTATTATACTATGTAATATAATATTTTGAAGATGATTGCAAGAGCACCACCTCCATTGACATGGCACATAGTATTGTTGATTCCCTTGGCCTTGTTGTGTTTGCTTGTATTTTGAACTAGTCTAGGGGTCGTTGGTTGTTAAGTGATGCATTAAATTTTGCTATATCCAAGAATATAAAATTCAAGGATGAAATTCATTATGCAACCTTTGGCAACCTAATGGAAGAAGATGCAAATGTTGTTTTTGAGTTATCATGTTTAACTTCCAACATTAAAAAGGAAGTTGTTGGGGTTTTGGATTATTTTCTTTCCTTCTTAAAAACATATATGAAGAAAATAAATCCCATTATATGCTTTCTTTGATGTTGGACCCTAGGTTTAAGACCCTTTGTCTTGTGCTTAACTTAATATTGGTCGTGAACAAGGTAAGGCCATTGTTGAAGAATATCATAGAAAATCTTTGTTTCCTATGCTTCTTAAGTGTCATTATTATTTACATCCTTTAGCTGAATCCGAAAGGGATAGTGTTGATCAAGGGGTTGAAAAGGACAACTATTTGGTTATCTTTGAAATGATTGTAGTTAATACAAGTGAGTTAACAACAAAATTGAACAATAGAAAGCTTTTCATTTTCATGCATTATCAAATGGATGTCAAAGACATCAAGTGTCCACTTCAATGGTGGGAAAAACATGAGAATATGTTTCCCATTGGTTTTTGTGTTAAACAAATCTTAAGGATAATTGAATCCAAAATTGAGATGAATAAGGTCTTTTCTTTAATTAGAATCCTCGCTGGTTTTAGGAGATGTTTACAATCAAAACATTTGGACAAAATGATTTTTGTCAACAAAAATTGGCCCAATGATCCTAAGCTAGGTTGTAAATTCTAGCTTGGTAGAATTAATTGAAATTAATTTAAATTTAAAGGAGGAGTTAGACAAGTTTGAATTTTTTTTTTGAAAGGGATGAAGTTATGGAGTTTTGAATTTTGTATTAAATTTTGGGGGTTGGGTGACCCTAATTATGAATGGACCCAAGATTTTGCCATAAAGAAATTTCAAAGGATTGTTGAATTGATTTGAAGTCTAAATTCATCATGAAATTATTACAAAAGATTCGTACTCACCCAAAAAAAACTAGGAAAATGTTATTATAAGTGATTTTATAATATTTAAAGAAACAAATATTATATTGGTTTAGCAAAATGAATTTTAGTAGTTTGTTAAAACTTGTAATTGTACAAAATTATCAACTTTCAATTCATAGATCTTGTTGGAGAGGTTGAAGGAAAATTTAAAAGTTCAAATAAAGCAAACAATGAAAACCAAAGAATAATAAGAAAAGAAAGACAAATTGTCAAATTATTTTTGATAAATTGCCTTTCGTTTCTAATGGAAAATGCAATGCTTTTAGTCTAAAAAGAATATGACGATTCTTAAAAGTGACAACCTTCCAAAAAACAAGTATTAAGAAGAAGATGATTAGTTTTGCAAAATCTTACTTCAATATTATTATACATCAATGTCATCCAATTTGAAGGACTACCAAAACTAGTTGTGACCTTTCAATTGGGGGCAATTCCATCTTCAAGGGTGGATTAATACCCTTGCAAAAATTATAGTGACCTTTTAGAATTGGTCATTGTCTAAGAACTCTTATTTCGGCCTTGCAAAATCATTATATGCAATTTTGTAAATCAATAGCCAATCACTATCAAATTTCAACAAAGTTTAAAATTTCTACATTTAAAAATCACATCAACCACAACATTTGACACATATGCTATAACTTTTTAATGACATTATTTATCCATATGAAGATATGAACAACAAGGGGTTGGAGGTGTTGATTCATGCTTCACAAAGTATGCTTGTGTTAAAATAAGTTAGTCTATAATTTTTTTTCAAGAAATCATAACTAATTCCACAAACTTGTCCAAAAATTAGAATTCCACTTGGAGTCGATTTATGAATTCTCTTGTATTTAACCAAAAATTGAGTTTGAGATAAAATCAATAGTTGTTGCAAAAAATTTGATAGTTTTGAGTGTTTCTACCTTATGATTTTGGTTTGAATTGGGAACAAACTTGCAAGTGACAATTGAAGACTAAGATTTATTTGCTTAGGCTAATATTTAAATCAAAATTATATTTCCATTCAAATGAGCTAAACAATAGCTACATGCCAAGGTGGATTTTGAGAGAGGGGGGGGGGGGGGGGGGGTGGGTTCCAAAAAGAGGGGGGGAAAAAAAAAACCCCCCCCATTTCTTTTATTTTTTTGAACAAAAAAAAAA
>Ga0116231_10010310_pt1 | contig 15128 bp, 9 predicted proteins | sample S1TSphgellanicum_2_FD_89695 | JGI IMG/M metagenome (GOLD analysis project Ga0116231, IMG submission 89695) | Host-associated microbial communities from peat moss isolated from Minnesota, USA - S1T2_Fd - Sphagnum magellanicum MG | ecosystem: Host-associated > Plants > Peat moss > Unclassified...
TCATAGTTGTGAAAATGACCAAAATAGTTGAAAGTTGGTCTTGTAGTTGCAAATATTCTCAAATCTAGTCGCAAACGACTATAAGTCACATGTAGTCGTAAATTGAATGGTTACATTTTGGCTGATTTCTATAAGTGTAAGGTGGTTTTCAAATGATCTTTGTAATGCACATGCACATGCTAAAGCCTTTAATATTGCAAGGTTCATGTAATGGATACGAATGTTAAAACCATCCTCTAATGGATGGAATTCATCCATCCATAATTCCTCGTTAATTTTCAGTTAAGTTCGAATTAACTCCTAGTTAAATCCAAGTTAAGTTCTAATTAAGTCTAAGTTAAATTTTAGTTAAGTCCAAACTAACTTTTAATTAAGTCATAATAAGCTCCGAATTAACTTTAAGACAACTTCAAGTTAAATCCAAGTTAACTTTCAATTAAATTTTAATTAATTCATAATTGACTTTTAGTTAGGAAGGTTCTCAAGAAGCTTCTTTACTTGATGCACGCATATAAACTTCCTTAGAAGCTTCCTTGAACTAAATCCCCAAAAGGGTATAAATAGAAATAGGACCCTTCATTTCTTTCAACCTATTCAACATCAATTTTAGGTACAATCTTGCACCATAGCCTTGTCATGTTTTTTTCATGCTCATGTTTAGATATGTTAGCATAAAAAAGATTTGTTTTCATGTTCATCTTGCACATCTCATGTTCTTGTTTTTAGTGATTTTAATTTTGAATCACATTATTTTGTCTTATTCCTTCTTGAAAGTTAGATTTATACCTTTCCTTTTAACCTTTGTTCTTGTGGTTATTTGTGTCCATAACAACTACAATGTTCTTACAACAATTTGAAACATAGCTACAACTTATAAAGTCTCTAAAAAATTTGTTTATCAAGCAAATTTGCAATGGAACTGCTTTTATAGTTATAAGTGTGTAGGTTGATTCCTCACAAAAGCAAACTTTGGGACAAAGGCAATCACTCTTATTATTTATGTAGTGAATGTTTTATGTAAACATATTGTTGTAACCACCAAAAATAAACCTATTATTTGATTAATGAAAATAGGTAATGAATATTGAATGTGTTGTATGAAGTCTTGCAATGAAGATTTGATCAAAAGTTGGGGAGGTTGGGGAACATGTAAAGGTCTTATGATTGTAATATATGGCCTACATTATTTTAATTGTTTAAATGTCATTTTCAATGAAGTCATTTTTGAACATGGCCTGGTGTGTGGGTATAAAAGAAGATGACCATTGACTAGTGTCCAAAAACGTTTCAAAATATCATAGTTGATCTTTAACTTATGACCATATGAACTATGAACAAGAACTAGTAACTACTATTTAATCTAGTTCCCAACCTTATGTTCTAAACATTTTAAAATCTAGATGTAAACAAATTTTCATACAATTGAAGTCAAACCATGTAGAAAACTACATGAATATTACATTAACACTCACAAAATTTTATGGTTGTTTATAACATGACATGTGGATTTACCCGGTAACCCTTGATTCATAGTTAGTTTGGTTATAGTACCTAAAGTCATGTAACATGATTTTATGTGTGATTGAACTCACAACCCCAAACCAATTAAATATAATTTGTTGGAACATCCAAATGACATTCATAAGACAAGGTTTATATAATAGTATTGTTTGGTTATAAGTTTCTAAATTAACTTAGTTTTAAAAATTGGTCCCAATGAGTATACATGGGACAAGATTAATCACAAGACTTACTGTAGGTCAAGCCCCAAGTCCCAAGACCAAAATTTCAAACCAACTCAAGAAATGTAAATTTCAATTGAACCCTAATTCTAGAATTAACTTGTGGGTTTGAAGGCCCTTTTGACAAGGTTCAAGTTTTAATGCCTTTTTAGGAAGGTCTGTAGTTCCACCCAAAATCCTTTTTTTTTGTTTAAGGATGAACATCATCAAAATTATTCACAATTTCAAAGAAGATTGTTTGTAATTCTCTCCTTTCACCTAGTTGTATGGGTTACAATAGTGCAAATGTTGGCAAATGACTTGAGATACAAAATTTCCCTTTGCCCCTAGCCCCTCCCTCCCTCCCTTTCCCCCATCCCCAACAAAATTGGCAAAAAAAAGTCTTTCAAGTGCATGTTGCCAAACTTCCTTAGAATTTAAAGTTTCAACTTTTATGTTAATCCATAGAGAAGAAATTACTTATCTTGAAAGCAAAAAACTATATTTCAAGGTTGTTTGGTTCAAATGTGTTTTTAACCTTAGAAATTTATGAATTTTGAGAATGTGTTTTCAACAAAAGTGACTTTAAATATGGTTGCATAATATAAATGATATAAGATCAAAATATAGTCAAAATATTTATATTTAACACATAGTTGTAAATTTAGTATGAAAAATGAAAAAAATTTAAAAATAGATTGTCACTTGAATGCCACATCTCAAATGCAATCCTTGGAAAAGACTTTGACCTTAGAGCCTTTGGTTCCTTTTAATGTGGTTGAATTCAAAGTGTTTTTGTGGTGCTAGGTTTTAGGTTAATGGGGCTTCAAGGTTTGGGGTGGTTTGATTAGGGTGTAGGACAACAACATTAAGGTTCAAGGTTAGGTCAAACCATGGCTTGCATAAAACAACCAATTCCAATATTTGGGCCCACATATCTTTGGTGTCTTCTTGTTCCTCCGACGCTACTACCAAACTTTTCAAATGTTGTTATTATTGTATTGTTATTCCTTTTGTTCTAATTCAAATAAACGCCCTTTAAACCAAAAAAGGAAGGGCTTGAAATTTAACAAAAAAATCAAGTGGACAAGATCATCATACTTAGACCATTTTTTTATTAATCACAATACATTTTACAATTTACAAAGGAACCTCACAACATCACTATATGCCAATAACTTGCAATTCACCATGGCAATGACATGAGTGTCAAGTTGTCAAGTGGCCTACAGACAACAAGTAAACACACAGACTCTACCCATGAAGATGGACTAAACTTTCCATTATTCACCTTTCCAATTTTCTTATCCAAGTATCATCCCAAATTGTTAAGCTCCTTACAATTTCCCAAAACGTAAGCTTTTTGCACATAATTTTTTTCTTTCTAAACATTCCTTTCTTTCCAAATCCAAAACCCGGTAACTTTTTCCCCTCTCCTATTTTGCACAATACTTTGAAGTACCTTTCTCATATATCTTTTTCCCAAACAATACCCCCAATCCTAAACCAAAAAAAAATTATTCATTGAGTTTGCCAACACACAAATGAGCACACACTAAAAACAAACAAAAACATCCCAAACTTCATAACCCACTTTACATTTTCTTGGCAATAATTGGGACTTAGTTGATCATGGACCTAGATTCAATCATCATTTCCAACCTTCATGCCAATATTAAAAAAAAGAACTTGCAAACATTTGCATTTGTCTTTACATAGTCATGCATCTTGCACAACGAAAAAGAAAGGATCCAAACCATGAACTTCAAAAGCTTCACACCAAAAGAAAAATATTTACTTTTATACATTCATAGATAGAACAACCCAATTGCAACATCGGTCACTTCCTCCTTTAAGCCATTTATTTTCTTCCATTTACATTATCTCCATCACCATCTTTTCAATGATGATGCAATGCTAACATCATCACAAAATTTTTAGCCCCACATTACCACCCATAATAAGAAAACAACAATTATACCTACTACATCTTTAAAGAAACTCATATGACCAAATCATCGACACCCTTCATGAGTCCAAAGACAAAAATATCAAAATTACCCATCACCAACAATTTTTTTTGAAACCCTAAAACCCTAAAACCCTAAAGTGTTGGGAAATTGGTTAGACTAGTTTTGAGTCCACACCCCCATCTTATGTTATGAGTTCCCTTTTGGAAGTTGAATGTGTGTGAGTTATGAATGCAAGCTCTTTTCCAAATTCAAGTTTTGTGTGTGTGTAAGATTGTTATTTTGTTCTTTGTTTCTTTTTTGTTTTCTTCAAGTCCCTTTATTTTCTTACTTTGTTTTGAAGTTTGTTATTTTTTCTATTTTCCTCTTATTCCTTTATTCTCCTTTTACCCCCTTATTTTATTTGTTCTATGTGCAAGATTCGACATTGAAGATTTCATCTCGACCTTGTTTTAGCACTAATTCAAAATTTTCATTCCAAAAATCTAATAATAATTAGAGGAATTGAAAATGCATTTGAACATGATGAAGTTTAATGTATTTTGAAAATGTGTGTATTTGGTTTGTTTTGCTTAAATTGTTTTACTTTTTTAACATAATTTTAAGAAAAAAAATCAATTGGAGAATTAATGAATTTGTAATTTTAAAAATTAATTAAAAATTTTAATGACATAAAAAAATCAATGTATGATGATTGATTAGTATCAAAAATTTGAAAATTGGCCTATTTGGAAACATATTCTATAATTTTTTCTTGAAAAATCTAATCCCTAAGGCATTACAAAAGATTTTTTAAAAAACAAATTCAAGAACTAAGCTAGTTCTCAGAACTTTTTGTGAGAACCAACCCCAGCAATTTTCTATACAAATTTATAAATATTTATTAAAAAATAAGTTAAAAATTAGAATATATATATATATATAATTTATTTATTTATTTGAAAATGGCTTTATAAAATGGGGCACTGATTGTATGTCCCACTATGGCTTGCAAATAACTTTATTGATTTAAAGGTTTACAAGGTGAACAAAGGATGGCCTATTTTTGTTTATGCGCCAACAACCAACTTTTGTTTTGTTCTTTACCATTCACTTAAGTGGGATTCTATTCATTGAAGTTATGGTGATGATGGCATAGGTTTATGAAGGAGCGATGTTTTTGAGATAAAGCTTAGTTGTTGTTTTGCTTGATGTTTGTGTGGTTGCAAGAATTCTTGAAGCTAGAGATGGATGGAAGGAGAAAGTACAATAGATGGAGGGGTGGAGAAGGTAAGTCAATTTTTTTGACTTAGCATTGTGTTGTTGTTTTTATGAAAATTCAACAAGTTGTGTTTGTTTTAGGTTTGTTTGTAATGAGATCTCTTGGAAGAGTGCCCGAAGGTCAAATTTAGATATTCTGGTAGACAATCTTCTAATCTTTTCACTGCATAGATAATTGCAAAGCCTATAGGTCTACCTCTATTTAGGAACATCAATAGAATTGATGACAAGTTCTAGGGGGTTAAGAAAGGACTAGTTTGTGTGGCAATCAAGATCTAAGGTTGTATTCATTTCCTTATGTCAGCATTGCTATTGTAAAAGGAGTCGGGGATTGAATATTTAGTTTTTTAGGAGCCCTGGGCAAGGTTTTGGCTATTGGAAATTTTGGGGCATTATGGCTAGGTTCCTTCTTGAGATATCTAGTAGTTCACAATCTATGTTTGTCTACATTTTCATTGTTCTAGTTTAGCGTGATTGGCAAGTTGTTTGTTTGCAGAATCATTAAAGGTGCACATTAGTGGGCATTTGGTGTTAGAAAGGTTGCCACAATAAAAGACCATGATAGTCCATTTGAGAGAAGATTCAGAATGATTTGATCTATTTGATGCTATTAGGTCCAGGTCTTGACATTTTTAATTGGGTTATGGTTGCACTGTATGATTGTTCAATATTGTGTTTCTTCAACATGTTCTGGTGACAAATGTTTGTATTTGCTTAAAGCTTTATAATAAGAGGAATTGTTATGCCCTTCTTTTTGGTTACACCATAACTCTGTTTCATTCTTGAGTTAATGGAATCTAAAAGGATGAAAACCCAAAAGTGTAGAAACCAAATTCAGTGGGAAGGGGTTTAGATTAATGTTGTACTGGTATGTCATTTTATACATACCTTATATTTATACAGTAAACCCCTTTTATGATCAAGCCCTTGGTGACTACTTTTTTTGTGATTTATACATGTATAATCACATTCCATATAAACCTTTATAAGATTGTGACCATACGCAAAAAAAACTTTATAAAACAATTCTGAACTCTACTATACATTATTAGACTTGAAGAAGGTTGTGATTTTTGTCTATTTTAATGTTATGATTTACATTGAGTTTGAGTTCTTTAACTATTAGCTTGTGTATTGAATTAGAATTTTTTAATTAAGATTTTTTGCTTTCTTGGCAAGTTCGCACATCTTTTGCTTGTCTACATTAGAAAGTTGTTTTCTGTTCAATTGGATTCATTGTTATTAGTTTGCACAACTTGAACACAAAACAACACTAACAATGCCAAAGGGAACTATAACTTATAAAACCCTAATGTTTGCTTTAGATTTCTCCTATTATAATCACATTTACAAAAAAAAACCTTTGCAAATAGTTTGTGCTACTAAGGAGTGTGATAGTGACTCTAAAAAATGGTGTTTATTGCTAAAATGGATGGTTACCAAAACATGTGTGACACAAACAAGAATGTTACTAAGATGGTCATGATTATAAAGGGGGTTTATTGTATGTTTAAGGGTTTTATATGGTTAAATGGGTAGGATCCTAGGTAGGAAAATTGTTCCAAGGTAGGATATTTTCATGATATGAATATTCTTGAATCTTTAAACACCCTGGTCCTTAGCATGAGTATATCAAAATCGACTTGATATACCAGGGGTATATTCATAAAAGTAGGCTATTAAAATGTTGAATTTCAGAATTTTTTTTCACAAAGTATGTTTGCACAATTTACAATAAATGTGCAGTTAATCTTTACATAAACAACGAAAGGAGAAATATTGACACTTACCTTAATGAACGCCCACTACAATATTAATGTTGATTTTTAAAAAGTTGTTCCACCTCCATCATCTATCAATGTCTCAACTACAAACTCTATGATCTCTTTAAAGTAGAAACAAGAGATGCTCTACCCTACTGACCATTATACCTACCCCTCCCAACTTGAATCTTTTATCCAGAGTATTGGTCTCATCGGAGTACGAAATTTGAGTAAACCTTGGCTAGTATGTTTCAAACCCAGGTAGGTCCACAGAAAAAAAAAACCTTAGATTCTAAAAACAACCTAAATATGTGCTTTGAAACAGACCCAACAAGTGAGTTCTAACACGCTTTTACACATGCCATTGTACCATACTAAGGATCTTCCACCCTATACATCAGTACAACACTGGTTTAGACATAGATCTCCAAATTGGTGATTCCATCACTGATCTGGTCACTGGCTCTTTCTTGTCTTGTCTTTTTTGCAAGAATTGGGGGAGTCAGTTTGCATTTTGTCAGTGGAAGAAAAAAAAGAAAGAAGAAGGGGGAGCCCAAGAAAGTGTCAACCCATTGAACTTGTAAAACCCACTTGTTAGTTAGTAGTGGCACATTCTTCCTTGCAACTAACTGTTGGCCACCCACCTTACTCTGATGACATCTACTTTCTAATAGTTTTTGGGACTCCCTTAATTTGGTACTATGTACCTCTCTCTCTCTCTCTCTCTCTCTATACCTTCTGTATAGTATAATTTTCCAATGTGGGATTTGGGTCTGTAATTTGCTTTGCTCTGTTGACAGGCTACCTTTCAACCAGTGTTGTTCAGCAGTTCTTTGCATTTCTAACAAATCGCAAGTTTCGATTGGTTCTTTAAACATTTCATAATCATACAACCATCGGTTCCTGTTCTTCCAGGAAAATTCAGACCAAAGAACCATTCGATTGGTTGCGGTAATTTCCACCCCCCCACCCCCCACAAAAAAACATCAAAGAACCGGCGGTTTTCAGAAAGAACTGACAGATCTCTGGCTGGTTCTTTGACATTTTCATCTTTTGGAGAATCACGATTATATACTAAAAATTGGTTCTTTGAATTTTCGAGAATCGATGGGTAAGCGGATATATATATATACGTGGGTTGATAACCTGTGAGTATCTGTCCCTGATTCTAAGAACCACCCACCCACTGGTTTAAACACCCCAAACAAAATTTGCGGGTGTCTGTGCCACTTCTTACATGGTTCTAGTCAATCACATGCAACTCCATGTTTTGCGATATTAACACCCCACACCAAAAACAAATCATCCTACTGTAAACTAAGACAGTTCTTCCCAAAAGTGACTGGAACTTGGCTGCCATTACATTTTGTAGCAATACAGATGTTCTTTGCTAATCTTGTCCATGTCGCACATAATAGTTCACTGTATATGATCAAGTAAATTAAAGCTTGGTCCAGCGTAAAAATCAGTGTCTGGTGTGGATATTTGAATTTATAAAGAAATTGCTGCTTCCAGTTTTTTTATAAATATATTTCAGAATCAGAGGACCCTTGGTTTCAATTCTCTGCGAAAAATAATTCAGAATCAAAGAACCACCGATCCTGGTTATTTGAAAAATGTTAGAGAAACCAGCAGTTTTTATGAAAGAACCAGCGGGTTATGGGCGAGTATTTGATCTTTTCAATTCTTTTGAGAATCATGATCATTTTGAGAATCGTGGTCATATATCAGAACAGGTTTATTGCAAGTGCAAATTCTGAGAATCATGGTAATAACCACTATGAGAAAATCATGTCCGTTGCAACTACGGTGGTCTGTTTTTGCTTCTAATACCCAGCCAAGAGTATATATGTACCTCTAATGTTCTTGGCATCTTTTGTACAAGTCCACAAGCGAAGACTACCCCACACATCACACCCATTAAATGAAACACCCACCTGATCCAGGATTCTTCTGAGCTTGTTATGACTTTCAGATATTTTTGACTATTACTATGCAAATCAATTTCAAGTTCTGGCCGAAGCTTGTCAACTCCCAAGCAAACTACAATTTGTTCTTCTAACTTAACATCTTAATAAAAAAACCAAATCCTGCTTACAAAAAAAGTGATGTGTTCAAAGCTACAATTGCAATTAAGACTTTAGTAAAATATGATCATCAGCAAGCAAGCAAGCAAGCAAAGCACTGCTGATGAGAATTTCACAGTATTTCTATGATGTCCATGACTGCCAATCTCATGAGTCCCTTATTATCAAGTGTTGCAAATTGCAACCCAATTGTAATTTGCGATTAAATTTCCCAAATGAAAAGTTTGAAGTTTTGTGAAAAAAAAAAAGAGAAAAATGGACTACCTACCTACCTTATTAGGAGTCAAATACTAAAGTTATAGCTCCTGCATGATAAGAAGGTACCAGGATGTTCTAGACACTGATAGCAATACAACAAAAGGTGTCCCTGTACACCAAATGATTTCGAATGATCCTGGTAGATAAGAGTAGATGCACCCACACCCAGTAGGCTATATTGTTTGAAATCTGCTTAATCAGATACTGTGTGCAGATTGAAGAATTATGGCATCTAGTATTCTACCAGACTACTAATACCTCCTCTAATCCTCTGAGTGGTGAGATTAGAATCCTCTAATCCTCTGAGTGGTGAGATTAGAATCCTCTAATCCTGAGCTACAATGTAACTGGAAAGAATCTGCTCAAAAAAATTTGAGAGAAGTTGCTGGCTGGCTGGCTGGCTGGCTGGCTGGGGAGCAGATAGATCTAGATAGATGATCTGCCAACTAGAATTTAATGCAGATCTAGACAACTTTCTACTACATTAATCTTGTAGAAATTTCTGTTTTTCCAGAAATTCAAGAGCTAAGAAGTTCTAACTCCCCTGGCAAGTAGTTAGAAGATGATCATGATGATCATGGTACTAAGTTCTTGCCATTTGAACTAACCCTAAAATCAACCTCTAGAATTTGTCTGATGCAGAATCTGCTCAACAACAAGGTTGCCACCATGATGATCAAACTCTGCAGGTTTAGGGTTTCATTAGGGTTCCACTAGCTTCAATTCCATGCTGAGGAACTAGGACCAGTTTAAAGTCTGGCACTAGTAGTACTGCTTCTACTAGTACTAGGTCTGATTTGTTGCAAAATTTTGCATCAACGAGGGAAGAACTAAGTACTTCACTGGGATTCAAATATCCAAAAGGAACTGGAGGACTAGAGAGAGAGAGAGATCAATGACAAGCTGGTTAAGAATGTGATGGTGAGTAACAAGAATGGGAATTTGATCAAGAGTTGATTGCAGATAATCATCAGAGGAAGATTTGAGGAAGAGGTAGTTGATCTTGACAGATTTAACATTGTAAGTAGTGTCTTCTTCTGAAAGCTTCTTGGTGATGATGAATATGATGATGATGATGACCAAGAGCCCAGTAGTAGTGATCCAGCAGCACTACTCATGTCAAAAGGGATTTCAAAACCTGGGGCAGATGCTTCAGCACTGGAATCCGGTTGGACAGGATCGTTGTTGGAATTAGGCAGAGTGGTTCCAGCAGGAGATGATCCACCACCACCACTCTGCTGTCCAGTCATATCGATGCTATACACATTGGTACCATTGGGGTATAAGATACCCCAGTGTCGCTCGGTGCCAGGACCCGGTTTCAGATCCTCGTTGAAGAGAGCGAAAATGAAAGTGGGGATGAAGACCCCAGGTCGAGAAGGAGTACCCACGGAAGAAGTGGACAGCATCTTGTCCACCAATCTCCTGTTATAATTCTCAGCGTTGGCTATATTGCAACCCAGTTGATCTGGATCACCCGCAGTAGGCCATCCAGTCTCACTGATGGCGAGTCTCACATCCCCGTAACCCAATCTGGTCATGGCTGCATTCACGGCATCAAGCTGAGCATCTAGCATGTTGTAGTACTTCAATCCCGTGTCTAGCACCCCGGCAACAGGACTCTCGAAGAGCGCGTATTGCAATGGAATCTGTCCGGAGTCGCTAGCCCATGCGAAGTAGGGATACGCATTGATATAGAAGTAGGAGTAAGTGGTAGACAAGAATTGCAACAGTGGTTGTACATAAGGAACAGCAATGTCTTCGTCGAAAGCTCCAGCTGATGGTGGATAGGAACTCCCCAAGGCACTCAATGCAACTGCTGTGGAGATCTTGATGGTCTGCGACAAGTTATGGTTTGTCAAGCTCGCATGGATGTTCCAGATGCACGGCATGAGCTGGTCCCACAGTGGCTGGAACCCTGGATCCGCCCACAGCTCGTTTCCTACATGGATGGTGGTGATATCTGTGGCCGGGTAATACGCCAGGACGTTCTCCTGGACCCAAAGCTCGGCAGTCGCATTGCTGGCGGCTACTGCGGCGATGTCTTCGTTCGGGAGTGCCGAGATGACTTGTAATCCCGTGTGGGCTAGTGCTGTCAGTACTGTTGGATCTGAGTCGAACAGCTTCACTCGTCCTATCTTCATGCTCTGGATCAACACTACTACTTCCTCTGGTGTCGGGAGATTGTCTGCAATGCGCCCGTAGTTGATTCCTATTGTGTTTGCCTCTTTTGGGTACGACCCTGTTTGCAAGCAGCAAGCAAACAAGCAAGCAATCCAAGTTGTTGTGAGCAACCATCAATGGCAGTGTGCACACTACTACTAAGCAAGCTCGCTTCCTCTTCAACAACAACATATACTTACGTGTAACAGATTACAGACGCATTAATGTCGATCCTGCCACTAGGGTTGAAAGATACAACAAGATGATCTAGGCAGTAAAAACCAGAGCCGATATATATTAGCAACTCATCTTGAGTCTTACGTACCAGAATTTGCAGCTTGATCCGGATCAGCATCATCAGTTTGGCAAAAGGCCGGTAGCACAAGGAGGAGGAGGAGGAGGAGGATACACAGACTTTGTAGAGAAAGCAAACTCCCAATATTCCTGCAACTACAGCTCGCAGCTGCTGCTGCTGCTCCAGCTGGTCTTGAAGTCCTGATCAGCCTGGGCGCTAATACAATTCCTCCTCCTTCTTCTTTTTCTTCCCAGCTTCTCCTGCAAGCAGCTGCAGCTGCTGAATATTCTCCCATTTGGTTTCTAAATCACTTTCTCAAGCACCCCTGAATCAGCTCCCGCAGAGTCCAAGCAGCTGCTGCTGCTGCTGCTGCTGCAGCACTTAGATCTTTGAAACTCTCTCTATTGCTAGTCTTATAGATCCCACCATGAATTCTTGCCTACCAGCTGCTGCAGTTGCTACAACCCCATAACAAAATTGTAGCTTGACAGCTGCTGCAATCTTTCCTGAAGAAGAAGAATCACAAAACACACATCATGAAACCAAACAGAAATCACAGCTGCTGTTAGTTGCATGTAGCTATCTTACACTCAAAGAGAATGAGTCTCCTTTGTAAGCGAGTACTACTAGTTATTCAGAGGACTATCCTGAGCTTCACCTTGTTGCTTCAGAACTAATTAAGTCCACTAGTCTATGTAATGTCTACAACAGATTTGTTTGGAGGAAATTGTTTGCAGCTGTGAGAAGAATCAAGATTTCAAACTTGTGATCTTCTTGCAAGGCAAAATTAAATTAGTACTAAATTTCTGAAAATTTTTTTGTGCATTGATAGATGTCCAATGAGATCATCTCTAGATAATTGAATGCAATTTTGTTTTGCAAGTATGTGAGACTCTAGAATCTTGAGGTGATCATGAGGGGTCACTGTGAAAGGATCTGAATTTTTTCTGGCACAATGTGACTGGTCAGAACTTTGTTGTAAAATCAGACTGCCATTGCTAGGCTACTACTTACTGTAACTGCTAGCTGCTGCACAACTGCAATGGCACAATTGTAACCCTAGTCTTATTAAAATACACTGCAGTTGTTGCAAGTCTCTGTACAAAACTAGCCTTGAAACCAGTCATTGTGCTCTGAAGCTAGCTAGGACCTTGGTGGAGCAGGCCTCCTCTTCCTCCTCCTCCTCCTCCTCTTCCTCCTCCTCACAAAGAGCTTTTCTTCCTTCCCCCCTTACCTGCTTTTTAACTGTAGTTGTTTCATTTCCCAGATCATAAGCAACCACAGTTCTAAAGCTAATGAAAAAGTTTCACCCACTACAACAAAAGTGGTCCCTGAATGCCAAGTGATTTTAGTAAAGTGAATTCACTGATTGTAATGAATAAGGACTAGTTGAAAAGTAATGAATTCATTTGTCTAATGAAAAAGGATTGGAATGAATGACGACTAGTTGAAAATGAAAAAAGATTATAATGAATAAGGACTAGTTGAAAAGTGATGAATTTACTTGTCTAATGAAAAAGGATTGTAATGAATGAGAACTAGTTGAAAATGAAAAAGGATCATAATGAATGACGACTAGTTGAAAAGTACTGAATTCAGTTGTCTAATGAAAAAGGATTGTAATGAATGACGACTAGTTGAAAAGTAATGAATTCACTTGTCTAATGGAAAAAGGACTAATGAATTGCACTCACATTTTGAAAACAAAGATTTCAATTATACCTTTGAAAGATGCTGCCTTTTCTCCTTCACAAGCTAGCTAGCTGCAGTCTGGATTCCATACCCGTGTGGGGCAAGTATTAAAAACTCCCTCCCCCGCTGACCCCCTGGGGCTAGCATGGTCGCAGGGCCAGGTATTGGAATAACTGAGATTATCAAACATCAAATACCCATTTCAAAAAAATTAAATTTTTTTTTAAAAATATTTATATATATATAACCATGGTTATCAAGTGTGAAACTTTTTCATTGTATCCGGTGCAGAATAAAAGAGCCAATGGTTTGGGTTTGAACTGGGTATGTTCAAAAATTAACCTGAATGAACTGCCAGCTCTCAAGAAAGAAACCAAAAGTGAACAGCCAGGTTTCTAGGCAGTTATTTGACTTTTTCAAAAAATTGAGAACCAAAGTTATATATAGTAATCGGTTACCAAATAATTGGTAGGTATCCAGATATATGAAAGGATGCTCACTTTTTTTTAATTTTTTAATTTTAAAAAATAAATAGCCAGATTTGGCTAAATCCTCTCATGGATGATCACCACTTCAGCTACATCACAAAATTGAAAAAGAAAAAAACAAGTAGTAAAAAAGTACCACATCTTTCAAGGATTTATTATATATCCATGTAATGAAATTTGAACCTTTACATCGTTATCAGAAATTCCAAACCTAAGTATGTGTTATTTCCCTCTTCCACTCGAGACTTCAATTTTGGCTTTGTCATCATCTAATCTGTGATGAATGATACTCAGGCAAACGGATATCAGTCATCAGAGCAACACTCCTCCTTAGGGTATAATTGAAATCTTTGTTTTTCTGTGTTTTTTTTCATCAGCCCTTCTCATAATCTGATGATCCCCAGAGATTGAAGACCACTTTTGCTTGTGGCAACTCTTGTTGGTGTCCTGTGTCTCAATACTTTTTTGTTTGTTGGTTTCTGTAGAATACTTGGGGTTCATGGCAGTTCCGAAGCCAGATAGAGATATACATGAATGTATGGTGAATTCAGTTGTCAAATCTGGATGCTTTGAATTTCTTTCTAAGTGTGGGTAGTCCTCAACTGAATGATTTCTTCTTGTGTATGTATACATCATCATCCACTCTGGAAGTAATGGAAGTATGGTGCGGCAATATTATGGATTCACTTTGAGGGATGAGTGCAAGCTTTTTACACATGAATGAGTAGTATTCAACATTGTGCCAAGAATGTTTTTTTGAGATATTGTCGATCTTTACCAATTTAGAATAGAGACAAGCTAGACTCATGATCATCTATCTAAAAGTGCCCAAGGTTTCATGCAAGAGCATCCCAGGCTTGAATGGTTCCCAACACCCCCCCCCCCAATCCAATCATTCATACAAAAGAGGATGCAAAAATTCAAGAGTTTCAAAGCATTGAATGAAAGTCAAAAAAGGGTAGTCACTCAATCAAAGCCACTTTCTGGTATTCCAAATCCTCCCTTTCTCTCTCATATTGTGGAATATAAGTGTTGAAAGAAAACAGCACAAAGTTTGGTTCCAGACTCAAAAAAAAAAAAAAAAACCAAAGTGAACATAACACTTTCTATGATCCTAACTTCATTGAAACTAACCCCAAGTCACAAACTTTCCAATTCCACTTTGGAAGAACTGGAAAATGGGAGACTACAATAATTTTGTGAGAAAGAGTTATCTGCAAAGTACTCCAAACTGGGGATATTACAAAGACCAGTTTTGCCAAAAGTCGGGACGAAATGAAAAGTCAAAATGAAAAACAATAGACTTATCCGTAAAGTCATCCTGTCTTCACCCTGTCTTTGGGCCTGCTTTCACCCCCTATCCCCTCTTTCAGCGGTATCTGCAAAGTAATGAAAATTTATTAAATCTCAGTATGAAATGCTGAAAACTCA
>Ga0116231_10010311_pt1 | contig 15127 bp, 16 predicted proteins | sample S1TSphgellanicum_2_FD_89695 | JGI IMG/M metagenome (GOLD analysis project Ga0116231, IMG submission 89695) | Host-associated microbial communities from peat moss isolated from Minnesota, USA - S1T2_Fd - Sphagnum magellanicum MG | ecosystem: Host-associated > Plants > Peat moss > Unclassified...
TGGATATCGTGGTGTTCCCCGATGCCGGCCATGGCTTCCATGCCGATTACCGCGCCACCTATAACCGGCAAGCCGCCGAGGCCGGCTGGCAGGATATGCTGGCCTGGTTCAAGAAATACGGGGTTGCATGAGTCTCGGCGACGCGCAGGAAGACGCCCTTCTCCAGCCCGACGACCAGCAAACCGCCGCGCCGGCCCTCCCGATGCCGCCGCCGCAGGCGGCCGCCGATCCGCGCACGGTGCGCCGTGCCATCGCCGGCATCATGCTGGCGCTCACGCTCGCTTCGCTCGACGGCAACATCGTGGGCCCCGCTCTGCCCAAGATCGTCAGCGATCTCGGCGGCTTATCCCATCTCTCCTGGGTGGTAACGGCCTTCGCGGTCGCCTCCACAGCCAGCACGCCGCTCTACGGCAAGCTGTCCGACCAATATGGTCGGCGCCCCGCCTTTTTCGTCTCGATCGGCCTGTTTCTCCTGGGCTCGGTCTGCTGTGGCGCTGCGCATAGCATGACCGAGCTGATCGGCGCCCGCGCCGTGCAGGGGGCGGGCGCCGGCGGCCTGATCGCGCTGTCGCAAACCACCATTGCCGACCTGGTCAGCCCGCGCGAACGCGGCCGATACCAAGGCATGGTGGCGGCCGTCTTCGCTGTCTGCAGCGTGGCAGGCCCGCTGCTCGGCGGCGTGATCACCGACGAATTCTCCTGGCCCTGGATTTTCTACATCAACCTGCCGGTCGGTATCGCGGCCCTCGCGATCCTCGCGATCACCCTGCCGCCGCATGTGCAGAGACACTCTCGCGGCATCGACCTGGCCGGCTTCGGCCTGATGATCGGCGGCACCTGCACCGCCCTTCTGGCCCTCAGCTGGGGCGGCACCGCCTATCCCTGGGCGTCCGCGCCGATCTTGGGCCTTGCCGGTATCACGGTGGCGATGTTCGTGCTGCTGGTGCCGGTGGAGCGGCGCGCGCGCGAACCCGCTCTGCCCCCGCGGCTATTCGCGAACTCGGTTTTCGTGCGCGGCGTCGCCACGTCCAGCCTCGCCGCGACATCCATGTTCGGCGCCTTGGTGTTCATCCCCCTGTTCTTCCAGCTCGTGCTCGGCGCATCCGCGACCGAGGCCGGGCTGCGCATGGCGCCGATGATGGGCGGGCTGATCGTCAGTTCCATCGTCGGCGGCCGGCTCGTGACACGCACCGGCCGCTACAAGATCTTTCCGGTCATCGGCCTGTGCGGGGCCACACTGGCTTTTGGCGGCATGTCCCTCGCCGCGCTGGAGCATGCGGGTGCCAACACCTTCGATGCGCTGCTCGTCATACTCGGCATGGGCATGGGCCTCGTTCTGCCGAACATCACCACCGCCGTGCAGAACGCCGTCGCCATCGGCGACCTCGGCGTGGCAACGGCGACGATGGCCTTTTTCCGCTCGCTCGGCGGCGCCTTCGGCGTGGCCCTGTCAGGCACCATCCTGGCCGGCACGCTGCACGACGCCCTGCCGCAGGGCCGCGGGCTTGATCTGGTTCATATGGGCCTGACGCAACTTCGATCGCTACCGGCGAACCTGCGGATCGAGGTCACCGGCGCTTACGGCCACGCGCTCGCCCTGATGTTCGCCATCGCCGCGCTCTGCACCGCGGCCGCCTTCGCCATCGTCCTCGCTCTGCCCGAACTGCCCTTGCGCGGCGCGAAGTAAGAAAGACTCTTCTTTTCTGAAGAAAAGAAGCAAAAGACTTTGTTCCTGGGATTTGAACGTCGGGCGGACGTACTCCGCCAACCGGCCCACTCGGTTCACCCTGGTCCCACCATGGCAAACATCGCGCCCTGCGGATCAAGCGCCTGCACAATCCAACCGCCGCCCGGCACCTGAAGCGGCCCGTTCAAAACCGTCCCCCCGGCCGCCTTCACCCGCGCGGCGGCGGCGCCCGCCGACTCGACATTGAAATAATATAGCCACAGCGGATGAGGCATCTGCTGCGGCTTTTTCATCATGCCGCCGGCCCACACCTCGCCGATATAAAATGTCTGGTACGCGCCCATCGGCCCCATATCCACGGCCTGTCCCTTGGTCCAGCCGAACAGGCCGGCATAGAAGGCGAACGCGCCCTCCATGTCGCTCGCCAGCAGCTCATGCCATCCGGTGTGGCCCGGTGTGCCGGCCGCACCCGGCGCCGGGCCAGACATGCCCGGCAATGGCTGCAACAGCGAGAACACCGCTCCCTGCGGATCGCCGGCAACCGCCAGGCTGCCGACCCCGGGAACAGCTTCGGGCCCATGATCCACGGTGCCCCCGGCCTGCCGGATCCGCAGCAGCGTCCCATCAAGATCCTCTACACCGAGATACCCGGTCCAGTGCGGCTGCACGCCGCGCTCCTCCACACGTGCCGGCACCGTCAGCACGCCCGCGACGGCCGCATCACCCGCGGAAAACAGCGTGTAGGCCTGGTCAGGAAACCCAGCGTCGCGCGACTCCCAGCCGATCACCGCCGAATAAAAACTGGCCGCCGAGACAATGTCCCGGGTCATCAATTCGTACCAAACGAATCGGCTGAGCGTGGCGTCCATGGCGTGTTTCCAAGCAGTCTGAGGTGGTTGTCAGAAAATCCTATGCCGCTACCCCGAAGCAGATGCGCGGAAACCTATACCATGCCGCCTCAAAAAAATGTCATGATTGATTGACAATAAAAAGTGTCATGTTAGCATGACAGTGTAGGTAAAGGGGGGCTCGTACCCACGCGTCAGCCCGGCACCTGCACTCAGTGTCTCGGTTTGGCGCTGACCGGCATGCCCGATCATCCGCCAAGGCGAGTCGAAAGACAGGGCTCTAGCCGGCAGTCATCTGCTTGGCGGCTAACAGCTCATGATGTCTGCTGGCAGAGCATATATCTTTCACGGAGGTGTTGTTTATGGCTGATGATCTCAACAAGGTTTGGCCGACAGGCCTGACCATTCCGGAGTCGGAGGAGTTGCACAAGCACGTGATCGACGGAGCACGCGTGTTCGGCGCTCTCTCGATCTTCGCGCATATCCTGGCGTTTATCTACTCGCCCTGGCTTCATTAAGGGAGTTCTGAAATGAACCAAGGTAGAATCTGGTGCGTGGTCAACCCGACTGTCGGGCTGCCACTCTTCCTCGGCAGCGTGGCTCTCACCTCGCTCGCCGTCCACACGGCTGTAATGACCCACACGACATGGATGGGCAATTACTGGCAGGGCAAGGCAAAAACCGTTGCGATGAACGGCTCGGCGGCAAATGTCGCTTCGCTTTCATCCCAGGCACAGCCAGGCTTTGTCATCAGTGTCAATCCGGTGGCGGCAACAGCCGGCACTAACGGCACGTCGTTCGTCGTCACCGTGGCCCCAAGCCATGTCCAAACGGCGGCTGCCGCCCCCGCGCAAAACGCAAAACTCGCTTTGGCGGCGAAATAGCGCGGGTTTACACGAATGATGGCTGGTCCGTGGATCCGAGGCTTTCGGGTCCCGGCCGCTATCAAGAAAGCACTTCTTTTTTGAAAAAAAGAAGCAAAAAACTTTTATTTCTTTGGATGCGCCATGTGGAACATGCGACCTAAATAAACAAAAGTTTTTTGGTTCTTTTTTTCAAAAAAGAACACTCTTTCTTATGTATTCGAGATTTCATTGAGCATGGGCAAGCAATGAATCGCGTCAGCCAAAGAATGATGAGAGGCTGGGTCAATCTCGGCCCCCGCTTCCTGCCCTTCGCGGATGCCGCCACGCCCGAGCTGCCGCTGGGGCGCCTGCTGCGCCTGTCGTTGTTCCAGGTGTCCGTCGGCATGGCGCTGGTTCTGCTGATCGGCACGCTCAACCGCGTCATGATCGTGGAACTCAACGTGCCGGCCTCGCTGGTTGGCATCATGATTTCGCTGCCGCTGATTTTCGCGCCTTTCCGCGCCCTGATCGGCTTCCGCTCCGATACCCACACCTCGCCGCTGGGATGGAAGCGCGTACCCTTCATGTATCACGGCGCGATGGCGCAATTTGGCGGCCTGGCCATCATGCCCTTCGCCTTGCTGGTGCTGGCGCATCTCGGCAATGCGGAACATGTCCCGGCCTGGATCGGCGATCTCGGCGCCGCACTCGCCTTCCTGCTGGTCGGCGCCGGCCTGCACACCACGCAGACGGTCGGCCTCGCACTGGCCACCGACCTGGCGCCGGCGGAGAGCCAGCCGAAAGTCGTTGGCCTCATGTATGTGATGCTGCTGTTCGGGATGATAATAAGCGCGCTCGGTTTCGGCGCCTTCCTCGCGAACTTCACCCCCGGCCGCCTCGTCCAGGTGATCCAGAGCGCGGCCCTCGCCACGGTGGTGCTGAATTTTGTCGCCTTGTGGAAGCAGGAAGGCCGCCGGCCATCCACCAAAACCAGCGCGCCGGTACACCCCCGGAATGGTTTTCGCGACGCCTGGGAAAGGTTTTCGCAGGGCGAAAATACCGTTCGCCGCCTGCTCGCCGTGGGACTCGGCACCATGGCCTTCAGCATGGAGGATGTGCTGCTGGAACCCTATGGCGGCCAGGTCCTGCATCTGACGGTCGGCGGCACGACAAAACTTACCGCGACGCTCGCTTTGGGCGGTCTGTTTGGCTTCGGCCTTGCCTCCCGCGTGCTCGGCCGCGGATTCGATCCGTTCCGCATGGCGTGCTACGGAGCTCTGGTCGGGCTGCCGGCCTTTGCCTCGGTGATCCTGGCCGCACCGATGAACTCGCCTGCCCTGTTCGGACTTGGCACGTTCCTGATCGGCTTCGGTGCCGGGCTGTTCGGCCATGGCACGCTCACCGCCACCATGCAGAATGCGCCAAAAAGCCAGACTGGCCTGGCTCTCGGCGCCTGGGGCGCGGTTCAGGCCTCGGCCGCCGGCGTATCGATCGCGCTCGGCGGCATCATCCGCGACGTAGTGGCAGGCGCCGTCCGGCCGACCGGCGCGGGTGCGGCGATTGGCTACGACTCGGTCTACTCACTTGAACTTGTACTTCTGCTTGCTACGCTTTTGACGATGATCCCCTTGCTCCGCCGTGTTCCGGGCCTGCGCGGCAGCTCGACTGTTCTGCTGGAACCAGGCCGCAAACCCCGGCCAGATTGGCCGTTTTGGAGTGATAAAATGCCCATTACTGTAACCCGGTTATACGGAACTCCTGAAACGGCCGACAGCGCCGTCAAGGAACTGAAGCGCCAGCGTTTCAGCGGCAGCGATATTCATGTGGTCCGCCCGCCCGCGCCCGGCGCCGAGGATGGGGTGGTGTCGGCGATCGTCGAGGCCGGCATTTCCAAATCCCGCGCGGAGAAATATGCGGAGAGTGTCAAGAAGGGCAACACGCTGGTGATCGTCTACCCGCCTTTCGGCAACGCCGCCCTGGCCGAGGAGGTGGTGGATCATTTCAGCCCGGTGATGAGCGACGTCCCGGCCAGGGATTTCGACGATTCCTATGATTTCGACGATGATGCAACGCCGTTTTCCCGCGCCCTGGGCTGGAAGGTGCTGTCGCATGACCCGGCACCGTTCTCTTCGGCCCTGGGCTGGGCAACCTTGGCAAACCCGAAATCCAAAACCTATCCGGCGGCTTTCGGCAAAGTAACACTGAGCCATAATCCGGCACCGTTCTCCAGCCTGTTCGGCCTGCCTCTTCTGTCCCACAAGGCGGCGCCATTTTCGGGTCTCTTCGGCCTGCGCACGCTGATAGCGAAGGCAGCCCCGTTCTCCGAAAAACTCGGCCTCAAGACCCTCGCTTCGAAAAAGCACATGACGGGCGACATAAAACTGTCGAGCAACCCCGCCCCCCTCTCGCACACCCTCAACCTGCCCGTTCTGACAAAGGACCAGTAACCCGCAAGATGGGCTGCTTCGCAGCCCATCACCCGCGTTCCACCTGCGCGGGAGAAAAAACCTGTGTTGCCAAATATCCTGTTCAGGGATGACCGGTTTGTCGTCATCGACAAGCCGGCTGGCCTGCCCGTGCACGCCGGCCCCGGGGGCGGCCCCTCCGTCGAAGACATGTTTCAGTCCCTGAGCCGCCGGCGAACCGGCCCCTGGCTCGCTCACCGGCTGGACGCCGACACCGCCGGGTGCCTTGTCATAGCCCTCCGCCGGGCCGCCTTGATCGAGGCGCAGGCGGAATTCGCGGCCGGCCGCGCCGAAAAGATCTACTGGGCCATCGTGCACGGGTCGCCCGCGCATAATGCCGGCACATTGGATGCCGGCCTGACCAAGCAGAGCACGCCAGGCGCCGGCTGGCGCATGGCGATTGACCCGGCAGGCCAGAAGGCGGTTACGGAATGGCGTGTCCTTGGCCGGTCCGCCGGGCGGAGCTGGCTTGAATTGCGGCCGCGCACCGGCCGGACCCACCAGATCCGCGTGCACTGCGCCACCCTGGGCTGCCCCCTGCTGGGGGATGCGGTTTACGGCAAGGGCGGCGGTCCGCTCCAGCTGCTGGCGCGCGCCATCACGTTGCGGGTAACCCCCTCGGTTTCTGCGGTCGCGGAACCCCCGGGGCACATGGCGGCACTGCTCAGGCAAAATTTTGGAGGATGGTGACGCAATCCGCTACGCCTCGACCAGCACCAGCGATCCCGCGTCCAGGCCCTCCAGCATCGTTTGATTGGGCATCCGCACATTCACCCGCTGCAAGCCCATCACATAAGGCCGTGCCTCGGCCTTCTCCACCGTGCCTACCTCGCCATCGCGCCAGGGAAGCGTGTAGGCCCTGTAGGAGTCCGGATCAGGGCGCACGCGATCTCCGATCTCCAGCGGGCTGAAGGTCATGATATGTTCCTGCCATGACAGGCGGCATCATCGCCGCACTGCCCACGGAACCCCAACGTCTCCCAGCGTGTTGTAGTTTCCCGGCATCCGGTTCAGTGGCCGTTTGACGGCCAAAGCCCGCATCACGCGGCGCCGCGATGCCTTCAAGGGAGGGTTGCCCATGCCGCCCGTGCCGTGCGCCATGATCAGGTCCATCGCCGACCGCTGCATCGTGTTGCTGGGAACCGCCTACGAAGGGCAAGCCTATCTCGAGCCCGGCCGGCACTATGTCGCCTCAGGCGGCGATATGCTGCTCGACCTCGGCCTTTCGGACATGAGCGAGTTCCATCTCGCGATATGGAAGGGCTCGGAACCGGTCTTCGATGCGAGGTGGGGCGAGGGCCAGACGATGAAAGTGGAGATATGTCCACGGATGGACTGGGTGGCCTGGCTTGAGAAAACCGATGCGTGACGCGGGGCGCGGCGAAAAGGCCTTCTTTCTTGAAAGAAAGAAGCAAAGAACTTTTGTGTCCTCCGCAGCTTCAAGCTGCGCATCCATCCCCAAAGCGAAACCCAGGAAACAAAAGTCTTTTGAAACCGCAGATGAACGCAGATGCCGAGGTTTCCCTTCCTTGTTTTTCTTCGGCTGGCGCGGCGGTGGCCGGGAACCTGGGCAGTACCCTTTTCGTCAGAAAAGAAGGCCTTTCTGCCTCACTTACGTTTGCCGCGTCGCGTAAAGCGCCGCCTGTATCCTGCTCCGCAGCTTCAGCTTGCGCAGGATCGCCGTTACATGCGCCTTCACCGTGCTCTCGGAAATCGAAAGCTCGTACGCAATAATCTTGTTCGCCTTGCCCGCGGAAATCATTTCCAGCACCCGCCGCTGCTGGCCGGAAAGCGAGGCGATCGCCGCATGACGGTCCGGCACGCCGTCGATCGCGGGTTCGCCCGGCAGGCTGATCTCCCCCGCAAGCACGGCCGTCAGGGCATTGCGCATGCCGTCGCGCGAGAGCGATTTCGGGATGAACCCGGCGGCACCGCAGCCCATCGCCTGGTCCACCGTCTCCTTGTCCTCGCGGCCCGATACGATCACCACAGGTGTCGCCGGCGCCTTGTTGCGCAGGCTGAGCAGGCCGGCCATGCCGTTCATGCCCGGCATGTTCACATCGAGCAGGATCAGGTCGAAATCCTGCCCGCCCAAAGCCGCCTGCGCATCCTCGATACTGCCGCATTCCACCACGCGCGCCTGCGGCATCGTGCTGGTCACGATCTGCGCGAGCGCGTCGCGGAACAGCGGATGATCGTCGGCGATCAGCACCGCGGACGTGTCGGTGTCCAACGAAGGAAGCACGTGATCCAATCCGGTGGCGGAGCTTGTGTACATAGCATGCTCATAACCCGTCTGCCTCACCCCCCGCCACCCATACGATAGGACAGCGCAGCCAGCCCCCGCGCCCGCCGGCAGACAATGGGAGGACTTGGCAAAACACCGGTCGCAGCGCATCTCACCGAAAAACGAGAGGACGTTCCATGCCGGCATTCCACCAGTGCCTTGCGTTGCGGCGCCGCGCCTTTTTGGCCGGTGCGGGCCTGCTGGCTTGCGGCCCGGCCTTCGCCGCGGCCGCGCCCTCGCTGCGGCTGGGCGTGCTGCCTTTCGGCACCGTGCAATGGATCGCCGACGTGATCCGCCGCCACGGGCTCGACCTTGCGCACGGCTTCACCCTGCAAACCACCAAACTCGCCACGACCGAGGCGGCGAAGGTGGCGCTGATGGGCCATGCCGTGGATGTCGCGGTGTCGGACTGGCCATTCGTGGCCGCACAGCGCAGCCATGGCGGCACACTCACCTTCGCGCCCTTCTCCAGCAGCCTGGGCGGCATCATGGTGCCGGCCACCTCGCCGATCAAACAGCTTGCCGATCTCAAAAGCCTGCGTCTCGGTGTCGCCGGCGGCGCCGCCGACAAATCCTGGCTGATCGTTCGCGCCGCGGCCAAAAAACAGGGGATCGATCTGGCGCAAGCCGCCCAACTATCCTTCGGCGCGCCGCCCTTGCTCAGCGCGACCCTGGCGCAGGGCGGACTGGATGCCTTGCTCACGTTCTGGAATTTCTGCGCCCGGCTCCAGGCCAACGGCCTGCGCGAGGCGATCTCGGTTGCCGATTGCGCGCGCCTGCTTGGCTTGCAGGCGCCGCCGGTGCTCGTCGGCTATGTGTTCGATGCGAACTGGGCCGCCACGAACCCACGCGTGATCGGGGGCTTCCTCAAAGCCTCCGCCGCGGCGGAAGACCTGCTCGCCAAGAACCCCGCCGAATGGCACTCCATCCGCCCGCTGATGGATGCACCCGGCGATGCGCTGTTCCAGGCGCTGAAAACCCGCTTCCTGGCCGGCATATCCCGCCCGGATGCGCCGGCGCTGCGCGACCAGGCCAGCCTCCTGCTGGCCGTGCTGGCGGCGGATGGCGGCACGCGCGCCGCCACCTTGCCGGATGGCGTGTTCTGGCAAGGGGCCTGACCTGAAGGGTTTTGCCAGGCGGATCAGCCGCGGTCTCTCCCTGCTCGTTCTGCTGGCGCTCTGGTGGGCGGCGGCGCGCCTGGCCGGCGATCCCGGCCGCCTGCCCGGGCCGGGTGCGGTGGCCGTTTTCGCATGGCGCGCCACGATGGCGGGCGAGATGCTGCCGGCCATGCTGGCGACACTCGGGCGCGTGGCCGCCGCCTTCGTGCTCTCCATGCTGGCGGGGACCGCGATCGGCATGCTGGCCGGCCGGTCCGGGGCCGCCGATGCGTTGATCGACCCTTGGCTGGTGATCGCGCTGAACCTGCCTGTGCTGATGGTGGTCGTACTGGTCTATATCTGGATGGGCCTCACCGAGGCGGCGGCAATACTCTCCGTATGCATCGCCAAGATTCCCACCGTTGCGGTCACGGTGCGCGAGGGCGCGCGCGCGCTCGACCCGGCGCTGGACGAGCTTGGCCAATGTTTCGCCATTCCACGCTGGCGCCGCTGGCGAACCATCCTGTTGCCGCAAATGGCGCCCTATCTGGCGGCCGCCGCCCGCGCCGGGCTTTCCGTCACCTGGAAAATCGTTCTGATCGTCGAGCTGATCGGCCGCCCGAACGGGGTCGGTTTCGAGCTGAACCTGCTGTTTCAGAATTTCGATGTGGCCGGCATCATCGCCTACGGGCTGGCATTCTCGCTGGTGATGCTGGCGGCCGAGGCAGTTCTGCTGCAAAGGCTGGAACGGCGTGCCAATGCCTGGCGCTGATCCGTTCAGCGTCTCGATCGTGTCGCGCGTTTTTGGCACGCATACCATCCTGCGCGACGTGCATTTCACCGCGCGCCCCGGTGAGGTGCTGGCGCTGCTGGCCCCTTCGGGCACCGGCAAAACCACAACCTTGCGCATCGCCATGGGCCTGGACCGTCATTTTACCGGATCGGTGCGGCGCCCGGCCGGCCGCCTTGGCGCGGTGTTCCAGGAGCCGCGCCTGCTGCCATGGCTTTCCATCGCCGCCAATCTGCGCCTGGTCGAACCGGGGCTGAGCGACGCGGATATCGCCGCCGGGCTAGCCATGGCGGGATTGCCGGATTGCGCGGGCGCCCTGCCGAAACAGCTTTCGCTCGGCATGGCCCGGCGCGTGGCGCTGGCGCGCGCGCTGGCGGTGCGGCCCTCCCTGCTGGTGCTGGACGAACCCTTTGCCTCGCTGGATGCGCGGCTCGGCGCCGAGCTTGGGCATGCGGTCGCGGCCCATGCGCGCGCGATCGGCGCGATCGTTCTGATGGCAACGCACGACCTTGAACAGGCGCTCGCCACCGCCGACCGGCTGCTGGTGCTCAGCGGCACCGCCCCGGCCACGCTCGGCGCCGATCTGCCGGCCAGTCAGACGTCTGCTGCCGATCTCCGCGCGCGCTACGGGTTTCTGGATACCCGACATCGGCCCGTATAAAGTCAAGGAAGCCTGTTCTTTTCTGAAGAAAAGAACCAAAAGACTTTTACTCTTTCCGCCTGTCCCAGGATCGAGGCCATGACACGGATCTTTCCGCGGGCGCCAAACTGAAAAGTCTTTTGCTTCTTTTCTTCAGAAAAGAAGACTCTTCTTCAACCGATCGATCAGGCAACGAGATGGTGCCGCGTCTCGCCTAGTTCGTCGCCCCCTTCGGCGCGCGCATCCTCGCGCAAAATGCTCCCGTCCGCAAAAAACCACGAAAGCACCAGGCGTGAGGTCCGGGTGTCGCGCGGTTTTACCCGGCGAGTCGCAGCAGCGCCTGCGGATGGCCTGCCACACCGGCCAAATCCTCAAAGAAGAATTTGCACACGGCGTGCAGGCGCTGCACCACTGTTTCGGCGCCGGTGCGGTCGCGCGCGTAGGGTGTGTTGCCGGGGCTCAGCGACGGGCTATGGTAATGCAGCACGAAGCGGCGGCAGCCGCGTTTGACCATCGCACGCATCAGCCGCATTTGCTCGTCCGCTGTCACCCCTTCCGGCGTCAAGGTGATGGTGTCGGCGAGCCGCAACCGCGACAGCACCGAATTCAGCCGCAACAGGCTGCCGCCCGGCATGGCCTGCACCGTATGACCCAGCACAGCCAGCGCCGGCACCAGCCCCACCTCGCTGCGCGTCATCGGCAGGCTCAGCAGGCCGGTGCCGCCGATCCGGTAGAGCACCGGCTTCAAGGCGCGAAAATCCGGTCCGCCCTGGCGCCGCAGATCGGCCCCGGGCAGCACGCTCAAATCCACACGGATGCCGTGCTGTGTCAGGGTTTGCGCGGTATGCGGGCCAAATCCATAACGGCCGGCTTTGTAGAACACCGGAGCGATGCCGAAATTCGCTTCGATCGCCTGCATCAGCGAACCCAGCTTGCGCGCCTCCAACTCACGATCGAGGTTGCCTGGATAGGAGTTTCGTTCGGAAAGCGCTTCCTCGAAGGGCGGCGTTGTCCATGGGTGCAGATGCGCGCCGATCTCGCAGCCGCCGCGTTCCATGATCGCGCGCAGTTTGGCAAACCCGCGTGCCTGTGTCGCGATCGGGTAATCGACCACGTAGATCGGCCGCAGCCCATAGGCATCGAACACCGCCTGCCCGCGTCCGATATCGTCCATCGCCGAGACCGATGTCAGCTCCCGGGCGAAGGGTTTGGCCCAGTCGAACTCCGCTTCCGTGTCCACCACGACGAACATCGAGGGCGGGTCGGCCGGGTCGCTTGGGCATGGCTCGTACGGCATGCCGAGGAACGAGGTTTTGGGGAAACCATGTTCGCCCATCCGGGTCGCCGCGATGTTTTCCCCACGCAAGATAAAGCGCGGCCCTCTGGCTGATCGAAATGGCGTGTTACGGTGAAACGGCGGCGGCAGCAAGCGGCAGGGACGAGATGCGAGCCGCAGCCCGCATCGCGCTTGGGCGATGCGGGCGACAGCCTGGCGGAGTTCAGCGCTTCGTCGATGGCGTCACGGGCTTTGCCGTCTTGTGGCGGGAGACGTGGTGCACGTGCTTGACGGGCGCCGCCGCTTGCTTCTTCACGCCGGCATCCGGCATCGGGGCCGATGTGCCGGCCGCGGGCGCCGGTGCCGCGCCGGGCGAAGCGGTCTGGGCAAACGCGGGCAGGGCAAGTCCGGCGGCGAGCGAGGCAGCCAGGGCGAGCGAACGATAATACTTCATGGAAGAGATCCTCAAACGTGCCGGCTCCATCGCCGGACACGCAGAAGAAGGGGATCGCGCCAGGCGGCCGCGGGTCGAAATAAAGGCGCCCCGAAGGCGCATTGTAACAGAATGATGGGGGCGCCAACGCCGGCGCCCCCGCGCCCTCAATGCGTCACCGCGCCTTCCGCCCCGATCCCCGTTTGCGAGCGGATATAGAGCGCTTCGAACCGGCTTTCTTCCGCGCGCGAGCTGGCTGATCCGGCGGCCAGCAGGCTGCCGAGCCAGCAGCCCAGGAAGCCGAGCGGCATGGAGAACAGGGCCGGGCTGTCGTACGGGAAGATCGCCGCGTGATGGCCCATCACCTTCACCCAGATGCCAGGGCTCAGAATGGTCAGCACCACCGCCGATACCAGGCCCAGCCAGCCGCCCAGCGCGGCGCCCGTGGTGTTCAGGCCCTTCCAATACATGTTCATCATCAGCACAGGGAAATTGGCGCTGGCGGCCACCGCGAAAGCCAGCCCCACCATGTAGGCCACGTTCAGCTTTTCAAACACGATCCCGAGAACGATGGCCAGCATGCCGAGCGCGATCGAGGCGATGCGCGAAACCACCACCTCGCGCCCTTCCGTCGCCCGCCCGCGCATCAACACGTTGGCATAAAGATCGTGGCTCACCGCAGTCGCCCCGGCCAAAGTCAGCCCAGAGACCACCGCGAGGATCGTTGCGAAGGCCACCGCGCTCACAAAACCTTTCAACACGTCGCCGCCGACCGCGTGCGCCAGGTGGATCGCCACCATATTGCTGCCGCCGCGCACCGCGCCCTTCAGCAGATAGTCCGGGTTCTGGCCAACCATGCTGATCGCGGCAAAGCCGATGATGAACGTCAGAATATAGAAATAACCAATGAAGCTGGTCGCCCAGAACACCGATTTGCGGGCTTCCTTCGCGTTCCGCACGGTGAAGAAGCGCATCAGGATATGCGGCAGTCCGGCGGTGCCGAACATCAGGGCGATACCAAGCGAGATGATCGAGATCGGATTCTTGAATTGCAATCCCGGGCTCAGGATCGCGAGTTTTTTCGGGCTCACCTGCACGGCCGCGTCGAACATCGCGTTCAGGCTGAAGCCGAAATGCGCAAGTGCGGCGATGGCCATGTAGGTCGCGCCGATCAGCAGCAGCCCGGCCTTGATGATCTGCACCCAGGTGGTCGCGATCATCCCGCCGAAAGTCACGTAAAGGATCATCAGCACGCCGACGATCACCACCGCGTAGATATACTGTAATCCAAACAGCAGCTGAATCAGCTGCCCGGCGCCCACCATCTGCGCGATCAGGTAGAACGACACCACAACAAGCGCGCTCACCGCGGCAAAGCTGCGCATCGGCACGGCTGAAAGCCGGTAGGATGCCACATCGGAAAAACTGTATTTGCCGAGATTGCGCAGCCTTTCGGCCATCAAAAACATGATGATCGGCCAGCCCACCAGGAAGCCGATGGAGTAGAGCAGCCCATCGAACCCGGCGGCATAGACCATGGCGGAAATGCCCAGGAACGAGGCGGCCGACATGTAATCGCCGGCGATCGCGATGCCGTTCTGAAACCCGGTGATCGCGCCGCCGGCGGCATAGAAATCCGATGCCGTATGCGTGCGGCGCGCCGCCCAATAGGTGATGATCAGCGTCAAGAACACAAATCCGCCGAACAGGCTGATGGCGATCACCGAGAGTGCCGGCGCCGCCGGCTTGGCCGGTGCCGCCGGAGCTTGGGCCGGGGCGCTCACGGCGGGCGCAGGGGGCGCGGGGGCAGGCGTCGCCGCTTGTGCGGCGGGTGCAGGTGTCGCGGCCGGCGCCGGTGCCTGCGCGGAAGCCAGTGGCGAGAAGGCCAGGAAGGCCGCGGCAAGGGCCGGGATGATGATCCGCAGGCGCATCATAGCCGCCCCCCGACGATCCGCGCGGTGAGCGTATCGAAGGCCGAGTTGGCGCGCAGCACATAGAACCCGGTCAGCGCGATGGCCGAGATGATCACGAACAGGCCCAGCGGAAAACCCAGCGTCATCGAGCCATAGACCGGGGTTGCCATCAGGCCGGGTGCATAGGCCACCAGGAAGATGAAACCGAAATAGATCACCAGCATGATGGCGGTGAGCGTCCATCCAAGCCGGCCGCGCGTGCGTTCAAGTTCACGGAAATCCGGATTGTCACGCATATTGGGCGTTACAAGTTGGTCCATGGAATGTTCCCTTTCTACGGCTTTTATCGGCGCCTGTAGCCGAACCATGGCAGAAACCTTGCCCTACCGTAAGTAGGCAGTTTACCGCCTCGTAGGGCGGATAAGCGAAGCGCCATCCGCCTCGGGGCCCGCGACAACAGCCCGCTCTGCACCGTAACTCGTAGGCCGGATCAGCGAAGCGCCATCCGCCTCGGGGGCAAGCGACAACAGCCCGCTCTGGCGCCTCAAAGAAACCGCCGCGCCACCACCCCGCCCCACCCCGCCACCGAATCATCAAACCCAAACACAAAATTCCTGTCCGGCGCGAACGTCCGCAGCCCCGCCCAGGCATGCTCCACCCGCTTCACCTCGATCGCCAGAGCCTGCTGCATCCGGTCGATCCCGATCGCCACATCCAATTCATCCGGCCGCACGTCATGCGCATGCATCGGCGTCTCGTCGCAAGGTGTGACCATCAACTTGCTCCGCGCCTCCGGCCTAACATACCACGTATGATCCGCCGCCTGCACCAGCGGCCACCCCGACA
>Ga0116231_10010313_pt1 | contig 15125 bp, 14 predicted proteins | sample S1TSphgellanicum_2_FD_89695 | JGI IMG/M metagenome (GOLD analysis project Ga0116231, IMG submission 89695) | Host-associated microbial communities from peat moss isolated from Minnesota, USA - S1T2_Fd - Sphagnum magellanicum MG | ecosystem: Host-associated > Plants > Peat moss > Unclassified...
AAAAAAAAACAGAGAACTTGAAGCTCTGAATGCTTCATCCTTTGGAGACTTATTCCATTAATTTTTGCAGTGGAAACTCTAAACCCCAAGCCCTAAATCAAGTGAAATGATCTCATTAAACCCTAAACCCTAAAACTAGTGAAATGAATTTTTTTTCTCACCTGCTCAAATGTAAGGCCTTCTTTGTGAAAGATGGGAGGCAGGAGGATGGGGAAGACTTCTTGACGCAAGCCATTCATATATTGGAACATCCAATGGCCTTCCAATGGAGTTACAACCGTCAATCCAGTTCTGAATAAGTTAATGATGAATGTTGACAATCCCTTGATATGACAACTGTTGCAAATTTACCAACAACAAATTTTGATACAAATTGGTTAGAGAATTTTCCACAAGCACGTTTGTCGAGGTGGGCAAGTAATGTGGGAGATTAGGAAACCCTCAATTCACACATCTTTAACTACAATTTCAAATGAATTATTTTTAATACTATTTTCAAGAAGTTTCATGGATCTAATTTAGCTTTAAGTTTGCGTTGGATTTTTTCCAAATCAATAAACAAATAAGTAAGTTCATCATTTTTATCAAAATGTGAGCGACCCATTATGAGCCCTCATTGAGTTCAGGTGCAGAAGGGCTGAATGAACACAGGTACCTGCGTGCAAGGAGCTTGAAGCGGATAACATCAAGGCACATGATTTCGATTGCTTGATCAGTGTCATCCCAGATAGCACTGGCTGCCTTTTCAGGCTTCAAAAGCTCCACAATAACACGGACTTGAGAGCCACAATGTCGATGTACTGCTAATGTTCTCACAATTTGTGCTGCATCTTCTGCATCTGGATCCTGAACCCCCACTCTCCCAAATAAATCGTTGATTGATCAACTACTTACTAGGATGAACAAATTGGGTACCCAACCATGACAAAAGAACATAGAATTGGATTCTTTTATATAAAAGGTCTAGACATTTTGAAACTGATTATCTGCTAGCTATAATAGAACAGCTCCACCCATACTCAAGCATTTGGCCTTGCAACAATATTTCTCTCATCCAGGATTACTGATTCCAAGACCCACCCATAATAAACATGAACCTTAGACAATAAAATGTCAGAACCTACTAATAGCAAACCACCTGGACCATCCAATTTGAGGGCAGGTGTTAGACTGAGGCCTTCAATTTACAGACTTGGGGATACTCATGACATGGTAGGGGAGTACCTTTGCTTGTTGATCTGCTAACAGATAAAAGGCAGTTGCAACTTTTGCACTGACACGATCCAAGTCCGAATCCTTCACAGGAGTGCCCTGTATGAACTCAACTTGGTGTTGGTACGACATCAACAATGTCTTCAATTCAAATCTGCAACAAAGCTTTCACAGACAGAAACTTTCAATAGATTATCCATCACCAGCGATTATTTTTATTTTTATATACAAACTCTCTTTTAATTTTGGTTTCTTTACTGCTTTTTAGACTTTGGGTATTTTGCTCTTGGTGGAAAAATCTTCATGGATGAGAAAGACATTGCAGATGACGACTCTTTTATGTTTGAAATTTGTGACCGAGTCAGAAATATTGGGAAGCAAGAGTGGAAGACATGAATGAGCTTACGAGGGCTTGTATGGAGCCATAAGTACAACTCGGACAGGAAATGCATTCATATCTGCAATGCATCACAATTGAGTGCTAGCTCAGTTTCCTTCCTCTCAATAATATACTACACACGAGGAAAAAAAAAGGGACAGTTTTTCATTCATGAATCTAGTTGAAGCAATGCTCACACAAATAATCCCTTTGCGTCTTTTTTTCCTTGTTGGTTAGGGAGAGAGACAAAACCTCGGTTGTGATTCGGATGGTAAAACTCTGAAAGAAAGTCTTGAACAATTCGATAAGTCAAGTTTCCACTTAGAATTATGAACCGAGAGCCCACCACCTTCCTCACAGTAAACTTTCCACCAAATGGTCTGCACAAATATATGTAAGAATGTGAAAATCAAACAAAATCAAACAAAGGGTGTGTCACACTGTGGCCTTGCCATTTACATTAAAAGTTATCTTAAGGCAAAAGAAGAATTATGGAAACTTAAATATTTCACCATGCAAAAATAGTCTTCAAAAAATCCTTTAAAAGAAACCAAAATCCTTCAAGATATTATAACTCTATAACTAATCTCAAGTTTCAACACAAGCCAAAATATCATCTTTCAAAAATTATTATATAAAAATAGACCTATTATTATTACCTAGGGGCCAAAATCCCTTAAGCTACTATACTCTATAATGAATCTAAACACAATATCCTTGCCTTGGTAGGCAAGGACAACAAAATCTCTGCCAAAATCCATTGCATGTAAAGTGACATTAAAGTGGGCTACAAACCAACTACATACTTTGTTTACACAGGCACTCTTCAGCAGGACAGTACCATGTAACAAAAAGTCCCAAATGTGAAGCAACTGCAGAGAAGAACAAGAAGTTATGTACATAAGTACCTGCGAGATGCAAGCTGTAGAATTCGGTTGATTTGAGCTGGCAAAATGATAACAGCTCCGAGTATTACACAAATGACAACTACCCTTCCCCAGTTGGATTTCGGTGTAATATCCCCATACCCTACTGTAGAAATCTGTTGCACATCAACCCAGTGAAATCAGACATGATATGAAACACTTGTATGGTTGCAAATTCTGATGCAAGTGTGTGCAATGCACATAACGATACAATATGGTATATGATGAAGTAATGATACGTATGCTCAGTCCTTCTGTGTTAAAAAAATAGCTGCTAATCTCAATGATATTCATCAAGAGAAAGAAGGGGGACTTGAAACACATATCAACAAAGAACTTACAGTCACAAATATGAAGTAAACCGAGGCAAAAAAAGTGAGGCAGCCTTGATCACCACATCCATTTGCTTCAGCCACACTCTTAGGCGTTGCTTTATTGTCAACCCATTGCAATACACCTGCAGCTACAAACACTGCACTCCCCAGAAAAAAAATCCATTTTCAAAAGCTTCAATATAGATAGCTTGTTCAATAGGTCATAGAACACTGCTAATCCCATAAGCCAGCATCAAAATGCACAACCCAACAACCTCTTCAGGTCTTCTGCAGCATTTCACTGATCAAGAATCCAATTGAAAACATGGGTACAAAGAATTTTGTAAAAATTGCCTATCATCTTTCCTTGTATTTCAGAGCTTGTGTCACATTGTCTTTCACATTGTCGCATGCACAAGTCTACCCAATGCAAGGCACTCAATTCTTCCATCAGTTTCTTTGTTGAACTAGAAATTTCTGGTTGGTTGATAATTTGCATGTCTGAAAAAGAATCAATCAGCAGGAAGAGCTCAAATATCATACCCACTCCGAATGTGTACATGGCAAGAATGAAAATCTGTTCTCTGATGGCACCACCCGTAAGTCCACCCACTTGTGTGATCACGGGCATAATCCTAGAGAATCATAGCAAACCAAATTTGAAGCATCAAGTCAGAATTCTTCAATAGTGTTAAATTTCTGTACCCGTAGGCAGATTGACCCACCACACCTACAATTGTTTTCAGAAAAGGGTCACTTGGTACTATAGTCTCTTGTAGCAATATAGAGCTAGGCAGTCCAGAACAAAATATTATTACCTGAGAACCCGAAGGAAGAGCAAAATTGCAGCACCATTGTTCTTGTCGCGGCTGCAAATGCCAAACCACCAAATCAAAGTAATTGTTAAATGTGTAGGATTGCACAATATGAACTTGATAAAATTTTAAGCTCTTTCTTTTTTTAAAAAATGGTTTGCCTGCAACTTTCTATGAAGCAATAAAGGATATAAGTCAAGGTCCACCAGATACATAATCTACCAAAAATTAATTGATCCTTTGAGCTACAACAAGGCGCAACAATCACCATAAAATCCTACAAGTTGCAACTGCATGGATTTACAAAGAAATCCTAATGTGTGAAAACCTCAAGTCTTTCAGCAACTGGTAAAATACCCATTCCCAATATGTTTGGGACTTGCAGCCTTCACTAACCATACTACAGAAATATACTCTAAAACAACCCCCAAAGAAAAAACTCGAAAAATATTGTACGAATCTGATCACTTTTGTAATTAATTTGAAGTGTTTTTTTCAGTGATTTCAACATAAGACAAAACATTCCACCTTTTTTTAATCTGCAACAAAATTTAGCTATTTAGACCAAGTGTAGAGAGGAAATGTATGATAAACTAATCATAATGAAGAAAAAAGGGGGAGAGTATGATTGTAATTGGTCACCTCCAATACAGGATGATAGGAAGAGTACTGACAAAGTCCACCAAGCCTTTAAATGAAAATATATAGTAAAGGCGCACTGGTGCACTGCAGCAAAAGTAATTTGAAGCAGCAAAGCAGAAATGGTGAGCATATAATTCACAAATTCACATGATGGAACAAATTTACTCTGAAGCAATCAAGCAAGCAAGCAAGCAAGCAGCAGAGTGATGGAACGAAGTCTATAAGTGTTGTGAATAAGCTTGGAAAAAGTTGGCAGATTACCTGTAAAGATTCACGATGTAATCCACCACGAAAAAAAAACCGCAAGCAAGTTGCACCACCCGCAACCAGTGATATTCATTTGCACCAACTTTGTATCTGTGGGTGGTCCCAACAGGAATTTTTTTGGGGTCCAGGTTTTGTTGTTGTTTTTCATGCTCTATATTGCTATTATTAAATTCCCAGCAATGATAAAGAAGGCTAAATTCACAAACATAGTTTTGGAATTTCAAAAACAATGGAAAACCCAAACAAATTTGCATCACAGGGTGCAGATGCATGGGTGACAGCAGCAAACAAATTTATTTCATAACTAAATGGGTGCAAGAAGACTAGAAATGCATTCGCTGACTCATTGATGTTTCATGGTGGAAAGTAAAGAGTTTTTTTCTCACTGAGTTTGTGTATACTTACGTTGTATATATGTAAAGAACCACGGATAACATTGCTGCCACAAACTCTATCTGCACTTTCCCCAAACACCGAAAAAAAGTTTTCAAAATGAATTGACAAGCTGTTGTCAAATATAACACCAAAGAAATTCTCAGGACTGCAAGTTGGAGGAAAATTCTTATATGTACTGCATTTAAGAAAGTTTGCAGTGCTGAAAAATTAATATGAGATTGCAGCATCTGAATTTTTTTGGACAAGTACAAGTAATGTAAACAGAAAGAAAACTCACAGAAGAAAGTTCCTGATCACATTGCAGTCACAAACTTAAAGAATTTTCAGAAAGAATGTCAAGAATTCAAGTGCACCCACAAAAAGCATCAGATAGAATGCACCCAAGAATGTCAAGAACTGTGCACCCACAAAAGTCATCAGATAGAATGCACAAAGAATGTCAAGAACTGTGCACCCACAAAAGTATCAGATAGAATGCACAAAGAATGTCAAGAATTTGTGAACCCACAAAAAGCATCAGAGATGGACATGGACATGAGATGCAAGAATGTGCGAAGACTGTTAAGACACACTGCTAACTGGGTCCTGAAGAGTAGTCCTTAGTCCTTACCCACATAAGGCAGTTTCTGAGAGGCCAACCACGAAGAGCAGTTCGCACTTTGGTGGTGAAGGGTACTTCGCCATACAAATAGGAATCATGATATGTCGACAAAACTTCCTATGTAGTAGTAGTACACAGCAGCACCACCAGAGCACACAGAAAAAACACATTGTCAAGAAAAAAAACACACAAGAACTACAGTAGGACTCCAAGAACACATTGAAGAAGAAGAGCTTGTTGCAACAGAATTGATGATTGTGAATGCAGAAGTTGGACTTGTACAAATGTTGCAGTGAACGATATGATCGGAATGGGGCTGTTGACTGTCGAAGTTGCAACCGAAATTTAGATGATTTACTATTCAGATTGTGACCGAATTTTACTTGAATTCTTGTTCAGATTATGACCAAAGTTTAGATGATTTACAAGTGTGGATGGGTGTATTTGGGGTTTGTGTGTACCTTTGTTGCGTAGATTTGCTTGCCTTTGCTTTGTCTTCGGAGCCACATGAAGGCATCGACCACCTTGTCCTCGAAAGAGCCTGTGAGCTTTCCAAAGCTCAAGTGCGGCAGTGATCTGGTCCTGCGTTGCTCCGTGACCTCGTCTATTCCCATGCTGAAGTCGTTCACGTCGTCTCCATGGATTGAGTCACCATCGTCGTTCACGGGCGTGCATTCACCAGTCGCGGATACAAGCACCCTAGTAGGTAGTGCAACCCAACAACAACAACAAAAGAAAAACCCACCAAAAAACACAAACACCCAACAGACAAAAAAACAATCAGTCATTGGATCTTGCTGCAGGGATGGACCGTGTTCTTGCAGCAGCAGAAGTGATCCCGGTGTGCTACTGGATCATCATGAAGCTGCAAAGATCGTGACCTCTCAGAAGAAATTTTTTGGAAGCTGCAAATGATGCTCCGATGATGCAGTGATGATGATCTGCTAATGCTCAGAGTGCACAAGTTTTAGTACCTGCGTGCACCGGTGCCGTGATAACTAGTGTGGCCATGTCCATGAGAACTCTCGCCCAGAGAGGGAACTGACACTTCCACGCGCTCGCCTTCCTCCAGCTTCAATGAACCACCGCTGCGGCTGCATCACGCAACAGCATCCCTCTCACATGAAGCTGTCTCAAACTCTCGACACAGCTAGTGATCGCACGATCTCTGAGATTTTATGAAACTTGCTGCTATGGGTTGTAGAATGTTTGTCATGGAATGCAGCATCTGCGTCGAGCTTGCAATCTGCTTGCTAGCTAACCAGCTATGGACGTTGTTGCCATCTAATTCGTGAGCTCAAAATCTCAAAGACACCGCGACATTCAAAACCTAGAGCGAGTCATGAGCAGCTAGAACGCAACGAGATATAGTGTCGTCGACGTGTAGAAGCACAGACAGACACACCAAGAGAGAGAGAGAGAGAGAGAGAGAAATGGAGAAAGCCTATGCACCTGGAGCGTCGGCGGCTGCCGCGAGTTTTTGCGCCTCGTCTATTGAAGAGAGTCATCTTGGGCGTGGAATGTCCAATAGAGTGAGAATGAGCAACATTCGACTCCTGCTTTGCACCGCCGTGCATGGAGCGCACTAAGATTGTTTTACAATTCAGAATCAAACCAAATTCCCACACAAAAGCAGTCAGCATTCATGAACTGCACGCGGCATACAATCTTATCATGTCTAGTTCATATCTTCAAACATACAGAAGTTGTTGTTCGCCAAGATTCACATGAATTCGCACGACCCATCACGAATTCCATCAAGCTAGCTGCCCATTAATCAACAAAATTCCTTCCTTCTACAGCCAGCATTGCTGCTCATGTAGAATCCTCCTCTGATCATCTAGTTTTCTCCAAATCCGAATCCGGAGCTACAAAATTACATGTGCTTGCTGCAATCCAGCTACAGCTTATAATAATATACCCTAGCTGCTGCTGCTGCTGCTGCTGCCCATGAGCTGCCTGATAATCTGGAGCGACTTTGTATATGACGGAACTATAACTAGCGCCATCTTGAATGCTTCAGATACAATCATTCATTCTTCACAGCTAGCCTGAGCTAATTAAGCAAGATCATATATATACAATTCTACACAAAATAGAATCATGAAAGAGCGAAAAACGATCAGATCAGGTATGAATTCTTTCGTACTTTTGGAAAGAAACTTGGACTTTCCACCACTCATGGTTGGTTGTTTGTTTGTTTGTTGTTCTTGTTGCAGGTGCAACAGCTGATCACCCCACCCCACCCCACCCACTATGGAACCTCCTCAGATTCTTGTTCTTGTTCTTCTCCTTCTCCTTCTTTCTTCTTCCTCAACCGTAAGCTGCATCTACAGATCAACCGAGAACTGCAGCGGAATACAAAAATATATATCCCTTGAATTTATTCTTTTGCAACGACGGCTCTAGTTACAAAACCCCGAAATTCTTCGCGACCTTTCGACAATTCTTCCACAAAAAACAAAAGAAGAGAGAGAGAGAGAGAGAAATGAGAGCATGGAAGAACAAAACTGAGAGAGAGAGAGAGAGAAGAGCAATTGCACGAAGACTAACTTCTCTTTGAACAAAGTTGAGAATTAACAAAATTCACTAGAAAACAACTCACTGTCTCTCCAAAGGGAAAGATTATCAAGTCCCCCCAGGACCAATTTTTTTTTTAAAAAAAATATTTCAATGCTTTTATAATTTTTCTAATTAAAAAAAATAAAAATCCCATTGTGAAATTCTAGTAGCCTAGGGATCATTGTACATAAATTTTCCCCCATTGTTAAAATTACAAACCATTTTCTTTCATTTTATATAAGTTTGCAATAATCAAACATAAGGGGGAAATTCAAGTTGTTTAAATTTTTTTAAAAAATTCATCATTAATGGTCCCACACAGGGAATCCCCTGAAAAAACATGTTTATTGTGGGATTGATCAAGTCCCAAAATTTCACCCTTTTTTCCCTTATTATTATTATTATTATTAATTTAATTAATATTAATTAATAATCAATATTAATAATTTGTAAATTTTTTTAGGGTTTTGGGTATAGCTAGGCTACTACTGCCTTGAGTTACTATGGCCAGCTACAGCGGTGCTGTGGTAGCCTCTCATGGGACGCGGTGAAAGGCTCAACAATAGGGGAAGCCTACTAGTAAGTAGGGAACCCATCTGGGCCCCCAAAATAATAATATTCTTAGTATTCCCTAGGAATAGTATTCAACCCATGATCTCATGTAACATGGCGCTTCCATAATAAATATGAATTTCCAATTAGTGCCAAGAAAAAAAAGAATTGTTCTTTTGGCTCTCTATATATAGCCAAAATTACATAGCCAGAATTAAAAGATATTGCTAAAATCAAAGTGCTTTTCTCAATAGCCAGAATTTGACCCAAATTTAAGAAAAGAAACCTCCCTAATCTTCTTCTTCTTCTTCTATATATATATGTTTTCAAGTATGTAGCCAAAATTATAGAAGGCGTGTTTTTAAAATTCCTACTACTTTCAAATTTAGATTGTTGTAGCTAGCTATATTTGGCTAAATCTTCATGTGGATGATCGCCACTTCTGGCTACTATCCACAAAAATTGACCCAAAAATAATGAATTGAACCAACCGGGTGTGGGATTGCCACGTTATCCTTTCCTGTTATCTCGGGAACTGGATTAATGGATGGGATGGATGTGGTTTCAGCTCAGTGTGGACGTCGGATGAATGAAGAACAGTCAGGATGCATATCTTTTTTGTGCGAGTGTAAGGGAAACCGACCGGTGATCGAACGCTTAAGTGCTCAGGGCAGGCCGGATTCACGGGGAGGGCTCCATTGTTTCTGGGGTCCAAATCAAACTTGAACCCCTCCTCTTGGCGCATCTGACACACTAATAATAGTCAAAAACGGATTAGAAATGAGAAAGTCACAGCCCCTCAAAGTACGAGGCTCAAGAACTCGAAAAAAACAAAACCACCAAAGATTACAAAGGCTGGTTCTCAAACATCCAAAAAATTCCCTGTATGTATGTCGCTCTCTCTCGTGCTATCAGAGCTCAAAGATGATTTGTTGACCTTCAGGTGCTGCTCCTATAGCACTTTAAATCGTTTTAAATGAATAAGAAATAAGAAAGTTATGAGATTTAAAAGTAAGTGACTTCAAAGCAAAGAAAAATGAAAAAAAAATTGAGTTTTGTAATTCAGGAAAAACGTATTCTCTTTACTCCTCTCTTTTTTGGCTGGTCCCTTGGCTTTTCATTTCCAAACATGATTTGTAGAGCTTGAGAAGGCGCTCTTACAACATTTTAAATCAGTCAGATCTGAATTGCTTCATCAGACTTAACGTCAATTGGGTTCTGGCCCGGGTGCTGTTTGGCCCACTTAATGACGCTAAATTGTAAGTAAGTAAGTACCCTACAACCCTCGAGAATAAAGACATTTGCTTTTTTTGGATGGATAAATGGAGAGATGGGTAAAATAAAAAGAAAAAGATCAGGGCCGGTTAATTTATCAATATGTTGAGGATAATAAAGTTATTTGTAAAATCCCTCAATTAGGGTTTAGGGTTTTGTTTCCCCTAATGTAACAAAGCCCTACAAAACTACACGTGCTACATGCAAAAATGCCTTACTTGCATTACAGGCTCAAAAAAAATTTATTCCTATTTTTCTCACTAGTCCCCAGTTTTCAAATTTCATCCCCAGATTGGAGGACTTTATGAATAATCAGAAAATAATGAATGGGATAGATAGGGTATGAGACTAAGGAGGACCTTTGCAAATAACCTTAATAGTCATCAAATATGCATAATGGTAAGTTACCAAATAACCAGATGATAACCACTTGTTATCTTGTTGATTATGAGTTGATTTTTATAGGGTTTTTTAAAACATTGAAATTAATGCTATTTTTTTTTTCCTGTTTTTTCGGTTTTTTATCATAAAAATGTTAGTGTTGTAGGGTTGATAACCTAATTGGATGATAACCATGTCAGCCAGGTCGGTTATTAGGTTTTGAGATTTTTAATATTAGTCAATTAGGTTATTATCCGGTTATTAAAAATCAATATTCAGCCGATAGGTTATTAATAACTGGATTGATAACCGGGCTGATAATTGGGTCAAAAACTCAATAACTAGCCAGCGCCCATAAAGACCTGCTCTGACTCTTTTTCTTTCCTGCTTTTTGGATGAAGGGATGTGATTTCAGGTCCACTGTGGATGTTGATGAATGAACAGTCAGGATTCAATTTTTTGGCCCTCAACCATGGAATTTACCCTGAGTTAAGAAAAATAGTCCTTATTTCTTACCAGAGTCCTTCTTCAAGCTGCCCCCCAGACTCCAACCACAGAGCCATTGACTCTTACTTGAAGATATCTCTCTGGCTCAAACTTCAGACCCTGAGAAATTAGGGTTTCAGAGAAATTAGGGTTAAAACTGGAAGTAATTCACATAGTAAAAGCACCCATACAGAAGGGAAGGGGAGGAACACAAAGAGAGGACCAACAATCCAAAGCAGCCGATATGGGAATGCCCAAAACCAAAAGGGAGGAAATGGCATTTGCCCAAATCCAAATCCCAGGCCTAGGTCTTAAACCTCTCACCAGTTGGGTGAAGCAAATCTGACAAATCCCAAGCCTAGGTCTTAAACCTCTCACCAGTCGTGTGAAGCAAATTTGGCAAATCTCAAGCCTAGGTCTTAAACCCCTCACTAGTCATGTGAAGGAAATCTGACAAAGAGAGGTGAGGGAGGGAATCCTGAAAGAGCACCAAAGCCTAAAAGAGGTCTGGTGAATGACAGTGGCCCACCTCAAGATGGATGAAGCTTGGGCTATTTCTCATCCTCTCGCTATGTCTCCATTTCATGATCAAGCCAATGCCTAGTGTTGAGGGCTCATGGCCTCCTTGCACATATTGCAAATACTAGCTATTTACTCATAGCAATGAGGTTCATTTCTTCAACTCGTTTCCAAAATGTGGGTTTGTTGGAGCCTCAAACTCTTGCTTTGAATGGCCCTTTTAATGCGGAGTTTTCTTCGCAATTAGATGTATGGAGTCCCTTACTCTAGGGACTCTTTTGCTTGATTTTTCAAGCCATCGATTTCAGCACATATTCTCATAGGCAGGGCTCATGGTGTCCTTGCAAAAAGTTATGTATAAGGGAAGGCATTGCTATCAGTGCCTTGCCATGGATAATGGTTGAGGACTAAAATGCACTTACACTAAGTTTCCTTGCACAACAACAATGGCCCAAATTAATTTCTAAAAAAAATTCCTATTTCATTAGAGGAAACCTCTTGCTTCAAGCTAACTACGGAATTACGCCTTGTGCTTTGTAAGAGCATCTCCAACGGTGATCAGTAAGTGACTCCACACAGTAAAATTTAGTGCAAAACAGTCAAAATGTGCCGGTTTAGCTCAGGAAATTGGTTTTTCTGCACCAAATTTGTGCACCTTGCTCTGGCTGGTAAAATGCACAACACAACTACAACACAGCTGTGCACCTCCAAAAAAGAGTGTCATAAATTGGACCTAACTGCAGCTTAGTATTTCTGATTGGTCGACCATAATGATTGGTCCAGGTGGTTTTCTATTATTTGTCCCTACATATATGGAGTTCCAGTTACAGTTTTATTGGTGGGGTTGCCAAAAAAAAAGAGAAAAAGCAAAACTTAGACATTTAATTTTATTATCCAGAGTGACATACTGAGCACCGCTGGAGATGCTCTAAGGTGACTTGAAAATATGCTCTGCACATTTGCCACCATCATTATGGGACAAGTTTACATCCCTCTAGGTGATGCTAGAAGTTGTTCATAACAGCCACCCTAAACCTTGTGGTATGTGAGAATAAAGACTTGCTCTGCTTTTATTTTATTTTATTTTTCTTGGTGACCAGAATTTTTCTAAAAATGGAGTTTACCAGGCATTTCATTTTTTGAAATGACCCACCCCGAAATTGAGGAAGAAAAATATGATGGGTAATACGGCCACTCCAATTACACTAAAAAAATTGACTATTATAATGTGACTCATGTTAATTAATTATGAGGACCCCAACATTTAATTGTATTTTATTTTTGTGATGGGCATCTTCGACCGGCCCATCACCAAAAAAAAAATTAATTAAGCTTTGGACGGTCCCAAAATAGATTTATTGTTACAGCCTTCTCCTTTTGGGCTGGTTATATAGTGTAGGTTACAAGAGTAGAAATTAGGGCAAATGGGATTTAAAGTGATGTGCCATTGGGAACATATTTGGCAACATGTTTGGAACTTGTTGGGAACACATTAAGAACTTGATGAGAACACAATATACAAGCACAGATTCCAAAGGCCATGCATTGGACAATTACGAAAAGTCTATGCAAAAATGCCCTCCCACTAGCTTGGAGATGCATGGAATCATATCTAACACAACTTCATTCCGACGGAATTAGCTCCAATTGGGGCATATGTTTTTTCTATACTTGGAAACATGTGTGAAATACAATTCTATTTGAATATTTATACGAGATTTTTCCAAAGGAAGATTCTTGTTTAGGTTTACTTTTGGTCTTCCAAAGAACACAAACAATTATGGTATAAAAATTTACACGTAACAATTCATTTGAGCATATACCAAAATGTTGGATTTTGATCCGTGCATGGTACCTCTTTTCTAAAAGGAAAAAGTTTGGTCACAAGCTAGACAGGTCCCCTAGTCAAGGTTTAATGAAAATCTTGACATTTTGAATATCATGGATCCTTTTGGGTTTCCTTCATGGCTTTTTTTTGGCTTTTAACAACTTTAATGCAAACCTTATGCCACATGACAACAATTTAGGCACTTAATAATTCAGACTAAAAAGCATTTAATTTTTTGTTACAAATTCAGGGTCCAAAGCTCTCAATCTTTCATGGGAAGAATGAATTCTAGTCATGGTATCTTCATTACTACATGTGTTAGAACCGTGTGTGTAAATGATTTGCCTACAAAGTATGATTTCTGTATATATTTTCATTCAATTTGTTTGATCATATATGTATAGTTGTATGAAATATTCATATCAATTAATAAATTTGTGTCGTCAAGTTTTATTCATAACTAAAGGAGGCATAGTCTACTTGTGTGTACATTGAGTGTGGGTTTCTTCCTCAATTGTGCAATGAGTTGTTATGTGGAGCTTAATATCAATGTTTTATGTTTTATGGGGTAAAAGGTACAATGGGTGTTTCATGTCATTTATATACAATCAATTAACATGTTTGATAGTGTTGATACAACAATAATCAGAAACACCTTCAGGTACATTTTTGTTTGGACATACAACACATTAATGGTGGTGTCAAACTATTTTTTGGAAGAAATCAATGTTTCCTTGCGTTTTTTTTTTCAATTTTTTTATTTTTCATAAGTGATGATTGTTCCTTTGAAAAGAAAAATCTCTAAATCCATAAATGATTGTAATAAATGAAATTTTGCTATAAAAAAGTTATTGGGAAAAATGTGTTTAGGGGTAAATAGGTCATTGAGTGAACACTTAAGAATTCAAAGGAGGTTGAATCCTTGCACTAAAGTTCCTTGCTCTAAAGTTCAAAGAACATTTGTAACCCTCCATCTAACACTTTCAATGTCACAGAAATTGTTCATTTCAATAAAAGAATGGGGAAATTATGGGGGGGTTTAGTGATCACCGATGGGTGAATTAAAACAGTTTAAAGTTTTAAATTTAAAATATTTGATTATTGATTCTTTGCACCTGGAATACAAAGAAGTTTTGTGAAGTCCTTGCATACATCATGTTTTTAATTGCTCAAAACAAACTCAAAATGAAAAAGATATGGAGCTGAAACTAGACAAGGGTCTAGAGCTATTTTTCAATAACTTGAAGGTTTGGGGTGGCAGAATCGATAAGTCTTTAAAAAATTCAAGTTTCAACAGACATTTTTTAATACTATTCTGAGTATATAATGATCATCACCAGAAGATTATGCCATATAATGCGGTCAAGAAAATGATATAATCTGCCACCCCAGACCAGTTGCTGCATCACAAGCCTGCAAGCGTCACACTATTATGGGTAGCCCACATGTTTGATGTTTGCTTGTTGGAGTTTCTATAAATACTTAATTGTTGCCCACCCAAAATAGTCATTGCTTGTAAGCAAGGCTCAATGACCCAAAGTGTTTTCATTGGAACAATTAACACAACTTTTCCAAAGCAAAGCAAAAAAACCAATGAACAAGTGATTGAAAGCACTACTAGTTGCTGCTTCACAAGCTTTTTTGCAAGTGGGCACACTATCATCTATATAGCACCGTTTTGTTGTTTGTTTGGGCCAAGCCTTTCACCCTAAGAGCTCCATCCATAGCCCTTATTTGAGAATTTCATCCATTTCATCATTGTCTACAATTATTCCTTGCCCAATAACATGGAAATTGGGGGACAATTTGATGCAAGAGATCATTTAAATTCAATTACTTACTAGGTCAATCATTAAAGCTAACCAATCAAAAGTAGTCAATTTATAATAGAGTGAACCTAAGTTTGGACATGTTACAAGACTCTCTCTACATGGGCTAGTAAAAGAAAATGGTTAATTTTGATTGGCTAG
>Ga0116231_10010315_pt1 | contig 15123 bp, 16 predicted proteins | sample S1TSphgellanicum_2_FD_89695 | JGI IMG/M metagenome (GOLD analysis project Ga0116231, IMG submission 89695) | Host-associated microbial communities from peat moss isolated from Minnesota, USA - S1T2_Fd - Sphagnum magellanicum MG | ecosystem: Host-associated > Plants > Peat moss > Unclassified...
AGTTTCATTGCGGGGTCGAGCTACGCATCCTTCGACCGCATCCGGCACATGCATATCCGCCACCACGTCGAGCGCGCGGACCTCACGTGTTTCGATTTTCTGGGGCTGCTGCGACGCCATCCCGCCCTGCTGCATGCATTGCAAATCCTCGAGTGGGCGTACGTGCCGGCCAGTGAGGTGCTCATGCATGCACAAGTCATCGTGCGGCCATTCTTCGTGGCGTCACAGCGGCCTTACCTGCGGCGCGCGGTTGCCATGCTCGTGGTACGCGGCGCACTGCTCGCGGCCCTGGCGTGGTGGTCGCTGCAGGCCTTTGCGCTGTATGGGCTCGCCACTCTGTTGCTCCTGCACGTGCTGAATTTCTTCGACGCGTTCCATCACACCTACGATCAGTTCTTCGTGGCGCCGGACCAGGCGCTGCCGCGCATCGAGCGCGAGCGCGGCTACGAACAAGCCAACACCTATTCAAATGTGATCTCGATGCGTCATCCGTGGCTCAATCTGCTGACCTTGAATTTCGGCTACCACAACGCACATCATCATCGCGCCTCGCTGCCGTGGTATCGACTGCCCGCGCTGCACCGCAGCCTCTATGGGGAAGGCACGCCGGCGGCGATGCCGCTGCGCGAACTGCTGCGGTCCTGGCATAGGAACCGCGTGCGCCGCGTCTGCGCCGACGGCTACGGGAAGTTCGGCGAGGGCCCGGGACGAGCAGACGGTTTCGTCGGTGCGCACGGCGTATCGTTCCTGACGGTGGTTTGAGCATGGCCGCCCACGCCGGCTCGTTGGCGGGTCTTCGAGCGGTCGTGACGGGCGCGGCCGGCGGCATCGGCGCCGCGATCACGCGACAACTCATCGCGCAAGGCGCCCATGTGCACGCGCTGGACCGCGATGCGGAGGCGCTGCGCACGCTGGCGCAGAGCGTACCTGCCGGATGCTCGACGACGCACGCCGTGGATCTCACGGATAGGGGCCGCGTCGACCGGCTGCTTGCCGAGCTCGATGTTCTCATGCAGCAGCGCTGCGACATCCTGGTGAACAATGCAGGTTTCAGCCGCCTACGGTCACTCGAGGAGACGCCTGATGCGTTGCTCGATGCACTGTTCGCGGTGAACTTCTTCGCCGCCTTCCGCGTGACGCGGGGCTTGCTGCCGGCATTGCGCGCGAGCGGCCGCGGCACCATCATCAATATCGCCTCGGAGCTGGCGCTGGTGGGTGCCGCCGACTACAGTGCCTACTGTGCCACCAAGGGCGCCCTGCTCGCGTGGACCCGGGCGCTCGCGGTCGAGCTGGCAGCGACGCATATCCGGGTCAATGCGATTTGTCCGGGACCCATCGACACCGCGCTGCTGCGCGAGGAATTCATGACGCACGCCAATCCTGCGCAAGCGCGGCTCGCCGAAGTCGCGACCATCCCCTTGGCGCGGCTCGGCACACCGTCGGATATCGCACCCTTGGTCGGCTTCCTGGCAAGTGACGCGGCTGCCTTCGTCACGGGCGCCGTTTGGCCCGTCGATGGCGGCAAGACCGCACGATGAGCATGATCCAGAATCCCGTGCCCTGGCCGAACGGCGCGAAATGCGCCGCCTGCTTCACCCTCGACATGGACGCCGACAGCCTCATACAGATCGCGCACCCTAAAACCGCGCATAGCATGGTCTCGGCAGCTTCGATGTTGCGCTACGGGCCGGAAATAGCCGTGCCGCGCATCCTCGAGACCTATCGCCATTTCGGCATCCGTCAAACCTTCTTCGTGCCGGGTTGGTGCGCCGAGCGCTACCCGAAGGCCGTTGAGGCCATGGTGCGCGATGGACACGAAGTCTCCGCCCACGGCTACCTGCATGAGCATCCCAACGAGCAAAGCGACGAGGACGAGCGCTACTGGCTGCACCGCAGCCTCGCTGCCGTGCGCGCCGTGACAGGCTACGCCTCGCCCGGTTGGCGCGCGCCGCTCTACAAGTTCTCGCATCGCTCCGCGGCGCTGCTGCTCGAGGCGGGAATCATCTATGACGCGTCCCTGATGGGCGATGACGTACCCTATTTCCTCGACACGCCGCGCGGCAGCTTGCTGGAACTGCCGTCGCATTGGGGCATGGATGACTGGCCGCCCTTCATGCACTCGGGCGAGCTCGATTTCGAGATGCCGATCCAGCCGGCGGCGCGCGCCTGGGAGACCTGGTGGGAGGAGTTCGAGGCGATGAGGGATTGCGGCGGCCTGTGGGTGCCCGTATGGCATCCTTTCTTGTCCGGCCGTCTCGCGCGCTGGCGCCAAACGCATGCGATGATTGAAAAAATGCTGGCAACGGGCGATGTTTGGTTCGCGCCGATGCGCGACATCGCCGCTCACGTCCGTGCCTGCGCCGCGAACGGCACCTGGACGCCGCGCCGGGAATCGCACGGGCAATTGAGTTGAGCGTCGAATCTACATTGTGAGCGACCACACTTTGAGCGAACCGCGGCCACGAAAACTCACTCAGACAGGCTCCTAAAGGAACGATCTTGAGCACCCAAGAACAGAGCACTCGACTCGAACTGCGCACCATCCAGCCGATCGCCCTCGATCAGCGCCACGGCCGGGCGCGCGATCTGTTCACGGTCTGGTTCGGCTCGAACATCCAGCTGCTCACCATCGCCACCGGTGCTCTTGCCGTGACGGTGTTCAAACTGCCCTTGGTGGCCGCGGTGATTGCGCTCATCGTGGGCAATGCCGTCGGTGCGGTCTTCATGGCGCTGCACGCCGCGCAAGGTCCGACGCTCGGGGTGCCGCAAATGGTTCAGACCCGCGGCCAATTCGGCTCGATCGGCGCCCTGCTCGTGGTCGGCATCGTGATCGTCATGTACGTCGGATTTTTGTCGTCGAACATCGTGCTCGGCGCCGAGGCGCTCACGAGCCTGGTGCCCGGATGGACCGACACCCCGGGGATGGTGCTGGTCGGTGTGATCGGCGTCGTGGCCACGATCTATGGCCACGATCTCATTCACGCCTACTCACGCGTGATGAGCTATGTGGCGGGCGGCGTGCTGCTGCTGGCCACGCTCTGGATCATTCGCGTGCATGGATTGCCGGCCGATTTGCTGACGCGCAACGCCGTGAGCACCGCCGGATTCTTGGGCACCGTCTCCGTGGCCGCACTCTGGCAGATCTCATACGCGCCCTACGTGTCGGATTACTCGCGCTACATGCCCGCAGAGACCGGCGCATCGCCCGCATTCTGGGCCAGCTACTGGGGCAGCACTTTGGGTTCGCTGCTGCCCATGATTTTGGGCGCCGTGGTCGGCCTGGCCGTACCCGGCGGCGTCGTGCACGGCCTGACGGTTTTGACGTCCGGTATCGCGCCGCTCGTCCTCATCGTGTTTTCGGTCGGTATCGCCGCATCGAATGCCATGAACCTGTATTGCGGCGCGCTATCCACGATGACCTTCGGACAAACCGTGTTCCCTCGATGGTCGCCCGGCCCGCGCGCGCGCGTCATCGTGGCCTTGATCCTGTTCGCGCTCGCGCTCACCGGCGCGATCTTGAGCAAGGACGCTTTCATCGCCAACTACGAAGACTTCATCCTGCTGCTGCTTTACGTGCTCGTGCCTTGGACCGCGATCAACCTGGTCGATTACTACCTGCTGCGCCATGGCGAGTACGACGTTGACTCGTTCTTCCTAAGGGACGGCGGCATTTACGGACGCGTCAACGGTCCTGCCGTTGCCTGCTACGTGCTGGGAATCCTGGTGCAATTACCCTTCGTCGCCTGCGCGCTCTACACAGGTCCGGTCGCGAAAGCGATGGGCGGCATCGACTTGTCCTGGATCGTTGGTTTGAGCGTGACCTCCCCCGTGTATTACTGGCTGGCCAAGCGCGCGCAAGCGCGCGAGCCCTTGAGACCTCAGCTCAACAGCGCGTAGTGCGCCGACACGGGACGCCCGGCGTTGATGCACACGATGTCCTGAGGGCAGGCGGACATCACCATGATGCAATCGACGAGCGCGCGAAAGACCAGGCTGTCGCCGGGCTTCGACACGGTCTCGCGCCACTCGAGTTCCATGCTGGGTCGGACGGGAATGTTCATCCATAGATTGAACGATGCCGGGCATTCGGCAACCTTCAGATCGAGCGCGGCCAGCGCACGATGCAGGTTGTCGGCACAGCTCGCGTGATCCGGGGGGCAGCCCAGCTTGGCGTAGCGCGCCGGGTCGCACGGCGGGATCACCGTATCGTGCACGCCCGGCGAGGTGTCGGTTTCGAAGCAGAGCATGGGCTCGCGCAGATTGTCGACGAGAACATCGCCGACGCGCGGCGTCAGCCGGCTCAACACCGCTCGGGTGTGCTGCATCGAGAGGTAGATGCTCAAATCTGAGGGCTTGAACGCCCAAAAATCGACCACCTGCGTGCCGTGCGTGTTGATGATTTGCAGCGCCTGGCCACGTGCGACTCTCACGGCCCGCCCCTGGCGCGCCGGCAGTTCTTCGACAGAAGTCATAGGTTTGAGCCCCTCGTGATGTTCAAAGATCGAGCGTGAGCCGCCTCGAGCGGCTCCCTGCGCAGCACATCATGAGCGTCGAGATCTCATCGTGCTCCTCGGGGCTGCGCACCAGATCCCGGTGCTCCGGCGTGCCCGACAAGAACTTGACCTCACACGCGCCGCATACGCCTTGCTCGCAGGAATAGGACACATCGATGCGGGCGTTGCGCAACGCCTCTAGAATCGTTTCGCCCCTGCGCACCGCGATCTCGACCCCAGACCTCGCGAGCACGACGGAGAATTCGTCCTGCAACGGCCCCGCCTCAGATGGTTCCATAGGTGATGCCTAGGTTGCGCAGCCACGAGCGATACTTTTGGCTGAGCAAATCGGTGCGATGATGCAATTCATGGCGTAGCTCGAGCGGAATGCGTTCCGGGCGCTGGCTGTCGACGATGGCCGCATCCTGGGCATAGACCAGATCCTGGCGCGCGCGCACCTGTTCGTCCGAGGGAGCCGGCGAGAAGTTCATGGCGCACCAAATTCGCACGTAGCTCTCGGAGGGGCTGACTTGCTGCGCGGTCAGATAGGTGCAGAATCGGTCGTCCGGATTCCCCTCCGAGGCCCGCGCGGGATCGGCAATCTGCACGCGCTTGCTGAAGTAGGCCACGAGCGGTCGCATGCAGCGGTAGGCGTAGTACGCGATCACCGGGATGTTGCGCGGATCGCCGTATGGCTGCGTGACCCGGATTTCCGAAGTGGATAGGCCGTGCGGCCCTTCCTGCACCTCATAGGGCAGGATCGGATCGGGTACCTCGAGAATACCGTTGACGCCGGCATGCACGAACGGAAAGTGCGAGGGATCGACGAAATTCTCGACCGCGCGGAAGCCCGATTTGAACCTATACGGACCACACAACACCTTCTTGAACCGCTCGTCCTGCCATTCCGGGAACACGGGAATATCGTGTTCCGGTGTACCCAGCGAAACCCACACCAGGCCATAGCTTTCCCGCGTCTTGTGCGCGATGGCGCGCGCCTTTTTGAGCGGAGGCTCCGACGGCGCCGCCGGCATCAGCACGCATTGAGCCGAGCCGTCGTAGTTCCAGCCGTGGTAAGGGCAGATGACCTTGTCGTCGCGAATGAACCCCTTGGACAAACGCGCGCCGCGGTGGATGCACAAATCCTCCCACACGTGCACCACGCCGTCGCTGTCGCGCCAGCCGACCAGGTCTCGCTCCAGCAACGTCAGGGCCACCAATTGCCCTGCCACGATGTCGGCCGAGGCGGCCACGACGTGCCAGTCGTTTAGCAAGGCGGCATCGCGGCAGGCTTCCGGCAATATCGAGGCAGGTGTGTAAGGTTCCATCGGTGTTAGGTTAACCGGCATCTCGGTCGCCCGTCCACGCCCTGGAGCCGGCGTGCGCAGGCAAACAGGCTGCTGGGTGCGGCTTAAGCCTATAATTGCACGATGAACACATCTGTGGCCGCAGGCGTCGTGATCGTGGGGGCCGGGCAGGCCGGGGGCGACCTCTGCGGCGCTCTGCGGGCCCAAGGATACACGGGGGCCATCACCTTGATCGGAGACGAGCCCTACCCACCGTATCGGCGGCCGCCCCTGTCGAAAGCATTCCTGTCGGGAGAGGCGACTCTCGAGTCGCTTTATTTGAGGTCCGCTGAAACCTACGCACGGCAGCAGATCGACTGCAGATTCGGCATTGGCGTCGAGCGCATCGAACGCAAGTCGAGTTCGGTGCGTCTGTACGACGGCTCCGTGGTGCCCTATCAACATTTGGTGCTTGCCACCGGCGGCCGCGCGCGGCGCCTATCGTTGCCGGGAGCGAACCACCCCAACGTCCACTACATACGCAACATCGAAGACATCCTGAAACTGAAGGAGCAGCTGCTCCCCGGCAGACGCCTGTTGATCGTCGGCGGCGGCTATGTGGGCCTGGAAGCCGCTTGCATCGGCATCAAGAAGGGGCTCGATGTGACGTTGATCGAGTCGCTCGATCGGCTGCTGGCGCGCGTCACCGCACCGGAATTGTCGGCGTTCTATGAGAAGGCGCATCGTGCCCGCGGGGTAAAAATCGTGACCGGCGCCGGCTTGCATGAGCTGCAAGGCGATGCGCTCGTGGATGCCGTGGTCTTGAGCGACGGACGACGACTCGATGCCGATCTCATCATCGTCGGCATCGGCATGATTCCGAACACAGAGCTTGCCGATGCGGCGCAGCTCAAGGTCCAGAACGGTATCGTGGTCGATGCATTCACGCGCACCGAAGATCCGGCGATCTACGCGATCGGCGATTGCTGCAACCACGAGAATGTGTTCTTGGGCCGGCGCGTGCGCTTGGAATCGGTGCCGAACGCCGCGGAACAGGCCCGGGTGTGCGCGGCGGTCATCTGCGGAAAACCCCAGCCCTATGGCGCCGTCCCGTGGTTTTGGTCCGATCAGTACGACCTCAAGCTGCAGATGGTGGGCCTGTCGGAGGGTTACGACGAATTGGTGATCCGCGGCGACCAGGACAACGAATCTTTCAGCGCTTTCTACCTGCGCAAGGGCATCCTGATTGCCGCGGATGCCGTCAATCGCCCGCAGGAATTCATCGTGGCCAAGCGCATGGTGACCGATCGCGCGCAGGCAACGGCCGCGCAATTGCGCGACGAAGCGACGCCACTCAAAACGCTCGCGGGGCTGCCTAAGCCGGTTTGAGGCTGTTTCGCGCAGCGGTGTGCTGCACGCCCCAGCCGCGGGGCGCCGACATGCGCCGGGGCAATCACCGCGCGGCTGTCGGGCGAAACAACGCCTTGTACTGACTCGGCTGACAGCGCAGGTACTGATTGGGCGCATCGACGGTTGCGCCCAGTTGCGCGGCGGCATGCCAGGGCCAGCGGGGATCGTAGAGTGCGGCGCGCGCCAGCGCGATCGCGTCCGCTTCCCCCTTACCCAAGATCGCTTCCGCTTGCTGCGCCTCGGTGATCAAGCCCACGGCGATGGTCGTCATGCCGGTCTGCGCTTTGATTTGCCTGGCGAAGGGCACTTGATAGCCGGGAGCCAAGTCGATCTTTTGCTGCGGCGACAAGCCGCCGGAACTGACGTGAATGGCGGCGCATCCGCGCGTTTGGAGCGCGTGCGTGAAAGCGACGGTCTCATCGACGTTCCAACCACCGGGGACCCAGTCGCTCGCCGACACGCGCACCCACACGGGTCGCTCTGTGGGAAATGCATCGCGCACCGCCTCGAACACCTCCAGCGGAAAACGCATGCGGTTTTCGAGCGAACCGCCGTACTCATCTTCTCGCCGATTGGCGAGCGGCGATAGGAACTGATGCAAGAGATAGCCATGCGCAGCGTGAACTTCCAGACCGTCAAAGCCGAGAACCGCCGCACGTCGCGCAGCCTGCGCAAATTGCCTTCTGACGTGGTTCAAGCCGTCGCGATCCAGCGCGACCGGAGGCTCCCCGCCAGGGTTGAAGGGCAGCGGCGAAGGCGCCACGGCCTTCCATCCGCCCGGCCGATCCGATGCGATCTGGGCGCCTCCCGCCCACGGTACGTGCACGGAGGCCTTGCGTCCCGCATGTGCCAGCTGCAGCGCCATGCGGATGGGCGAGTAGGCTCTGATGGCTCTCATGACTCGCGCCAATGCCGCTTCGTTGTCGTCGCTGTACAGGCCGAGATCGCTCGCGCTGATACGCCCTTCGGGACAGACCGCGGTCGCCTCCACGATCAGCATCGCAGCGCCCGACAGAGCGAGGTGCCCCAAGTGAATCATGTGCCAATCCGTGGCAGAGCCTTCCACGGCCGAGTATTGGCACATCGGGGCGATCACGATTCTGTTGCAGAGGCTCAAGGTGCCAATATCCAATGGGGAAAACAATTGACTCATACGAACTCCGTGCTGCGTCATGTCAATCACGCAATGATCAGTCATAACATGGACGCAGACCAGTCATTGCTGTCACTGCCAGGAAAACAGCGAGGTCATGGTCGCGGTCACGGCCAATACGCTGCCGAGAACGACGTACTCGGCGATGAGTACTCGCCTGAAGGCCCGGGTCGCGGACGCTGTGCCCTCGGCGAGTGCCGGCACGTAACGCAGCCGGTTCGCCGCGGCGAGCACGATCAGGACGCAGAAACCCAGAAACTTTGCCAGCAGGAACCCACCATAGGCGGTTCGCAACGCCGCCAAATCCGGGAGCAGCGTCCAGATCAACGAAAGCCCAGCCGGCAAGATCAGCGGCACGAGCCACACTGCCGTCCGCGAGAATTGCTCGGCTGCACGGGCCACCGCTAGAGGCTCGGATTGCCGCGTCAGCCGGTACAGTCCCGCCACAGCGCCGAGCCAATACGCCACGATCCCCACGTGAACGATGAGCAGCGCTCGGGCGAGGCCGGCGTGCGCAGCTTGCCGCGTGTGGCCGGTCAGCGCGAAACTTACGGCAATGGCGAACGCTCCGGCGGCCCCAAGATATACCGCCCAGCGCTTTGCGTTGAGGCTGCTGAGCAGCACGGCGATGAGCCCAGCGGCGCACAGCATGGAAGAGAGCCCTGGATGGCGGCTCCAGGCCAACATCTGCAGATGAGCGTCGAGAATCCCCGGCCACTCCCCCGCCAGTCGCGCAGCATCCAAACCACGGTGCGTCAGCACCAGCGCCAGCGCACAGAGCGCTGAGGCGCGTAACGCGCCTTGGAGCGAAGCCGCCGCCCCTGCGCCTGGCGCCAACCCCGCGCTGCGGCCGCACGCCGCCGCGAACCACGCGAGGCCCGCTGACTGCAGCGCGGCGATGAATGCCGCCGCGCGCACGACGACCGACAGGATATCGACCTGCTCCATGGCGGCGATTGCTACGAGGAGTCGCTTCTGCCGCGCAGACAGCTAGGGGCTAGGGGAGCTCGGCCCCTTCACTTCGAAGGACAGTTCTCCGGACATCACGTGCCCGTCATCGCTGGTTGCTCGCCATTGCAGATGGTATTGGCCCGCGGCCAGCGCCGGCAGGGCAATATGCACCTCCTTGCTGCTGCCCTGTGGAGGCTTCAAGGCAGTCTTACCATCCGCGGACTCGAGCTTGGCCGCGGTCATCTCGACGGCCTCGGCGAAGGTCAGAACCGCCTCCTTGGGCGCGGTCGCGAGTTGCGCTCGATCTGCCGGAATCGAACCGACGAGATGGGTGTGGGCGGCGCATAAGGAACTCCAGAGCAAACTCGTGGCGAGGATCACACCGATGAATCTAGGCATGCTAGGACTCCTTCAAATGGTGCGCCCAAATGGTTCGCTGACTCCGCGGCCGCCCGGATCGAACTCAAGCGGCGAGGTTCTCGGCCGCGAAATTCCAGTTGATGAGCCTGTCGAGCACGGCATTCACGTAGTCCGCCCGCCGGTTCTGGTAGTCCAGGTAGTAGGCGTGTTCCCATACATCGATGGTCAGCAGCGGCTTCTGACCTCGCGTGAGCGGTGAATCCGCATTGCCGGTCTTAGTGACCGCGAGCTTGCCGCCATCGAGCACCAGCCACGCCCAGCCGCTGCCGAATTGAGACGTCGCCGCGGCCAGCCATTCCTTTTGCAGTCCTTGTACGCTCCCGAATGCCTCTTCGATCTTGTGCTTGAGCGCCGCCGGCGGCTCGCCGCCGCCCTGTGGGCGCAGGCTCTTCCAGTAAAAGCTATGATTCCAGTCCTGCGCAGCGTTGTTGTAGATCCCCACTTTCTCGGGGACACCATAGGTCGTCGTGATGATTTTCTCCAGCGGCATGTCCGCCAGCGGCGTGCCCACCACCGCCTTGTTCAAATTATCGACGTAAGCCTTGTGATGCTTGCCGTAATGGAATCCCAGCGTCGTGGACGAAATCAAAGGATCGAGCCCATTCTCGGCGTAGGGTAGCGGCGGCAGTGTAAACGGACCGCTGGGGGCGGCCGCGGCTGCGGGAGCGGGGTCGGGTGCGCTCGCGGCACGTACCCAATTGCTGCAGAGGAAGCTCGCGCCCGCCGCAGCGAGCATCAACTCACGCCGCGTAATGGCCGTCTTGAGGGTGTCTGATCGTCGCATGGTCTCGGATTCTCCCTGGAAGCGTCGTCCCTCAATGCTACGCAATGGGCGTGGACTGCGCAAAGTCAGGCCGATGCGTTGGGTTTTGGTGGCAGGCCTTGGCCTTTGGCGTTGCCATCGCTTCGCATCGCAACAACCGATGATAGATCATTGTAGATTGAGCGGTGACTGCTCAATATACAAAGCAACTTTTGGAAGGCGGCAGCTGTCGGGTCTCGCCGAGAAGAGGGGCTAATCATCATGCACGACACGCAACTCGTCTATCCGATGTTCGTGCTGGTACTCCTATCGGCATTCGTGCTCGTGCTGCTGTTTCGGCGCCGCGTCAAGGCCGTGCGCGACGGCAGGGTATCAGCACGCTACTTCGCACTTTTTCGGAACGAGCTCGAGCCCGAAGAAACCGTCAAGGCGGCACGGCACTTTTCCAATCTGTTCGAGGCACCAACCCTATACTACGCGGCCTGCATCACGGCCATGGTGACGCACAACGCGAGTCCAGGGGTCATCACTCTTGCGTGGATGTATGTGGCGGCCAGAATCCTGCATGCCATCATCCATTTGGGAGCGAATCGGCTTCGATACCGTATTCGAATCTACTTTTTCAGCTGGGTGGTGCTGCTGGCGCTTTGGATTGACGTCGTCGTAAACACTGCGTTGCATGGCTCCGCCTGATTCGCCTCGGAGCGGACAACGGCGATCAGCGGGGCGCGTCGAAATCGCTGGCCTCGTGGCGCTCGCGCAGCTGTTCGGACGGATCGCCATGAGTGCGGTTGACCCTGCGTCCGCGCTTGACCGCCGGCCGCGCAAAAATGGCATCGGCCCAGCGCTGCACGTTTCGGTAGTCCTGCACACTCAAGAATTCCGCTGCGCCATACGCCCAGCCTTTGACGAGCCCGCCGTACCAGGGGAATACCGCGATGTCGGCGATCGTGTAGTCGCCTCCGGCAAGATATTCACTTTCACCCAGGCGCCGGTCGAGGACATCGAGCTGCCGCTTCACCTCCATCGCGAAACGGTCGATCGCGTATTCGATCTTGGTCGGCGCATAGGCATAGAAGTGACCGAAGCCGCCGCCGAGGTACGGTGCGCTGCCCATCTGCCAAAACAACCAGTTCAGTGTCTCGGTGCGGAGCGCGATATCACGCGGTAGAAAGGCGCCGAACTTCTCGGCCAGATACAGAAGGATCGAGCCTGACTCGAACACACGGATCGGCTTCGGCATGCTTCGGTCGAGCAGCGCCGGGATCTTGGAGTTGGGGTTGACCTTGACGAAGCCCGACCCGAACTGATCGCCCTCGTTGATGCTGATCAGCCATGCATCATATTCGGCACCGGTGTGGCCCTGCGCGAGCAACTCCTCGAGCAGGATGGTCACCTTGACGCCGTTGGGCGTGCCGAGCGAATAGAGTTGCAGCGGGTGCCGGCCGACAGGCAGATCCTTCTCGTGCGTGGGACCTGCGATCGGGCGGTTGATGTTCGCAAACGTACCGCCGCTGGGCTTGACCCAGGTCCATACTTTTGGGGGCACATAGTCAGGCGAATCAGCCATGTTCGTCTCCGCAATGGGTCAAACCGGGATTATGCAGCCGGCGGATAGTTTGACTGAAAGAGCGGCCGTTTGGTTTCCTGATTGTCAACGCATCGTGAAGCCGCCGTCCACCGAAAGAGACTGGCCGGTCACGTAGCTGGCGGCATCGCTGCAAAGCCACAGAACCGCATTCGCAATCTCTTCGGGACGACCGACCCGTCCCATCGGAATGCTCTTTTCCATGGCTTTGAGCGCTTCACCCTGACCAGCTGCAACCATCTGGTCGGACATGGGCGTATGGATTAGACCAGGGCAAATGGCATTGATGCGAATGCCGCGTGCCGCGTATTCCAGGGCCGCGCTCTTGGTAAATCCCAGCACTCCATGCTTTGCGGCGTGATAGATGCCCCGCTCAGCGCCACCGACGAGACCTCCGAGGGATGAGCAATTGACGATGCTGCCACTACCCTGCTCGCGCATCTGTCGCAGTTCGAACTTCATGCAACTCCAGATGCCGCGCAAGTTGATCCCCATCACCCGGTCGTAATCCTCCCGTGTCGTGTCCGAGGTCTCTGCGAGGACGTTCTGAACGCCGGCATTGTTATAGGCCACATCGAGCCTGCCAAAGGTCTCGAGCGTCTCACGCACCATGGCCTCGACCTGTGCGTCCTCGGAGACGTCACACCGAATGGCCAAGGCCTTTAGACCCGCGGCCGTAAGTGCTTTTGCCGCTGCACGCACCGACTCCTCGTTCCAGTCCGCCAGAACCACCGACGCCCCGGATTGCGCAAACGCTTGCGCTGTCGCGAGCCCCAGTCCCGATCCGGCGCCGGTTATGAGAACGATTTTGTTGTCGAAAGCAATTTTCATGAGGGACTCCTAAACATCGAAAAAACATCTGAAGCGTGCGTCGCAGCCCTACTTTGAGCGCTTCTCGAACACGTCTTTGAACACCGGCAGCGCCGAAAAAACGCAGGGCCAGCCGGCGTAAAAAGCGAGATGAGTGAGCACTTCAGAGGCTTGCACCTGAGCCAGACCGTTGCCCATCGCTCGATTGAGGTGATAGGAGATCTGTCCGACCTGGCCCGAAGCAATGAGTGCACTGACTGTGACGAGACTCCTGTCGCGAGGCGCCAATGCAGACCGTAGCCACAGATCACGAAAGAGTAAATCAGTCGTGTACTGCACCACCCCCGGCGCGACGGCGCCGAAGTTTTGCTCGACGCCCGTCGCGCGCTGCTTTTCGGCGGCCTCATCTATAGGCAGAAGTCGCACCGACGCGGGCGGAAGCTGATCGCGTCCAATCGCGCGCTTCTGGAAAACGGGTTTCGCGGCGACCACCGCCGCCATCGCATTCTCCCAACCCGAGTAGAAGGCCAAATGCGTGATGATTTCCGAAAGCTCGCTGGGTTTGACCCCATTGTCGAGCGCAAGATCGAAGTAATAGCCCATTTGAGCGGTCAGATTCCGCGCAATCAAAGCCGCAACGGTGGCGATGCTGCGATCGCGCGGCGTAAGGCCAGGTCGCTTCCATAAGTCCCCGAGCAACTTGTCATGGGTATGGGCGGCGAGCGCCGGGCATACGTCCTCAATATCATCTCGCGACACCATGAAACCTCCGGGTACTACTTGAGATACTTTGCGTTCAGCGTGTGCGCCAACCGGAAAGACTACCGTGACCCATGGCAGGGCGGCGACGCCCGCCGAGAGTGGGAAGGCCCCTTACACCGCCGCGCAAAGCGCGTTGCGTCATCCATGGGCGCTCCTTCACCCGCGTCGTGGCAGTTGAACAATGATTGAACTCCATGCGCTGCATCGGCCCGAGCCCGCCAAGCAAGATAGGTCCCCTACGTCGCCGAGAAGCTAGATTCGCACCATGGCTCCCATGAGACTAGCCCCTATAATCCGCATGCACTTATGAACAGAGCCAATAAATGCAGCGCGGAAATCACCACCGGCAACTACGCACGGAGTGACGTATGCTTGTCCGGTGCAGGACCTCCAGGTAATCAACGACGACGTGATGGGCGGCCAGTCACGATCCAAGCTGCTTCGCACGGCGACAGGCCTTGTGTTTGAGGGCGAAATTTCACTCGCTAACGGCGGTGGCTTCGCGTCATTCCGTGCGCCGCTACGCTTGCAGCCGGACGTGGCGGCCCTACAGGTCGCTTTCCGCGGCGACGACCGCCGCTACCGCTTCGTACTGCGGACGGACGAAGGAAGCGGGCACGCGCAGTACCAGGCAGCATTCGTCGCTCCGCGCGCCTGGACGACGCTACGCTTCGTACCAGGGGATTTCGTAGCGCGCTTCCGTGGCCGGTTGGTGGTGGCGCCGCCGCTGCGCTTGTCTGACGTCCGGGCTTTCGGGCTACTGATCAGCGAAGCGCAGTCCGGGCCCTTCCAGGTGGAACTGGAGTTCCCGCGTGCAGGCTGATGCGCCGTGCAGCGACGCGGAACTGCCGCCCGCCGTCAGCGGCCAGCGTTTCGAGACGCAGGGCTGCGCAGGACGGGTCGCGTGTTACGTCGCAGGTTCCGGTCCGCCCCTGCTGCTCGTCCACAGCGTCAACGCGGCCGCCTCCGCGGCGGAAGTCAGGCCCCTGCATGAGCACTACCGTGCGTCGCGCATGGTGTACTCGATCGACCTGCCCGGATTCGGCGCCTCCGAGCGCAGCGACCGTGTCTATTCACCGCGACTGATGACTGATGCGCTGCTGCAGTTGCTCGATGCCATCGCTGCGCGCGGCCATGCCGGTGCAGTCGACGCACTCGCCGTATCCACCGGCTGCGAGTTTCTGGCGAGGGCGGCGTCGGAGCATCCGGATCGGTTCCACCGGCTCGCACTCGTGAGTCCGACGGGCCTGCGCGGAAACAAGCCTAGCCGTGGTCCGGCGGGCGCGACGCGCGCGGTGCCGGGGCTGTACCGCGCGCTGCGCGCCCGCGGGACCACGGCGGGGCACGGTGCCGCGCAGGCCCGTCGGGCTCACGAGTGCGAGCCGGCGGAACCGATCCGGATGCTCCGACGCCGCCCTCGCCAGAAACTCGCAGCCGGTGGATACGGCGAGTGCGTCGACTGCACCGGCATGGCCGCGCGCAGCGAT
>Ga0116231_10010316_pt1 | contig 15122 bp, 14 predicted proteins | sample S1TSphgellanicum_2_FD_89695 | JGI IMG/M metagenome (GOLD analysis project Ga0116231, IMG submission 89695) | Host-associated microbial communities from peat moss isolated from Minnesota, USA - S1T2_Fd - Sphagnum magellanicum MG | ecosystem: Host-associated > Plants > Peat moss > Unclassified...
AGGAGGGTGTTTTTGCGCTTGTGTGAGATATATTAAAAACTGGAGAGAGAGAGAGAGAGAGAGAGAGAGAGAGAGAGAGAGAGAGAGAGATCATGGTGGGTTACTATTGAAGGTTTTACTTTGAGATGTGTTTGTGGAATGAGAGGGTTTTGAAATTAGTCATGGGTCGAGGAGGAGGATCAGCCTGCGTTTGGTGTGTACTGGTGGTGGCCCACGACGCCTACTAGAGTACCTTTTTGTTGTCAAAAGTCCTTTGGGCGCCATAGAGGCGGCTCTGCCTTCCTTCTCTTGGAAGGGGGTTTGTTCCTTGGTATATGGCCTCGGTCTGGAAAGAAAACGCTTCACATCTCAGGGTACGTGTGTTCTTGCTTCTTCTCTTCATTTCCCACCATGTGAGTGCAGAGGAGAGGAGAGGAGAGGAGTAGCAGCAGGGGATGTGAACAATGTGTTTGGACTTTGTGGCCCAGGTGAGTGAGTGACTTCACCATAGTGTGAAGTGGTGGATGGAATCCTCCAGATTTCAAATTGGGAATTCGGGATCTCCATGGTTGTTTTGCACATGTTCGATTTTCTTGAGTCCATGGATCCTTTGCAAAGCTGGCAAAAGAAGGGGATTCTCTTTTTGTTGAATTTGTGAACAGGGGGTTGGATCACAGTTTGCTTGGGTTGGGCTTGACTGCCTCACAGAACACACATGCAGTCAACAGAAATTTTCCTCCCAGTTTTATAGAGGCTTTGTTGTTTACAGTCAATCACTTCACTGACAAAAGGTGGTTGGAACCCAGGTTCATGAATGAGAGAGTCCAAATCTGCAAAGAGTAGATCTGGTCTTGTCCTGATGCTGCAATAAATTCATTGACATGGTTAGATAGGGCGAAGTGTCCCCACCATGCCTGCAAATGGAATCAGTCTGCAGAAATGGGTGTATATGTGTGGTTGGGGTCGAGGGTGCCCTCAGAATGTGTAGCTTATCTCTTCTGTGGATCTGACCCATGTGATGATTCTGGTTGTTTCTAGAGAGAGAGACTTGGCTGCATGTCTTTTTGATAGTCTGCAATTCCACTGCATATCAGCTGATTATCGTGAATGAGTAGTCAGGAAGTCAAGACTGTGTGCACAGTCAGGGAAGTAATTGAGACTGAATTGAGGGCATTTGGCCAATGCAGGTGTGCATTTGACATCTCTTGAGTAAGACCATGGCGGCCTGCAAGGGAGTTCTCCCTATGGCCACATCGTCCCTTGTGCCACTGCCGCAGCCAGACCAACCAGGGCTTTTCAACCCTACCAGAGCTCTGGGTGGCTTGTCACCCCTTCCTCCTGATGCAAGCTTGAGAGGTAGCATTGATCCAGACATAGCGGAAGTATACTTTCTTGTCATGCACTTCCTTGCCAGTGGGCCATGTACTCGTGCCTTTGGTCAGCTCTGGAACGAGTTGCTGCAGCATAAGCTCCTTCCCCGTAGGTTCCATGCTTGGTATGCAAGGGACAGGAAGAATAGCGGCAATGAGGATGATGATGGCTTGTCTCTTCCACTCAGCTACACTGACATTGTCACAAGGTGGGACCTCAGGACCATGTATAGGTTTGCACATAATCAATTTGGGATGTTAGGACATGGCTTCTCCATGTACTCTTATGGGTGTGGAGTATTTGTTGGGAAGTCTCATGGTTTCCAATATGTTGATAGTGTTTAGGAGTTTCCATGCTAGAGATGGGTTTGATGATTGAGATATATTTGTTAATCTAGAGTATTCCCTCTCAGGTGTATATTGTATGCTTTCCTGAACTGCAGGCATCCGCATGTTGAACCAGGGCATCTTGTGAAACTCCTGCAGCAATTGCTTGTCTACAACCAAAGATCTGTGGCAGCATTGGAGCCTGCACATTCCAGGATACCAACTGCAGCCGATGTACCAACTCTACTGGGTGCTGGGGCATTTTCTCTCCTGGATAGTGAGTACCAACTGGGGAACCAAATCTTGGTTGAAGTGACTGTGTTGCAGCTGAAAAGAAATGTTGTTTCTTTTGTCATGTGTTCCTCTGTGGGTCTTCTTACTAGAATATATATGAATTTCAGTTTTTGGACCAGTGGAGACAGTAATATGGCCCATGCCAGGTACTCTGAAGAGATGTAGACTGGCAGAAAAAATCCAATAAGAAATTCAGCAGCAAATCACTCAGAAGGATGTAACAGTTTTAGCTATGACAGCTTGTTCATGCATCTAATGACAAGGAAACTGCTGGTTCTGCATTCAATAGTGGAGAGGAGCCAAGCTTCTAAAGACGTGTCTAGGTGGACTCGGCAGCTGCGGTGGCCACATTGGGAAGCTGATCAGGTCTGGTTTCTGTTCACAGCTAAAATGAAAATGGTTTGAGATTCTTCTTCTGTGCATGCTACTGAGAAATGTGGAATCAGGGGAGAGAGGAAGATAGGATCTGGAATGCAGTATTTTATATTCTTGAGCTTTTACAATGGGAACATTCTGGCAAGCAGGTGCATGGATTGATGCTGCGGGAACTTGGTGGTGGCTTTGCACGACATCATCGAGCACCCAGTCTTCGGACTGCTAGCTATGTTGTCACAAAGCCAGCAGTCCTGGTGGATAGGATACAGATCATAAAGAAGCTTAGGGGACACCGTAATGCAGTTTATTGTGGTATGCAACATGCCATTCAATATTTTTCAAAAGACTTTGAACCTGTTTTGAATACTTATTCAGAGTCTTGGAACACCAAAGTGTGCATGATCTCCAACTACTGCTGTCTCCACAGCTTGTTTAATAAACTTTTGAAACTCTTGGAACCACAATCAACATGCTCATGTCTCATAAAGGTGGACAGGACCTTGTCTGTCCTGAGGTTTTTTGGTCTCAAAGGTTTTGTTTTAGCAGAGAGAGTCTTCTCTTTCTGAGAGTGATATGTTTCAGCTGAAGCACTTACTTGAGATGGCTGTTGTCTTCATCTACTCTAGATCCTTGCTTTGTTTCTTTGCTGTGCAGCAATATTTGATAGAACAGGCCAGTATGTTATAACTGGCTCAGACGATCGGCTTGTCAAGATCTGGTCTACAGAGACTGGGCTTTGCTTACGCAGCTGTCGTGGTCATGAGGTGTGGCTCCTGTTCTCTGCCCTTCCTTATCATTGATGTTTTGAACCTGATGTTAGTACTAGGGCTTGCAATAGTGTTATTGATGGATTAGTGGCCATTGCTGAGGGCTACCGATCTTTTTTTTCAGGGAGATATTACAGATCTAGCTGTGAGCAGTGGGAATACACTTGTTGCTTCAGCATCAAATGACTACTCAATCCGTGTTGTAAGATCTACATTTGCATCTTGCCCAAAAGTGGAAGTCTTTCTGGTCAAGAGATTGTAGCTACATTGTGTGATTGTTCATATATTTGCTACTTGTACAGAGCATTTGTAGATTATAATCATGATAATGACTGCATGTGATGCAGTGGCAATTGCCCAATGGAGTACCCATCTCCTTGTTGAGAGGTCATACGGCATCTGTGACTGCTATTTCTTTCAGCCCTCGACAGGGTTGTGAGCACCTCCTACTTTCGTATGTCTACTTCCCCTGTAAGAGTCGATGTGCAGTAGTTATTATATAGAAGCTAATCATGTGTTTGAAACTCTTAAACACCTCACCTTCATTTTGTCCTTTATGAGACAAGCAGATAGTACAGTGGGTTTCAAGGAAATCATGTGTTGATAACACTGTGACTTGGTCACAGGACATCTGATGATGGCACCTGTCGTATCTGGAACGCTAAAAACTCATCCCTCAACTCACGTGTTTATATGCCCAACCCCAAAGATGCTCCTGCAAGTATGTGGACTTGGACCCCCCCATGGTGTTTGTTCATATCTCTCACACCTGATGATTGAGCATGCATTATTCCTTGTATGGAAGATTCATCATGCCTTCATTCCCTATGGATTGCAGCTGCTGAATTGATGAGGTTACAAATCCTTTTGTTTTGTGTGCTTTTCTAGCATCAAGAGCAGTGGGTGCCCCTACACCTGTAGGACCTCCCAACAACCAAGTTCTCTGTGGTGCTTTTAATGCGGACGGGACTATATTTGTAACTGGGAGTTCAGACAAGATGGCCAGAGTATGAGTCCCACTGCTGCTTTGGAAGTTTCACACTGTTCCTTGTCTAGCTTTCTAGTTCCACTTTTTCTGTCTGAATTGGATTTACTTTGCTCTTTGTTGATCTGTAATCAGACAAGTTGATGTTTTTGCAGTGGTTTGAATATTGCTTTGTATTGCTGGACAGGTGTGGGATGCACGGAAATGGAATGATGATGTAACGGGGAGGCCCAACTATGAGCTAGACACCCTGAAGGGTCATGAAAATGATGTAAATTATGTTCAATTCAGGTGAGTGGTGGCACTCTTTAGCAGTTTTCATGTGTTGCCTCTTTGAAGTTATCTGTGGTAAATGCTTGCCTATTTGATTTTTCATTTTCAGGTTATGCTTACAAACTTACATATCATATCACTTACCTTCAGGATGCTGTTTGGGAACTTGGAGCCTGACTGGATAATGGGGTTGCATTTTTGCTTCTTTGAAGTGGATGTGCAGCTCCATCACGACCATGGGTTGGAGACATGAGCAAGGAAGATCACCATTTCAAAAACTCTTGGTCTGCACATGACAGTATTGTCACATGCTCAAGGGATGGCAGTGCCATTATTTGGACGCCCCGTACACGTAAATATCATGTGAGTCTGATGTGGTGTTTTGCAATGGTTGGCTTCAGAGCACCAGTTGGTGCCCTAAAGTTTCCTGGATTTCCTGGCTTTCATCTGCAACTCATAGTTGTTTTTGATATATCAGTTAGTCCTGCCAGTATTGCCAAAAGATGCAAATGATGACAATTGGGTTGTGGGCTGGTGAAAAGTGTGCACTTAGTTGTCACTAAATGATTTCTTTTCTGTACAGGGCAAGGTGGGAAGGTGGCAAAAAGCCTATCACTTGCGAGTACCACCACCACCAATGCCACCACAGCCACCACGGGGGAATGGGCCTCGTCACCGTGTCCTTCCCACTCCACTTGGGGTTAATATGATTGTATGGAGCTTGGATAATCGCTTTGTTCTTGCAGCCATTATGGGTGGGGATTTTTCTCCTGTACCATGAACTGCCATGTGGAGTGCATGATCATTGCTCAATTTTATAGCAATGTATGGATGTGTCAAGGAATTTCTGACTTAGTATTTGCACAGTAATGCTTGCTTTGTGTGTCACTTTTGTTTGCAAGCATGGAAATTGTGATTTCTGTATTGGCCTGTGCGTGGTCCACTTCTGAAGCTTTATGTGGACTGGTTGTCTTTTGTGCTGATGGAGTGCAGATCACAGAATTTGTGTGTGGAATGCAGTAGATGGCAGCTTGGTGCATTCACTGACTGGTCATGACAAACAGGTTCTTACTAGGCCTGCTTGCCTACTCTTAGCAATCTGTTGGGGTTGGACCAAGACTGCTTAACCACATCATAGGAGGGTCCTACACTGCCACAACCCAATATATCTGGGATCTGCTTGGGGAGTAATGGCTTCCAAAGTTGTCCAGCCTGTGGTCTAATTTTATTGGCCATGTGAATGTTGTTGTGGGCTTGCAGACTTATGTACTGGATGTCCATCCATTCAATCCAAGGATAGCCATGAGTGCAGGCTATGATGGCCGTGTTATCATCTGGGATGTGAGTTGCTTTACTGAAATCCCTGGAACTACTTCATTGATCTTTTTGGACAATGAAACTGAATACGTTTGCTCATTTGAGGACTGGAACTGATGTCGCCATCTTGTTGGATGATGTTGGCAGATTTGGGAGGGGCATCCAATCAAAGTGTATGATACTGGAGAATATAACTTGGTTGATGGCAACTTTTCTCCGTAAGTATTTGATTGTTCTTTCCTGTGGGATTGCTTTCACAAGTTGAGTGAAGTTGAAACCACATACGGGTCCTGGATTTGGGCATTTTCTGTGCTGACCAAATGAGGGGTGTTGCCATTGACAACTAAAGTGCAAGGGTGCGGTGTCTGCAGTGATGGTTCGTCATTGGTGGTATCTGATGAAGTTGGCCAAATCTACATCTTTGGGACAGGGCCTGGAATGACTCAGAAAGATGTAAAGTATGACCAGGTGGGTCCTTTCTGTAATGTGGTTCTGGGTCACAATTGGTTCATTTATGATCTTCTTTCCAAGGACTTCATTCTGTGACAGCTGAGTGAGAGAATCTCATTGTGTGTTTGTTCTCTTGGGACCAAACACAAAGGAGTCTGCAATGTGGAGTAACTGGAATCCTGATGACTTGGTATATTTATGTTTTACAGTTTTTTCTGGGAGATTTTCGGCCATTGGTTCGAGACACATTTGGAAATGTGCTCGATGCAGTAAGCAATGACCACCAGCCTCTGCTTTGTAATTGTTCAATCTGTGGAATGACTTTGTAGCAGAATATGTTTGTTGTAATCTTCTTGTGTCTGGCTAATTGACATCATAAATGGACTTTGCCTCAGGAGACTCAGCTGCCCCCACATCAGAGAAACATTCAAGACCTGCTATGTGATGCAAGTATGTGCTGTCTCCTACCTATCTTTTGTTTTTAGGGTTTCATGTAATCCATGGAATGTCACAGTAGTCAGAACTGGGTTTACTAAGAATCTCTTCCCTTAATGATAGGATTGCTACCTCTTGGAGGGTCTCTATAGACTTTTGGCACTGGGCTTTCTTGTTGGTCAGGCATACCAGTGCTCTTTCTGGCTGAGAGTGCTCAACTTCAGAGTCCATATTCATCTGGTGTCCTCCCCAGTTAGATGCAACCCTAGAGTTACTAACACTTACTGTGGGTGGCATTCAGATATGCTCAGGTGCACTAGTATGTGTTGACTTAGTCACCTTGCAAGAATGTAGGTCTAGCAATGTCTTGTTAGCTTATTTGTTTACATCTACTGAAGTTTGTTTTTCATGCTTGCCATGAGTGCATGATGATAGTCCTGTTTACATGCTTTGTTGCCTCTTTACCAGATTTGATTCCTTACCCAGAGCCGTATCAGAGTTTATACCAGCAGCGACGGTTGGGTGCTTTGGGAATTGAGTGGACACCTTCAAATGTGTTCCTGTCCATTGGAACGACTGATGATGCAGCATATACCAACCCTTCCAATCCTCCACTGGCGCTCCCACTGCCCATTGTGCCACCTTCACCTGTCCAACAAAACCGGCAGGGTCCTCAAACTGCACCTGGAAATCGATGGGTAGAACAGCCTTCTGAGGTTGATGAAGCCATGGACTGGGAACAAGAAGTTGCAGGTCTGAGTGAGGATACAGGTTCTGATTACAGTGCAAGTGAGGAGAGTCGCAGTGAAGAGGCAGGAGGGAACCAAGGTGGTGGTGATAGCCATGAGGAGGAGGCATTTGGCAGTGAGGAGGAGGGATGGGAAGAACGGGATTCGCATACTCATCTGCGACGGTCTGGGAGGAATAAACGGAAAGCAGAGGTGTGTTTTTTGCATTATAGGTTTTGTCAAAGGCTCTCAATTGCACAGAAGTCTTTGGTCAGGCTTGAGGATGTGATATAATGTAATGGGTGTTAGGAAACTTTGGTGCATGAATAAGGCACTGTGCACAGATTTTGCCTCATTCTTTTCTTCAGATTTTCCCCCTAAGTTGTCCAGAAAGTGCCAGGGAATCAGGAATAGGGAAATTTCAAGCTGGACTGGAATAAATCTGTATGAGATCAGAATGGTGTCATGATGTTCAGGACCAAGTTGGGTAGTGTTTACTCACTCTTTCTGTCTTTGTTATGTTTGGTACAGGAGTACATACAAACTGCTTCAGGAAGGAGGGTGAGAAGACGGACTTTCAATGATGATGACAGCCGTGAAAGAAGACCTCGGCACATACCTCGAGCATCCCGTCCAGGACCATCTACAGCCCGTGCTGTCCAAGATCCTCCATCTGCAAGACCTCGGCGGCAAGCAGCTCGGAATGCTCTCACTCTCTTCACCTCCATCAATTCCATTTGTGATGAGGAAGAGGAAAATACTACAACACAAGCCCCCTCACAAACTCAATCAGCACCAACAGCTGTTTCTGTCCAGGTGGACATTGTACCTGTTTCTGTTATAGAGAATCCTGTATTGGTGGAACAAGCAGTTGAGAGTCAGGCCGCCCCAGAAGCAATTCCAGAGCAGTCTGAACATTTGCTTCAAATCAGGGCAGATGCTACAACAAGTAATCCAGAGGCACCTGAAAATCCAGGGGACTGTAAGCGACCTCGATCGCAGCGGAGGTTAATAGTGAAATTGCGGAGCGGAAATCCTCCACGTTTGGCAGCAGAGAATGTGCAGTCTGAAGGGGTTGAAGGAGTTCATGAGCAAATGACTGATGTGGTAGTCACACTTGATGATACAATTCTCAGTGTCACGGAAGCAGTGACTGCCGATACCATTTCAGCTGTGCAGCCTGAGGGCCCAAGCCAACGTAGTGTCAGAAAGCTGGTTGTGAAGCCACCTGTAGACCCAAATGTTGGGGCACATGAGGTTTCAACTTCAGGTCATAATGATGTGCTGCTGATAGGCAATGACCATAAGGTACCACTATTGGACACTGTTGGGTATCCACCGAAAGCCTACACAGACATGTCTCATGAGGAGAAATGCAAATGGGAGTGGAAAAAGGTCAATGCAATCAAGTGTGCACAGGGAAGTAACTCATCAGACCATGAAGATGAGCTCCATGGTAGTAGCTGTCTTCACAATGCTGGCACCTCTGATCTGGCTTTACAATCAGCACAAAATTCTCAAGAAGCAGTAGGCCCTGCTGCACACAATGCTCTAGTTTCTTCAGTTCTGGATATGTGTGGTACTGTTGATGAGAGCAATATGATGGTTTCAGTGGAAAATGATCAGAATGAAGGGTGTTTACCCTCTTCCGAGTTTGCTGCTAAAACTCTGAAGAGTGTCTCAGAAACTGGAGTATTGTCCCTTGAGGAAATTGGGGATGAAAGTCGTGACTATGAGTCTGGCAGGGAAATTGATGTAACAAGTGTTGACATTAGAGGCTTTGAAGGTTGTATGTCCCACATGAACAGAACCTTAGAGCCAGTGGTAGGGATGAGGACAGAAGAGGGAATGGCAGAACTGGATGTGGGGGTCAGAGACCCAATGGACTGCTTGCCAGAGACAAGTCCCTGTCAAAAGGATGAAGAACTGAGGTTGATCGAAGGTCAGGAAGAGATTGATGCACAAGACCAAGGTCAGTGGGAAGAGCAAGAAGTTGCCCTTCATCAACCTGAGGCTAGTAGCAGTGAAGAGGCACTTGCTTGTGAAGCTAATGGTGTGTCATTTGATCATTCTGATCCAGAGCATGGGATTTTGGAAAGTACAGCACAATCAATTCCCCCCTGCACTGATGATGATGATGATGATGATGATGATGATGATGAGGGTGATGCAATCCTGTTCCAAAGGGGAGGCAGTCCTCAGACTGGAGATTTGGATGAGAAGGCAGAGGCCACAGAGTCAGCTCAAGAAGATGATGCTGAATGCAAACCTCCATTGTATGAAGTCTTGCACTGGAATAGAGCTAGGGCTCAAAAGCAGGAAGAAGAGAGTGTTGAGAAAGGCCAAGACCAAGACAGTGATCAAGTGAGTAATGATTGCAATTTTTTCTGTTTTTGTTTTGTTTGTTTTGCACTGGCTGGAACTTGTTTTTCTTTGAAGGAAAGGCAGTGACCCTAATGTCTTGTGGACATCCATGGAGAATGAATGTGTAAGCTTCTAAGTGATTTTGATGTTATTGTGATGTAGGATGAGGATGGTGAGGAGGCAAATAACGGTGGTGGTTGCTATGAGGAGATGCCGACAAGGACCCATGAATGGACTGAGTCAGGGGAGAAGGAGAGCGATGATGAAAGCATGGGACACCATAATCAGAAGGCGGCACAACGAGGGAAGCTTGATTTGTACACAAGACAAGCCACAAGTAGTAAGGAGAGTGATGATGAAAGCATGGAAGCAAGTGTACAAAGCATGGGGCACAAGAACCAGAAGGTCCGAGGGAAGCTTGCTTCATACACAAGACAGGTGACAAGTAAATGGCCACAGCAATCAACTGGCTATGGATCTTCACAAAATAGGAGGGAACATGAGTCACAGTCTGCTCCACTACGAAGTAATGGAGAAACGAGTGTCAAAACATCTAATCGTGCTTCTTCTGCACTGGATTCTTCCAGATCTATGGCCACGCCATCAATATTGTCTGAGCATAAGGATTTCTCAGTGCCAAGCACCCGCCAGAAACGAAGCACTGTGCAGAACAAACAGTGGCGAGGTGAGCTTAGTAGTGAGCGGAGCTTACGCCTCCATCAGGTGGTGAAAGTGGAGAAGACTTTGAGCCAAAGTTCAAGTGAGAAACCTCCAAAGACCTCTGTGAGGTCTCAAAGGATTCCAAAACAGGAAGTGACAGGAAGTATCGTAAGGTGTAATCTCAAGTGTGAGTATGGAAGTCCAGATAGATTGAAGTCGTCAGCACATGCAAGACGAGGTCACAGTGAGGCAGAGAATCGAAAGGCTGTGGAGATTGGCCCTGTTGCGTCGAATTCAAGGACTCGTGGTCAACGAAGGGGGCGACAAAGTGGCAAAGCTGGATCACGCAACATGGAGCTCATGTCATGGCTCCTGATGGAGGAGGTGGAACCAGGCACCCAATTCATTCCTCAGTATGGTGATCAGGTTGTTTACCTCCGTCAGGTGAGAAAGATATTTGCAAGAGCACTTTTTACAGCTTTCATGTTCATGTATGTTTGTTCTTGAAAGATTCTTGAAGACTTGCTCAAAGAGATGCATCCCCCTGTATAGCATACACTGTGGGGTGTAGCATATTTCTCATTCAGGAGGCACAAAGTCATTAGCAATTTCTATTGGGGATGGAAAAATGCACCAGGGATGTTTTTCAACTTACATGAATTACTGGGGAGATGCTGATCGAGCAGATGTGAGGGTTTCTTTGCTCAAGACAGTGTTTTTAGTGAAGAACCTGTGTCAGAAGTTCATGGGCTCTTCATGTGTGCAGGGACATGAAGACTTTCTTGAGAAGGCAAAGCTGGATGAGAAGGGACCATGGAAGACCCTTAAGCAGCCTATTGCAGCGGTTGAGTATTGCCGGATCAAAGGACTCGATTACCTTATTGAGCAGGGGACAGGGAAGACAAATTGCAAAGTTTCACTTGAGTTCAATGATCCTGAGTCTCAGGTTTATGGCAAGAGCTTCAAGCTGACCTTGCCAGAGCTAACGGACCAACCTGATTTTCTTGTTGAGAGAAATCGATATGATGCGTCAATACAAATGGGCTGGAGGGTGCGAGACCATTGTAAAGTATGGTGGGCTAAAGAAGACGATGAGGGGAAGGGTGGAAGCTGGTGGGATGGCCGGATCAAACTCATCAGGCCCACATCATCTGAGTTTCCCGACAGTCCGTGGGAGAGTTTCCATGTAACATACAAGGAATCATCCGAACCAACACCTCATAGCCCTTGGGAGCTTTTTGACAAAGAGTGCAAAATCTCTGGTTACAACATACCACAGATTGATCCATCACTCAAGGAATCTTTGTTGAGTATCATCAGAAGCATGACAGATAACTCCAGTCAAGAGGTATATTGTCCATCTTTCCACCTTCCTCATGGGTGGCATCCAATTATCAATCTCTTTGGTTTTTTGTTTCAGTTGGACATATGGTGGTGGTGGCCATGTTACTTCTACCCTTTCTGTTGTATTTTTCTTACTAATAATCACTTACTGAATCAAACTTTTTGCAGACTAAGTTTGGACTAATACAACACCAGAAGGACTCTCAGAATGCTGAGTTCATGAACAGGTTTTCTCTCTTTCAGCAACTACATACCATTTCTGCTGATTTTTAATTTTCCATTGATAGCTGAATTCCTGTATGGATAAGGTGAACTTGTGATCTTTGTGAACTCCAAAACCTTGGTCACTTCCACTTGAAATCTGTACTTAACATTTGGGTGTATAATCTCATGTGGCAAGGTTGTTTCATTCTGTGTAGGATTGCACTGCCACTCTCTTTCGACATCATATCAGCAAGGGTTGAACGGGATTATTACCACTGTGTCGAAGCACTGGAGCATGATGTTCACTTACTTGTCGCAAATACAAAACTATTCCATGGGAAGGACAGTGTGCAAGCACACAAGATGCAACAAATGAGCAACTACCTTCTCAAGGGTTTGGGATGAGAAGTGAAGAGACACTAATGAGTTATCTAGGTGTCCACCTGGATGTAGTACATCCCCCCTTAATACTCAGCCATAGAGCATGAGCTGCAAGGATATATAATTTTGTCATTTGCTGGGCTGAGTGGGTTGCTGACACATTAAACACAATGGCAGTCATTCACCCTTTTTACTCCACAGGGTTGGGAGTACGTCCTTAAGCCTGTTGTACAAATATTGGTCACTTATTCTTTTCTGAAAAAAAAATTCCACCGGAAGTTCAAAGGAATTTGTCATGGAACAATTCAGTTACTCCAATTGGGATGGTTTTCTGGGCTGAGTTTTGTGTTTGGATATGAGTGATTTCAGGGACACAAGCTGAGTGAAGGGGGATTCAAACAGAACCTCATCAAGGGTCCTGTTGGGTAGATGCAGGTCTCAAGTGCCCATGATAACTAACTGGTGAGTGAGCACATGAACATCTGTTCTTTTGTCTGCAGGAAAGTCATAAAGCACCGTGTTGAGCTTGTATTCTTTGTCTGCAGGAAAGTCATATAGCATCCTGTTGAGCTTGTGTTCTTTGTCTGTAGGAAAGTCATAGAGCTCCATGTCGAGCTTATGTTCTTTGTCTGCAGGAAATTCATAGAGTGCCATGTTGGGCTTATGTTCTTTGTCTGCAGGAAACTCATAGAGCGCCTTGTTGAGCTTAGTTTCTTTGCACAAAAGTCATGTTTCAAAAAAATTCACTTTGCATATCTAATCATTTAGAAATTTGACATTGGAAAAATGACACAAATTATGTGTTTTATGCGAAATAAGAACAAATTGCGAAGGTGCAAATTATATAACGGTGTTAATAGGTGAAATACAAGAAAACGAGGCGTAGATGGACACTTTCATCTTTCACTAATACATGTTCAAAACATCCAATGATTGGAACATAAATTACAAAATGATCTAAACTAGTAATTCTAGAATTAATTATAGAGGAAATAAGATACATGCTAATGGAAAGCCCTCAGTGAGACAATGTGCATAATGATCATTTTGTAATTTTGTGACCAACTAAAATTTTTTAATTGAACTTAAAGTGATTTTTGGCAGTGAAAATAATTGAAATTTATAAAATTAACTTTAAAAACCAACCAATGCCTCTTCATCACAATAACACTTGATTCCACATTTTCATCTTCATATCACATGGGGAATGCAAATGGAATCTCCCATTGATAATCCTCCTATTTAACCATCTCAACCAATTAATGTCCCTTAATGTCACATGAGCAAACACACTTGCCTCTTCATCTCATGGGGAAATGCACGAAGAACCTCCCATTGCCCATCCTAATTGACCTTTCATCATTAACTTTTTTTTACTTCTCCTTTCACTTCCGAAACCTTAAAACTTGGGGCCAATGACATTCAAAAACACACTTAGGCCATTGGTTGTTGTTTTTCACAATGGAGTTTTTAAAAAAAAAGTCATGCCTTTTAGAGCTTTGAAGAGGTTTTCTAAAAGCTTATATTCTTTAGAGCCTTGAAGGTGATCCCATATGGGCCAATGGCCCAACGGCCCACCAACATATATATGAGATAATGGCACTTATTGCTTTCAATTTAATCAACACTTATACGAAATACAACCTTGTGTATCATTGTTTTGTTCATTTCATGTTTCCAAAGTTTTAGGTTATGTAATTTTTTGTTATACTTTGTGTGTACTTGTTCAAGTTTTCTTTGCGGTGTATAATTGGAATTATGTTTATGAGCGTTCACTTTGTAGTTTGTCATACTCTTGTGACCATTAGGAATTCTTTTGTTTGTCATCATAGTTTTGTGTTTGCAATAATTCCCCATTTAATAAGATAAAACACCTAACACTCTGAGAGGACCCTGAACCAAGCCTTCCTTCAAACCAGTATTTTTTTTTTTGGAGCAAATTTTCGCTTTTTTTCGATAAGAAAATCTGGGAAATTTTGGATAAATATGTTTTTCTTGTGTAATTTCAACCAATTTCGCAAAATTTGGGGAAAAATTCACTAAAATTTCGACATCACAAATATGAAAAAACCCTAAACCTCTATAGATGTTAAATTTGTTTGGGAATATGTGATTGTAATAAAAGAGTTATTTATAAAAATACACAATATGGGTAGTGGCCTGATTTTTCAATCCTTATTTGACCATATTAAAATCCCTGGTTTGAGGAATTGAAGTGTTGCACCCAAAATTCTCCAAGGAGCCTACTCACAATTCAAGAAGCCCTTGCAACAAATCTTCAGAAATTCATAATTAATTGATAAAATGTTCAAACAATCAACTTCAACTTGTGTTATATTTCAAATCATCTTGTGTTTTAAGGGAAAATGAGTGTAGGTAAAAATGGTAGACTAATTTACTCCATATGCTTATTTTGACAGTTTTAAGTCTCCTACCTTACAAAAGGTAAACTAAAACATCAATGAACACCATTTCATCATTAAACATTTCAATTAACCAACTTTCATTTTGCACCCTTTGGCTTTGAAGGCATTAGTGATATTGGCTTTCAAAAAATCAATATGATATTAATAGGTATGAAAATTGGCAAATCAACCTCGTGTCCAAAAATTCTTGTTGACGAAACTTTCAAGCTTTATTGTTTCTAATGCCAATATTGAGCATTCTAAAGTCTTGAAAGTTATAAGTCACAAATAATCAGTGGTAACAAGGTTCATTGGATTCATTCCCTTTAACCTCTCAATCTACCAAATATTGAGATGGCTACTGAAAATCTCTTTAAAATTGATGCATGCTCTAGATTAGAGTACAAGTTTAGAACACGGTGAAACCGGGCTCATACGATTCATTCCCTTTAACCTCTCAATCC
>Ga0116231_10010317_pt1 | contig 15122 bp, 12 predicted proteins | sample S1TSphgellanicum_2_FD_89695 | JGI IMG/M metagenome (GOLD analysis project Ga0116231, IMG submission 89695) | Host-associated microbial communities from peat moss isolated from Minnesota, USA - S1T2_Fd - Sphagnum magellanicum MG | ecosystem: Host-associated > Plants > Peat moss > Unclassified...
CGTTGGAAGTGCGGCTTGCGCTGATTGCTGTTGCAATCGAATTTTGTATCAGTGCCAAGCTGCTGACTTGGGTAGGCATACCTTACTCAACCGAAGGTGGCGCCTTTCCGCTTAAAATTCATCCGGGCACCTATGTTCTTTTGTTCGCGTTTTTGACGCAATGTGCCGGGGAGAGCAGACCAAATGGCGTGTTCTCGGCAATGATTGGCCGGGACCGGTTTCTGGCGGCTTTTCTAGGATCCATTCTTGTTTGCTTGGTGTATGCGCTGCTGACGACAGGTAGGAGCAATGTGATTGTTCTTATCGATACGTTTCTGCCGGCCGGTTTGCTCGCCTCAATTATGCAGACGGGATCAGAGCGTGATTTGACTGCATTGCGCCGGTTGATGCAGTGGGGTGTGGCGATAAATGCGATACTGGGCTTGGGCGAGGCCGCGGCGCACGAAAACATGATACCGCTTTATCTCGATCATGGCGAGTATAGAGATAGTATCGAAGAGTTTCGTCCTACCGCGCTTTATGACCATCCTCTGACCGCGGGTGTCATGACCATGATCGGTTTTGCTTTGCCGCCAAAGTGGCTGTACTTCCGCATTCCATACACATTGCTGCTTATGGCGGCCATGTTGGCATTCGGTGGCAGAATGTCGGTTGTGGCACTCCTGATCTCGTGGCTCGTCATTGCCTGCATTTCTCTTCGCAGATCTGTTCTGCGGCGCGACCCGCGCGCCCTTCACCTGCTGATTTCAATGTTGTTCGTCTTCCTTGCCGGCGGACCATTGATCGCGGCGGCGTTTTACGCGGGTCTTGGAACGCGGCTGGCCGGGCATCTGTATTGGGATCCGAGCGCCCAGGTTCGGCTGGCGCAATGGCATCTGCTGGGTGAGATGAATTCCTCTCAACTGATATTCGGAGCGGAGCGTAAGGATTTGCTCGATTTGCTTAATCCGCTTAGGCTCACGTACGGCGTGCAAGTGATTGAAAATTTCTGGCTTCTTATGTTTGTGACCCTGGGCCTGGCTGGGTTTTCGGTTTTTCTGACGGGGTTTTTGAGTCTGCTCACCTGGTGTTGGAAATGCTCCGGCTTGCGTGCTCGCGTATTGTTGGTGGCGGTGGTTCTTGTTGCTTCGACAAGCAATTCGCTGGGCCGCAAGTCAACCCTTCTGGTGGGGTTGGTCGCCGCCATCAGCAGTTTGTCGGTTCGTCCTGTCGCGCGGGCAGGGCAGGTTTGGGCGGGGCAACGTGCCAGGCCGAGTACGGGCGCCGTGATCAACGCGACATGAGAGACGTGGCAATACACGCGGAGGCGCGTCTTCGCATTGCGTTTTACATGCACGATCTCTCCGGCGGCGGGGTGGAGCGGATGCGGCTTGCGCTCATTTCTGCATTGCGGGCGCGCGGGGTCGAAGTGCGGTTGGTCGTTGCGTGCCGGAATGGACCGCTACTGGCACTTTTGCCGAAGGATTTGCCGCTGACAGAGCTTGGCGCCTTCAGCACAATGCGCGCGATTCCGAAACTTGCCCGTTTTCTGCGTGATACGCAGCCGGATATTCTGGTCTCCAGTCTGGATCACAATAATATCGCGGCGATGATTGCGCGCGTGATGTCCGGTTCGGCGGCACGTCTGGTGATATGCCAGCATAATGCTCTATCCGCCGAGCGGGCACTTGGTTGGAAATACCGGCTGGTGCCGCTGGCCTACCGGCTGCTTCGGCCTTCGGCGAACGCCGTGGTCGCGGTGTCGCGTGGCGTTGCAAACGATCTTTGCGCCTTGACCGGCATAAGGCGATCGAAGATTTCGGTAATCTATAATCCGGTCATCGCAGAGGATTTCGATCAGAAATCCCATAGTGAGCCACCGCATTCGTGGCTGGCTGAGAAAACTTGTCCGGTATTTGTCTTTGTCGGCCGGCTGAGTGCGCAGAAGGATGCGTTCACGCTTCTGGCGGCGATGCAACTCTTGCTGAGGCAATTCAAGGCGCGGCTTATCCTGGTCGGTGATGGCGAGGATGAGCTTTCGTTGCGGCGCGATGCCATTCGGCGGGGGATTGCGCATGCTGTGGCTTTTGCCGGCTTTCAGTTGAACCCGCTGCCCTGGATCCGGCAAGCCGACGCACTTGTTTCGTCGTCGCGTTATGAGGGCCTTGGTAATGCGATTGTCGAAGCACTGGCTTGCGGCACGCAGGTGATAGCGACCGACTGCCCTCACGGGCCATCTGAGGTGCTGCTGGAGGGAGAACTCGGCGCGCTTGTGCCGGTGGGTGACGCGGAGGCAATGGCTGATGCCATGGCGCATGTTTTAACAGGGCGTGTTGACTCCGCTAAATTGCAGGCGCGCGCGGCCAGCTTTACGGCTGCGGCTTGCGCAGAGGCGCATCTGGCCCTGTTCAGGCGTATCATGGTTGGGCGCGGGCGCATTGTTCATGCGCTGGGCATGGATCTTTCGCCTTTTTCTGTTGATCAGGTGGTCAATAGGATAATTCAGGAGCCTGGTGACGGCGGGCCACGTATATTGGTGACGCCGAATCTCGACCATGTGCGGTTGTTGCGCAGGCCGGATTTTGCCGCCGCCTATGCCGCGGCACATCTGGTTTGCCCGGATGGGTTGCCCGTTTTGCTTTATGCGCGGTTGCGCGGATTGAAGCTGCGGGCGCGGGTGACTGGTTGCGAGGTGTTCGGGCAATTGATGCGGCATCCTGGTTTGCGGATGCAGCGTTTGTTCCTGGTGGTTGAGAGCCCGACCACGGAAACGGCGGCACGTGCGTGGGCGGCGGGGCTTGGGATTGCGGATCGCATGACCATTGCCGTGGCGCCGCCGGGATTGATGAGCGATGTGTCGGCACAGAATGCACTGGTGCGTCGCGTTTGCGAGGCAAGGCCGACGATCCTTGTGGTGACGCTGGGAGCGCCGGTAAGCGAGGTTTTTGTTCATCAGCACAGGCATGCCCTGCCGCCTTGCTGGGCGCTCTGCCTGGGCCAGGCGCTGAGGGTGGAGTTACGTTTGGCACAACGCGCGCCGCTGGCGTGGCAGCGGCTTGGATTGGAGTGGCTGTGGCGCCTCCGGCATGAACCGCGACGGCTGTTTGGCCGCTATGCGCGCGACATTGCCTGGTTCCCCGTCGCTATCTGGCGGGACATTTCGGGGCGTGAGACTGCCCGGGGTGGCTAGATTTGCGCACGCACCTTAGGTGGGAGCATGGCGCGGATTGCGATCATTGGTGCCGGGCCGGCTGGGCTCGCGGCGGCTGAGGTATTGGGCGATGCCGGGCACGGCGTGACGCTTTATGACAATATGCCATCACCCGGGCGCAAATTCCTGTTAGCGGGACGGGGTGGCCTAAACCTGACCCATTCGGAGGCGCGGCCAAGTTTCTTGTCGCGCTATGGCGTTCACGCGGGCTGGCTTGGGCCAATGCTGGAGGCGTTTTCGCCAGAGGATATGCGGGCCTGGTGCGAGGCACTGGGGCAGCCGGTTTTTACCGGTAGTTCAGGGCGGGTGTTTCCGGTGGCGTTCAAGGCGGCGCCGCTGCTGCGGGCCTGGTTGCGGCGGCTTGAAGGATTAGGGGTGCGGTTCCGTGGGCGCCATCGCTGGGTAGGTTTTGGCGAGGAGGGCGACCTGTACTTCGCAACGCCGCAAGGTGAGGTGGTTCTTCGTGCCGATGCGACATTGCTGGCATTGGGGGGTGCATCCTGGCCGCGTATGGGTTCGGATGGCGGCTGGGTGCCGATTTTGCGGGGCGCTGGCCTCCGTGTTCATGGTTTAAGGCCGGCCAATTGCGGCATTCTCGTTTCCTGGTCGAAGGTGTTCTTGGACCGCTTCGAGGGTGTGCCGCTGAAGCGGATCGAAATGTCGGTGGGCGGCCGGACGAGCCGGGGCGAGGCGGTGATCACCAGGGAAGGGCTGGAAGGTGGAGCGGTTTATGCGCTCTCATCCGTGCTGCGCGAAGAACTGGATCGATTGGGGAGGGTTACGCTTCGCCTCGATTTGCGGCCGGATTTTTCGGCTGATGTGCTGGAAAGCAAGTTGGGTGGAGACAGGCAGGGGCGATCGGCGGCAAATTTTCTGCGCCATAGGGCGGGATTGTCGCAAGTGGCGATCGGGTTGGTGCAGGAGGTTTTGCATGGGGGCGCGCGCAGTGGACCTCTCAGCGAATTGATCAAGTCGTTGCCGCTTTGTGTGCTGGGCGTTCAGCCGATTGGGCGGTCGATATCCTCGGCCGGGGGTATTGCGCGGGAAAACTTGAATGAGCGTTTGATGCTGAAGCAATTGCCCGGCGTTTTCGCGGCTGGCGAGATGCTGGATTGGGAGGCGCCGACGGGTGGTTATTTGCTGCAGGCTTGTTTCAGCATGGGACGTTGGGCGGCGCATGGGATGCTGGATTGGGTTGAAATGCCAAGGAAGTAAGAAAGCGTGTTCTTTTCTGAAGAAAAGAACCAAAAGACTTTTAATTTCGGGTGAACCCCAAACTACCGCCGGCAGATACTGGATCTTTCCGCAAGCGGGATAAAAAAGTCTTGCGGTTGTTTTCTTCAGAAAAGAACATTCTTTCTTACTTATTTCATTTCGCACCGAGGCCATCTTGAACCATTTCGCGCAATTGCGGCTGAAGATGCGCGTTGCCCGCGACGACGTCGTTGCCGGCGTCGTCGGTTACCAAGAATTCGGTGCCGTCGGGGTTGGTGACCGTGCCGCCGGCCTCGCGCACGATCAGGGCGCCGGCTGCAACGTCCCATGCTTTCAGCCCGAGCTCCCAGAAGCCGTCGTAGCGTCCGGCGGCGACCCAGGCGAGGTCGAGTGCCGCGGAGCCGAAACGGCGCACGCCGGCAGTGGCGGGCATCAGGGCGCCGAGGGTGCGGGCGAAGGCTAGGCGGTTTCGCGCGGAGACAGCGGCGAATGGAATGCCGGTGGCGAAAAGTGCGTCTTTCAATTCGCGGCGGGCGGAGACGCGCAGGCGGCGATCATTCAGGAAAGCGCCGCCGCCTCTTTCGGCCCAGAACATTTCATCGACCGCGGGGCTATAGACGAGGCCGGCAGAGAGCTCGATCCCGCCATCCGGCAGGCGGCGCTGCAAAGCGATGCTGATGGCCCAATGGGGAATGCCGTGGAGGAAATTCGTGGTGCCGTCGAGCGGATCCACCACCCAGCGCCAAGTCCAGTTTTCGCTGCCGGAGGCGCCGCTTTCTTCCATGAGGAAGGCATAGCCGGGGCGGGCCTTGTTGAGTTCCTCGCGCAGCGTGGCTTCGGCGCGGAGGTCCGCTTGGCTGACGAAATCGGAGGGGCCTTTGACACTTACCTGAAGTTGTTCGACCTCATTGAAGTCGCGCAACATGCGTTTGCTCGCCTTTTGGGCGGCGTTTTGCATGACGGTCATGTGGGGGGAGAGGCGTAGGGCCAATTCAAAGCTTTCAGAACAAAAGGAAGGCCTTCTTTTCTGAAGAAAAGAAGCAAAAGACTTTTATTTCCGGGCCATGGCCGGTGATAGGGACGCGCCAGAATTGTTCATTGTGAAAGCGGTGGGCTGCAAGCAGCCCCCGCTACGACACTATCCTTTCGCCCGTTCAACGTAAGAGCCATCCTCGGTTCGGACAACGACGCGCTCGCCGGCTTCCACGAACGGTGGTACCATCGTCTTCACACCATTGGAAAGCTTGGCGGGCTTGTAACTTGAGCTGGCGGTCTGGCCTTTGACCACAGGGTCGGCCTCGACGATCTCCAGCGTCACCTGCGGCGGAAGATGCGCGCCGACTGGCTCGCCTTCCACCAGATCCACGTCGATGGTCATATTGTCCTGCAGGAAGGGCGCCTGGTCGCCAAGCAGAACGAGCGGGATAACGGTTTGTTCGTAGGTCTCGGGGTCCATCAGGACGATGTTGTCGCCCTCCGTATAGGAGTAGGTGAAATCCTTGTTGTCGGTCATCAGGCGCTCGACGGTGTCGGCGGTGCGCCAGCGCTCGTTGGTCTTGTTGCCGGTTTTGAGGTCGCGCATCTCCACCTGGATGAAGGCGCCGCCCTTGCCGGGTGTGATGATCTGCTGCTTCAGCACGGTCCAGCGGCGGCCATCATGCTCGATCACCTGGCCGGCGCGGATAAGATTGGCCTGCTGTTTCATGGGCTGACTAACTCTCGGGAGATTTTGGGCTAAGGCGCGGTTTCTAACGGCTGGGAGGCGGCTCAGCAAGCTTGTGCACCGCACCCCAGGGATCAGTGACATTGCCATCCTGCCCCAGGTAATCCGGACCGATCGGCACTTTTCCGTGGCCACTTGGGATGTCCAGAACATAGGTCGGCCAGGCCAGGCCCGTCACACGGCCGCGCAGGCCGCGCAGCAGGCGGCGGCCTTCCTCGATCGGCACGTGGAAACGGGCGGTGCCAGGCGCCGGGTCGAGATGGTGCAAGTAGTAAGGTTTTACGCGGGCGCGGAGCATGGCGCGGAACAGGCTTTCCAGCGCCTGCTCGTTATCGTTCACGCCGCGTAGGAGAACGGATTGTCCCAGCACGGGCATGCCGGCCGACTGAATGCGGCGTAGGGCGGCGCGCGCAGTATCTGAAAATTCGCGCGCGTGATTGGCATGCAGTACGAGCCAGAGCGGCTTTTCCGTGGCGAGAACCCCGGCAAGCGCCTCGGTGACAAGGCCCGGCTCTGCCACCGGAACCCGGCTGTGGATGCGCAGGATTTCGATATGCGGGATGGCATCGAGCGCTGTGAGCAGAGCGCCCAGCCGGCAGGGCGAGAGCAAGAGGGGATCACCGCCGGTGAGAATGACTTCGCGGATCGCCGGCGTATCGCGCAGGTAGGTGAGCGCGGTCGCCAATTCGGTTTCCGTGAGCAGCCCGCCGCCGGGGCCGACATGCTCGCGGCGGAAGCAGAAGCGGCAATAGACGGGGCACACCAGCAGCGGCTTGAGCAAGGCGCGGTCAGGGTAGCGATGCACGATGCCTGGGACGGGGGAGAAGTCCGCATCGCCGATCGGGTCGGCGCGTTCGTGGGGGGCAGTGTGTAACTCGTCTGCATGGGGGAGAACCTGCAGGCCGATCGGGTCGCTTGCGCTCCCGATCATGGCGGCGAAGGTTTGGGGAACGGCGATGGCATAGCGCGCAGCGACCCGCATCGCAGCCTCATGCTGGCGGGAAGGGAGAAGGCCGGCCGCGATCAGGTCGGCGGGTGTGCGCAAGGTTCTGTCTGGCATATTTTTGGGGCGATCAGAGGTGGGTCGTCAGAACAAGGGCGGCGGCGTATCACCGGGTGTAGCAACTGGGCAATGGAAGCTGACCTGATGCGGCCTCGATGGCATCCGCTCTCCTTCGCTGACCGGCAGGGATTCTTGCGCCGGCGCGGCTTGCTGACCCAGGCGACCCGCGCTTTTTTTCAGGCGCGCGGCTACAGCGAGGTTGAAACGCCTTATGCGGTTCCGGCCCCAGGCGAGGAGGTGCATCTGCAAACCTTTGCCACCGAAAGTGTGGCAACAGACGGGTCGCGCCAAAAACTCTGGCTGAATACCAGCCCTGAATTTGCGATGAAGCGTCTGCTGGTGGCGGGCGCCGGGCCAATTTTTCAGTTGGCGCGGGTTTGGAGGAACGGCGAGGGGAGCGCCCTGCATGCGCCCGAGTTCACGATGCTCGAGTGGTATAGCCCAGGTGCCGGATTTGCCGAGCTGATGGATGAAACCGAGCAGTATTTGAGGGCGGTGCTGCCGCCGGTGGTAACGCGGGACTGCATTTCAACCGACCTTGCCACGTTCGAGCGCCTGACAGTCGCCGAGGCATTCAGCCGCTACGCTGATGCTGATCTGTTGAGCACCTTGGGTGATGAGGCTGCGCTAGCGGCATCTTCAGGCGCGCGGCTAAGAGACGGTGAGACTTGGGAGGATTTGTTTTTCCGGTTGCTGCTTGAGCGGGTGGAACCGCATATCGGCAGGGCGCAACCGACTTTCCTGACACATTGGCCGGCGGCGCAGGCGGCGCTTGCGGTGCGGGACCCGAGTGATCCCAGAGTGGCTTTGCGGTTCGAGTTGTTTGTGTGTGGCATCGAACTGGCAAATGCGTTCGAGGAGTTGACCGACGCGGAAGAACAGCGTGCACGCTTTGTGGCGGACCGGGCGCGGCGTTATGCGCTCTATGGTGAAGACTGGGATTTGGACGAGGATTTTTTGGCAGCCTTGGCCCACGGCATGCCGCGCGCGAGCGGTATTGCCTTGGGATTCGACCGCCTGGCGATGATCGCAACCGGTGCCGGCACCATCAGCCAGGTGTTATGGCTTTGATTTTTCGAAACTTGGATGGTTCTGAGGGACTCGAAATTGAACACGTTTGTGCAAGGATTTATAGAAAGAGTGTTCTTTTCTGAAGAAAAGAACCAAGAGACTTTTACTCCTGCGCTGGCGGCCAGACCCCGGCCATGGCCACCGAGTGTTAAGCTGCGAAGGAACAAAGATCTCTTGCTTCTTTTCTTCCGAAAAGAAGACCTTACCTAATTGGCCGCCGCTGCGGCTGCCTGACGACGGCTCTGCCAGAGCCCAACGAAGTCGATTGGCTGGAGCAGCACGGGCGGGAAGCCCCCTTCGCGCGTGACGTCGGAGAGGACGGCGCGTGCAAATGGAAATAGCAGGCGCGGGCACTCGATTAGCAGCAATGGCTCGACCGATTCTTGCGGAACTCCATTTAGGGTAAAGACACCGGCATACTGCATTTCAGCAATGAAAACTGGCCGGCCTTCGCCACCGTTCTGTACCGGTTCGCGCGCTTCAGCCTTCACGGCCAGCACGACCTCGTAGACATTCTGGCCGTCCTGCAAGGCGCGGGCCTGGACATCGAGATTGATGGAAACCTGCGGCTGGCTGCGCAGCGTTGCGTAGATTTCTGGCGCGTTCGGCACCTCGAAGGACAGGTCCTTGATATACTGAACGTTTACAACCAAGGGTGGCACTGGCTGGCCGGCTGGTGAGGTCGGCTCGGCGGTCTCTGACATAGGCATTCTCCTGAATGGGCCGCGCGGTAGCACGGGCGGCGCGCGCCGCAAAGAGCAGTGCCGGGTGTTCCAATGGCAAAAACGAACTCCGACTCATGGCGCCGTGTGAGCGGACCTGCCTACTGGCGCATGTGGATCAAAGCGGAGCCAGTCACCGTTTTCGAGGCTTTGGCCGGTCAGCGCCAGGATGAAAGCCCAGTGAGTAACGACGACAGTACTTTGCCACATTTCCGACTGGCGCATCTCGGCGCAAAATTGTGCAGCGCGCTCATCTACGCTTTCCGCGCTCTCTGTTTCATTCGGCCACCAGGTTTCAGGCAGGTGATCAAAATCGTGTTCTGGCCAGGACGCCGTGAGCACCGTGCGGGGAGAGCCGATGTCACAGGCAAAATGATAACGTTCGCGGATGCCGGGATGGATCCTTACTGGCAGGCCCAAGGCGCGCGCGAGCGGTGCGGCGGTCTGCAGGGCGCGCGTGTAGGGCGAGGCGAGGATGCGGCGAATGCCGAGGCCAGTGAACGCCTTGGCGGCTTTTTCGGCCTGAGCGTGGCCCAGTGGCGTGAGCCGCGGGTCTTGTATGCCTGGGTCGCGTTTGGTGGCCGAGAAGTGCAGGTTGAACTCGCTCTGGCCGTGTCGAAGGAGAATCATGCACCGGCAGCTAATGCCGAACGCATCGAAGGGCAATCTTGCGTTCCGGCATGAGAGCATGGCGTTTGCCCCAAAAGCTTGGGGCCGCGCGCTTTTCCGGCACGCACGTTCATCTGCCCAGGGCTGGGCGTTGCCGATGGCCCCGGCAGGGACTATGTGCCTTGGTGGCAAGAGGAGTGTGGTACGTGCAAGCGACGGGCGGTTTCCCGATCGATCTGGTGCTGTTCGCGATGATTGCGGCTTTCCTGGTACTTCGTCTGCGGAGTATTTTGGGCAAGCGCACCGGCTTTGAAGGCGCGCCGGCCGCGGCAGTTCGGCCAGCGCCGAAACCAGGCGCCTCGGTGATCGATGGCCACGCCGAGCCTGCGCCTGCGAGTACACGGGCCTTGCCAGATCCCGCGGGGCCTGTCGGCCGCACACTTTCGGCGATGCGCGAGGCAGATCGGCGGTTCGACCCGGCGCAGTTTTTGGCGGGCGCGGAACATGCGTTTCGGATGATCGTGGCTGCTTTCGCCGCGGGCGATCGGACCCGGCTGCGTCAGCTTCTCGCTGATGAAACCTACGCCGCCTTCGAGCGGGTTATCTCAGCACGCGAAGCAGCGAGCGAGACGCAAAGGACAGAGATACGCGAAATCGAAGAGGTGACGATCTCTGACGCGACTTTATCCGGTTCGCTGGCCTCCATAACGGTGCGGTTCGTGTCGCGGCAGGTGAACCTGACAGTGGACAAGGCCGGCAATCCGGTTGCAGGGACTGACGCTGTGACGGAAATCGGCGACGTGTGGACGTTCGAGCGCAAGCTGGGCCAGTCGGACCTTACCTGGCGTCTATCGGCGGCACGCAGCGTTTGAATTCATGCGCTTAGGGTTCAGTTTGGCTGCCTGTGCGGCCGCCCTGATGGGTGGCTGCGTGTCAAACCTGGTGCCGCCGCCCCCCCTCGTGCTGGAGAGCGTTGGCTTCGAGCAGATTCCCGGCTGGAGTCAGGATCGGCTTGTCGAAAGTATCGCTGGGTTGAAGGCCGAGTGTCACCGGCTGGCGCTGTTGCCCCCGGATACAATGCTGGGCGGACAGGGGCTAGCTGCGGCCTTTGGGGGAAAGGCAGGTCAGTGGGCGGCGCCTTGCCAGGCAGCTGTGACGCTGACCGTCAACGATGCGACGGGGCTTCGGCGTTTCTATGAAGCGCGATTTCAGCCCTATCGCGTGCAAGCGGCGGGAATGTTCACTGGATATTACGAGCCGGAGGTGAAGGGGGCGATGAGCCCTGGGAACGGCTTTACGGTGCCCTTGCTGGCTCGACCCTCCAACCTGATACAGAGGACTACCTCTGTCCATCAACCTGGGGCGGCGCCAGTGGTAGGGCGCCTCGCCGGCGGCACTATGGTTCCGTATTGGACACGCTCAGAGATCGAAGCGGGTGCGATGGGTGAAGCGGCGCGGCCGTTGCTGTGGTTGCGCGATCCAGTGGATCTCTTTTTTCTGCAAATACAGGGGGCAGGCCGGGTTCGGCTGCCAGACGGCACTGTGGTGCGAGTCGGATATGACGGCAAGAACGGCCGCGCTTATACGCCGATCGGCCAAGTGCTGGTAGCGCAACATGCGATGGCGGCGGCAGATGTGAGCATGCAAACCATCAAAGCCTGGTTGGCGGCGCATCCGGCGGAGGCAAAATCCGTGATGGATCGCAATGATGATTACGTATTTTTCCGTATTCTGAAGACTGGGGATGCGGCTTTAGGCCCGCCAGGTGCGCTTGGTGTCGATCTGACGGCGGGGAGAAGTGTAGCGGTGGATCCGCATTATCTGCCGCTTTCGGCGCCGTTGTTTATTGACACCAAAGATCCGTTGAGCGGCGCTCCATGGCAGCATCTTGTGCTCGCGCAGGATTCCGGAACGGATATCAAGGGCGCAGCGCGCGCCGACATTTTTTTCGGATTCGGTGTGCTGGCGGAGCAGGAGGCCGGACGGATGCATAAGGAGGGGGCAGTCTATCTGCTCCTGCCAAGGCCTTCAAAAGGCGAGCAATTTTAGAAAAGGCTATTCTTACCTGTTGCCGCTTGCGGCGCACCCACTGCCTGTGCTGCATACCGGCATGGAAAACCCGCCCGCTAGCCGTCTGCTGATCCTGGATTTCGGCAGTCAATTGACACAACTAATTGCCCGGCACTTGAGGGAGGCAGGTGTCTATTGTGAGATCTATCCCTACGACGCCGATCCAGTACGCATTGCGGCTTTTGGGCCGCGCGGCCTGATTTTGTCCGGCGGACCGGCCAGCGTGGCCGATGTTGGCGCGCCGCTGGCGGACCCCGCGATTTACCAGATGGGGCTACCGATACTGGGCATCTGCTATGGCCAGCAATTGCTGGTGGAGCAGTTGGGCGGCCGGGTGCAAGGCAGCGAGCATCGGGAGTTTGGCCGAGCTGTGCTGGACGTGGCGGATGATTGTGCGTTGTTCCGTGGCGTTTGGCAGGTCGGTTGCCGGGAGACGGTGTGGATGAGCCATGGCGACCGGGTGACCGTATTGCCGGACGGGTTCAAGGTGGTCGGGCGAAGTGAGGGCGCGCCCTTCGCCGCAATTGCCGACGAGACCCGGCATTTTTACGGAACGCAGTTTCATGTGGAGGTGGTACACACCCCGCATGGCGCAGCATTGCTGAGGAATTTTGCGCATAGCGTTTGCGGGTGCGACGGCGATTGGACCATGGCTGGTTTTCGGCAGGCTGCTATTGAGCAAATCCGGGCGCAAGTGGGCGGTGGCCGTGTGATTTGCGGTCTTTCCGGCGGCGTAGATAGCTCGGTGGCGGCGGTTTTGATCCATGAAGCCATCGGCGCGCAGTTGACCTGTATTTTCGTTGATCATGGTCTTCTGCGCGCCGGCGAAGCCAGGCAGGTGGTGGATACGTTCCGTAATCGGTTCAATGTGCCGCTGGTGCACCGCGATGCCTCGGCACTTTTTGTCGGCGCGCTGTCTGGCGTGAGCGATCCAGAGGTGAAGCGCAAGACGATCGGGAGACTCTTTATCGATGTCTTCGAGGAGGAGGCAGCCAAGATCGGGGGCGCGGATTTTTTGGCACAGGGGACGCTTTATCCGGATGTCATCGAAAGTGTTTCGGTGAGCGGTGGCCCCTCGGTGGTGATCAAGTCGCACCACAATGTGGGCGGGCTGCCGGAGCGGATGCGCATGAAGCTGGTTGAGCCGCTGAGGGACCTGTTTAAGGACGAGGTGCGCGAACTTGGGCGAGAAATTGGGCTGGACGAAGCGGTGGTCGGACGGCATCCCTTTCCCGGGCCGGGCCTCGCAATACGTATCCCCGGAGAGGTGACGCAGGAGAAACTCGAGATTTTACGGCGGGCTGATTCGATCTTTTTGGAAGAAATACGATTGGCCGGCTTGTATAATGCGATCTGGCAGGCGTTTGCGGTGCTGCTGCCTGTGCGCAGCGTGGGGGTGATGGGCGATTACCGCACCTACGATCAGGTCTGCGGCTTGCGCGCTGTGACCAGCACGGATGGGATGACGGCGGATGTCTATCCGTTCGAGATGGCGTTCCTGACGCGCGTGGCGAACCGGATTGTGAATGAAGTGCGGGGGATCAATCGTGTCGTGTTCGATGTGACGAGCAAACCGCCAGGAACGATCGAGTGGGAGTGAGGGCGGGGAGCGCTTTGGAGGCAAATAGCGCTGGAAAGATTTTATTTTCCGCAGAAAAGAGCCAAAAGACGTTTTTTACTGTGCTTGCGGAAAAATCGAGGCTGACGCCTCGCAACGGATGGGCTGCGGGAAGGCAGGAGTCTCGTGGGTTGCATTGTCTCGCCTCTTGCATTTTCCTATAAAATAGCTGTGTTCATCGGCTGCCAAGATTATGCAGCAGCGCGGCAGCGACGGCTTCCCCTGCGATGCTGACCGGTGTTCCAACAAGGCGGCCGCCACCGCCACGTCCCATGAAGCATCAACTGCCTTCAGACAAGCGTGTGGCGCGGGCGCTCTGCGATGCGAACGGCAGCATAATGGTCGGTGGCGCCGAAACGGAACGTTTGCGCGCCATGGCCGCGCATGAAGTGGTTGCCGTTCCGCACTCCTGGCCAGTCGAAATCCATTTGATAGCGCAGCCGCCCGCCCGGGCCAGGTGGGACCGCAAGCATTGCTGCGCGGTGTCGGGCATGCCGTCGATGCAGACAAGCGGGGCGCACGGCTATGCCCCTGCGGTCGACCGTAATGGCCAGCAAATTGGGATTTTCGCAGACATCAATAGTGCGGCCCGCAGCTTACCATCGGGTAGGGGATCGCAATGAGGCATAGGCCGATTCCCCTGCCACCCATTAGGCGCCGCTGGTCTGGGCCCGCAGATTCATGAACAGGCCGCGGGCTGCCAACTCGTTCACCAGAACGCCGGCGCCCGCCAAAAAATCGCATATCCGCTCCACTGCATCGGCTAGTTCGGAACCGGATGCTACAGCCGGTGGGCCAGATAGCGGCTTTTCTGCAGAACCCTGATATCTGGCATTGTCTTTTGGAACACACCCTCAGCTGAAGCAATGCGTTGGTATGAGAATGAACAAACGAGTTGGACTGGTGATCCGGGATTCGCGCGTAAGAATTCGGACGCCATGGCTGCGCGTGTCGCTGCTGGCGCTGACGGGGCTTCGGCTGGCCGTAGCCGCGCGTGCGCCGCTTTCACCGGATGAGGCGTATTACTGGGTTTGGTCGAAGGCGCTTTCGCCTGGGTACCTGGATCATCCACCCATGGTCGCGCTGTGGATCAGGCTGGGCACGCTGGTGGCCGGCGATACGGCTCTGGGCGTCAGGCTGCTCGGGCCTGTCTCTGCGTTGCTCGGCACGCTGTTGCTGATGCGGGCGGCGGAGGATTTTTGGCCAGAGCGCGGGGCGGGGGTAAGGGCCGCTTGCCTGCTGAATGCGACGCTGGCTCTGAATGTGGGGGCGGTCGTGATGACGCCGGATACGCCGCTGCTGTTCTTCTGGACGGCGGCCCTTGCGGCGTTGGCGCGGCTGCTGCGTACGGGCCAGGCAGGGTGGTGGCTGGCGTTCGGGATTTTGGCCGGATGCGCGCTCGACAGCAAATACACCGCGGCGTTTTTGGGCATTGGCGTAGTTGTGTGGATGGTTCTTGTCCCAGAGGCGCGGCGGTGGTTTTTGCACTGGCAATTCTGGTCAGCTGGCGCGCTGGCCGCTGGGTGTTTTGCGCCCGTAGCGGCCTGGAATGCCGCCCATGGCTGGGCAAGTTTTGCCAAGCAGGGCAGCCGGACAGGGGATTGGCAACCAGCCGAAGCAGTCAGGTTTCTGAGTGAGTTTCTGTTTGGCCAACTCGCCTTGGCCACGCCTTTGGTGGGCTGCCTGTTTGTGGCCGGCATGGCATTGGCAGTCCGCGGCTTTTTGCGCCGGGAGGTAAAGCCGGCTTTGCTGGCTTGCATGACGGTGCTTCCGGCGGCGGTGTTTTTCGAACATGCCCTGGGCGGCAGGGTGCAGGCGAACTGGCCGGCGGCGATTTTTCC
>Ga0116231_10010318_pt1 | contig 15122 bp, 15 predicted proteins | sample S1TSphgellanicum_2_FD_89695 | JGI IMG/M metagenome (GOLD analysis project Ga0116231, IMG submission 89695) | Host-associated microbial communities from peat moss isolated from Minnesota, USA - S1T2_Fd - Sphagnum magellanicum MG | ecosystem: Host-associated > Plants > Peat moss > Unclassified...
AATGGAAGCAGATTTGTGTCTTAAGAATTCTCAGCTTCCTTCAAGCTTGCTGATGCTTCAACAGAGATGCTTCAAGACAAAAAGGAGCAGAGTTTGTGATGGGATTTTGATGATGGGTGTTGACGCTTTTTACCAGGCAGAATCCAGCGACCTGACAAATCATGCACTTGGGATGATGATCCATACTGCGTCAGCATCGCTTCCGTTTTGCCGATTGCAGTGATGTTGCCACCAGTGATGAGCAGAGCTCCGTCCTTGTAAACTGCGGCATCAGGACCCATGGTCACTATACATGCACTGTGGAGCAGCAGCCTTGTTTCTTCAGCGGCTTCTTCGCCTTCCAAAACTGCCTCGTCCTCCTTCTTCTCCATTGCCTTCGTCTTCTTCTTCTTCTTTGTGCAAATGGGTCGAGAGGAAGAAGGTGGAAGTGGATCTCGAGGTCGAGAGGAAGAAGGTGCAAATGGGTGTCGAGGTCCAAGGTTCACAGCATATTCTTCTCTGGATCTTCGCGTCCATAGGACCAGGAACGGCAGTCGGGCCCACACCTCGGATCAAAAGGGCAAACCAAATCTCTACCGTGCTTTTGATGCAGGATCAGTACATTATTCATACTGCACAAGAGGATCAACAAATCACCTTCCCATTCTCATGCAGACATGGTTTGCATTCCTGAAGAATGTTTCACTACCAAAACGCGGTCCAAGACTTCTTTGCAGTTTCTGTGGACTGAAGAGGGTTTAGGGTTTCTTCTTGAGTTTTGAAGGTTTCTATTGCCACTCATGTTGTAGGGTTGCTCGCTATCATTTTTACAGTAGTAGCTTTCACTTGGATTGTGCTCTGGATTCCTGAAGAATGTTTTTACTAACAAAACTTGGACCAAGACTTCTTTGCTGTTTCTGCACTTGAAGAGGCTTTAGGCTTTAGGGTTTCTTCTGGAGTTTTGAAGGTTTCTATTGCCACTCATTTGTGGTAGGGTTACCTGCCATCATGTTTACAGTAGTACCCTTCATTTGGATATTGTGCTCTGGATTATAGAGCTCTGATTTGTTCATGACCAGAGAGGTGTGTTGTTGCTGCCATCTGTACCAGGTTACACAGCTTGTGGGATGAGGGTGAAATCAGGGCAATTGTACCAACTTGAAACTCTTGGCATATCTGCTGAACCCAAGGCAAAGGTGTGCTGAACTCCTTTCTCTCTCTCTCTCTCTCTCTCTCTCTGTGCTCTTATCTCCTTCCCTCTCGGTCCTGGAGTTCATAAGCACATGTGGGAACATAGAAAGAGAGACAACTAAAACTTATATTGTAGGAATCCTTTTTGAGTTTTTGATCAATTTACGGTGTGAATCAGGGGTATGCTCTGCTTTGTGTTGGCTTCCCCCTTTCTGATATTGAAGTTGAAACACAAGATGAGGATGAGGAAATTCTAGTACTCTGGTCCAAACCTCACATGTTCACATACTGCGCACATTACTCCCATACAAATATATGACTAGAGCTTTACAATTTGTTGCTTAAATGATGTTGCAGCATAATACTAGCCTGCACATAATTATAATGAACCTAAATTACATGGTAGTTGATCTTCAAGGCTTTGGGATCAGATTCGTGTTTGGTTGGCTTCTTAATAATTGTTGGTCCAATGGGATATGTGCCACAGGTTTATTGGCTGCAGTTTTGGTCAATACTTCACAAAGAGGCAATTTGGTAAGCACAATTGACTTATGCTGCCACCAAAATCTGTTCTCTAGTTTGAACTGGTATTGAAATTTCTCCAGATTCCCCTAGAAATCTCAAGTTTTGAAAGTGTCATGTACCTTCCAATCCGTATGAGAGTCACTGATTACAAACTGATTGGAAGTGAGACAGAGGCAGTCCATCCTGGAGGTTCTGCAGAAACCTCAGTACATGGAATGGGAATTGCATTGTACTGAGGTTGGGAAGCTTATCTGGTTTGTGGGTTTGGTGCATGATTTTCAGGAAAGTGATGACTATGCCCTAGAATTGGCCATGGCTCATGAATGATTCTCACCAACAATTTTGAGAGGTGTAGACAATTGCAGGGAAGCAGTCTCTTTCTGTCCTTTTCTAGGTTGCAGAAATGTTAACTGTAAATACAAATGTGACAGAAATGTAGGATGCAAGTTTTGTATAATAGTTGAAGCTTGAACTTTTGGGTGGATTATAATATACTTATACACACCCACTGTGAGGAGCTGAAGATGTCAGTGGTTAGTTGAATTTTATGCCAATTGTTTTTATATTTAGGTCGATGATAATTTCATCCTCAAACAAGGAGTGTCCTCAATTATGACCATATAATTGTAATGAAAGTCATTTCATAACCAAAAATGCAGGCCCACTTATTGGCTGGTCATCCACATATAATTCAATACTTAGAACTTCTTTGACCAATTTCCACTTCTTTCATACCCATTTCCCATACACCAATGCATGTATTTGGAATTATTTCATTCATGTTACGTTTATTTATCATAACATACTGTGACCTAGAAATAAGTCAGGATAAGACTAATACAACATCAAGGCTGCTGCTGCATCAAGAGCTGCAGCAGCATCTTTTTAGATGTATGTTGTGGAATCAGAATTATTGCAGCCATTGTGGCAGTTTTTTACTTCCTTTACAGCTCTGTATCTTGAATCCTTTCCTGCATCAACCTGCTGGACATGTTTTGGAATGTAAGTAGAAGATGGTGACATCTCTGTGTCTGGAGCTTCATATGCCTGGCAACACTTTTGTTTTCAGAAAATTCAGAATTTGAAGCACTAATGCCCCATTTAACAAGTGTAACTTCTTCTTTTCTTTGTAGCATACAAACTGCTGCCACTGCCACCTTTTGTGTCTTCAGAAATCTGACTGTAAGAAAAGCTCATACACAATTGTGGTATATCAGTTCACAACTTCACTCAACAATTTGTACAGAGATTGTTTCTTTTGTTTGCTCTTTAGAGGTGGAGCTTCTTGGCACATGTAAGTGCTAACCTCATGCTTTTTTCCAGGAGTTTGGCATGGCAGAGAGGATGAAGGTGTTCTTTGTCTGCAGGACCACTGCCCTGGACCCTTTCTCTCTTCTACAACTAATTCCCATTTGCACAAACATGTGCCAGCATTCAATTGTGAAGAACTGAGGATTTTGCAAATGGGAACTGATGGCTGAGGTATCCAAAATTTTCCCCTTACACTTCAAGCTCAGCACCATGCAAGTTGCTGGATTGAGCTTACAGTGTTAGATTGAGTATGTGCATCTCTTTTGTTGATCAACATGGGGTGATGGGGTTTTGTCCTAAAACTATGAAGCTAGTGTTCTTCTCATACACTGAAAAAGAACTTCCACCAAATCATGCATATGTTGTGTTCTCATGTGCATTACAAAAGTGGTGAAGTCAAGACAAAGTACACCCACATTTAATGAGAACATTTGCAATGTGCATGTGGTGGCATTTTTCACTGGATGAAACCAGAGATGGTTGGGAGGTGCTATGCATATGCCTTGTTAGACTCTTTTCTGTACTCAGAAATATGATAATTAAAATTGGAGGCTCTCCTTGTACTAGAAACATGAACATTGAAACTATATCTGACTCTCCTCTGGGTTTAAATGTTTAAACAAAGTGTTGGGGGTTTAGGGTTTAGAGTTAAATGTTTAAACAAAGTGTTGGGGGTTTAGGGTTTAGAGTTCTGAGCATGATTTGTGAAAGAAAATCAGTTCCACCAAAAAGATTTTGCAGATCTATTCATTTTGAATTTGATAAGTGTAACACTTGTGAAGTACGTGTGATCTGTTGTTGATTGGAAATGAAGAAAGAATAAGATGTTTGAACATTTGCTATTGTCTTGCACAAAATCATTAGGCAAGTTCATGTGAAATTGTGTGGATTAGAATATTTCAGAGTGGAAATTGATCAATTTGTGTTGTAGCTTTTCATGAATCAAGTTGTCATGTTCAAATGATTGGATTTTAGGGTGGGCTTTTGCTTTTTGTGGCAATTTAAGCTTTTCGGTCATGCAAGTTTTAATGAATCTACCTTTTGTCACTCTTTGTAATAGCTCAATTAAGAGATACTCCTTTTTCATATCGAATTTTTCATTTCATACAGATAAAGTAGCTTTGGTTTTTCCATGTAAATTAATATGCTTCAAGTACCATTTTGTTTTACAAAATTGTTTGAAAACTACTATGAACAACTCTTCCCATTCATGTTCCCAAAATTATTCTTTATCAAACACTAATTACATGATTTATGTTATCAATGGACTTCCCTTGATATTGATACAAGGAATGAAAAAAGGTGGTTTTGGAAGGAACAACAAAGAATGGCAAGATGAAAGTATAACTTCAAAGTGGATGTTAATGAGGCTCTACTAGAGTAGGGTACAAAATCAAGGAATTCTTTTTCTGACATTGATCTTGACAAAACAAACATGATGATCTAAGTATAAAATCTTTTTTTGCACTAAAGGATTGCCTATTTAAAAGGGTGGTCTATATGTCCATGCATGCCTTTGCAATGTGGTTATGGTGGGAGATCACCCATCCAAAGATTATTTTGAGTTGAGTATGTTCAACATTAATTCAAATGGCTTTTGGTGTTTTGTGTACACATATAACTAGGTTCCTCCTACAAGCAATATGGTATGATACAACTTGTTAAAAAAAAAAAGCTAATTTATAAGGAAAAAAACACCTTCACGTGGTTGCTTCATTTTGACTTGATAATATGATATAATTTATTTCAAACTGGTGTCTTTTATTCGGCCATGTCATTCGATGAGGAAAATGTATTCACTTAAGTAAATGGTTTTTTTAATAAATTGTGAGGTAGTATGGCCATCGTCTCCAAGATATGTATTCATTGAATTAAAAACATTTAATGTAGAACAATTATATGAAGAGATTTGATTGTTATTTTAAATCTATTTTCATCTTACTTTTTTTCAAAAAAACCAAGCAATGTTTCTTTTTGTGGCAACAAAACAAAAGTGCTCACAACTTCTACAAAGGTCTTTTTGGAGGAAAAATGACCCCAAGTTGTCATATTTTGAAGAAAAAATGTTTAAATTTGCTATATGTTTAGACTATAGGTTCTACCAAGTCAACAAGTTAAAGCAAGAATCCCTTGTAGCCAAATTTGATTAAGTCTTCTTTTGTACTATTGTTATACCACCTACCTCACAAAATTGAAAAAAAAACCTTTGTACCAAAATAATTCAAATTTTCAATTTTTTACTTTATATTACTTGCACCCAAAATATAAATGAGTCCTTGTGTAGTTTTGTTGGTGGTAAGATAATGCCTTAAAAGCAAGGGGCATTCTTAAAATAAATGGGTATATAAGCATGTGACATATCAAAGTTTACACCCCTTATTTTAAGAATGCCTGGACATGTGGGGATTAACCCAACAATGATAAAATGTAAACATGAATTAAAATTAACCTAACATAAAGTTGCATGAAATGGATTAAACATTTATATCTACTGCAAGGTGATGATGGATGCTTAGATCATGAGATGACCAACGTAAGTACCCTCTACATACAAATGTGCTTTACACCTATTTTCTCAACACCATACACCCATGAATATTCCTAAGGTGTCTTTGGACACCTAAGGAAGGCATTATTCTAGGATATGAAATGCCCTTTTCTAGAACTAAAAAGAAAAGCCATGTGTTTATATAGTAATAAACACAGTTGGGCTATTATGAGAAAGAGGAAAAAAAACTTGTGGTGGTTATAGGGCAATCCCTATCTTTTCGAGTTATATTACCATATTTTTAGGATTCATAATTTTGTGATTCTCAAGAAATCAAAAACTTGATTTTAATATGTAACCACAATCCTCAAAATATTTCAAAGAAATCAAATAATTCGTAATCAAATTGCTAGTTCATTTATCAGTTTTTTCATGAAAATTGTAAAGGTTTTTTTGAAATAATAAAAACTAATTTTTCTTTCATTTTTTAATTGTTTTCAAAAATTTGGAATTAACAATTCTTTGATTCTGAGACCATTTAGGACGTACATTCTTTTTAAAAATTCCATAATACATGAGTAAAAATATAGGGTCTTGCATATGCTGGTTTTTCAGTAAAAATCATGGTTTAATTAGTTTTATAATATGGTTATGGTTATTATGAAAAAAAATAAAAATAATGTAGGGTAAAGAATATCCTCTTCTCTAGGAGGCAAATTCATGGATATAAGGTGCCCTCCAAATACACAAGGGAAATTTCTCCTAGAGCTTTACTACAGTGCACCACATCATGTGAGCAGTAATTGTTCAAGTCTCAAGAGCACAATAAAATACATTAATGATTTGTTTGCATTAAAATTTGTTTTTTTGGGGCCTCAAATTTTCATAACAATTTTGTTGTTGTTGTGATGTGATGTGATGTGATGCACACATACATGAGAAGGAGTACACATGAGTGATTGAAGAGTGCATATTAAATGTTCCTCATGTGATTCTTCCTTTGAATTGCAGTTCTGTTGTCATTTGCAACACAGATTTTGTTTGTTTGTTGGGTGGAGGAATATGATCATGATACGTGTACACACATGAGCTGCAGGAGGAGTCATTGAAGAAGAAGAAGCAGCTGCTGATCAGTACAAATTTTCTTAATATATATGTGTGTGTGTGTGTATTGTGTTTTTCGTTTGTGTTGTATATATATTTTCTCATTTGAAAACCAATTTTTTTTGTTGAGTGATTGATGTCATGATGATCAATGCAGGCATATACTGCGAGTAGTGATTGATGAACGGTACAGATTCCAGAAATATTTTGATGAATTGTTTTTTGCAGCAATAGTTTGTAATTACCGTCTCAGAATTTTTTAATTTATAACTGTCTCATTTTGATGTTGAGACACTCGTGCGCAGATGGAAACAGATTTCTAAGAAACTTAATAGTGCAAACCTACGCGGACTAGCTGAAGCCTGGCGCAACCCAAATAGATGTAGGCAGTCACCAGCTTGGTGAAATCATCTGCTGCTGCACATGAACTCATAATTATAAGCTGATTGCGTAATGCACACTCATGCACGCCACAGTTCATTCGCAGAATTGTTCGTGCATGTGATTTGTCTGAGTAATGATATTGCATTTTACAGGGAAGATTTAGAGATCCATATTCCATGTATGCTTCATCATAATTAGTATGTACACAGATTTAGTATAATTCCAAAGTACGGTCGACCGAGAGTTTGTATGAACTACATTGGAGGGTACTAATTATTACTGCAGCTCCAATTTTAATAACGTTATAATCAGTAGTAGTTTATAGAGTACGTGAATTGAGCTTGATTGCAGCAGAAGTAATATTAAGCTGATGCAGAATAATTATAAGGAATTGAAAACTGCACGTCATGTACTACATTGCCGGGTCTGGACATGCAATGTTTCTAACTTTGTAACTCTCTATATTCTTGTTTGGAATCAATCAACTTTTGATAATTTCTTCCATCGACCGAGATGAAAATCACCCAGCATGCATGCAGTTAGTCATGCTTAACGGGGTACCATAAATTCCAAGTTTTAGTCGAGTACTTGATCCAGCTTATTATAGGGTTGTGATCTGATCAGCATGCATGCAATCTGACTCCTGAGCATGTTCTCTAGGGCGAAAGCCAGCCGGAACTTATAAAAGAAGTGATTAAAACTTTGTAGTAGGTAGTACATGTCTGGAAACCGGCCCGTGTTGTCCTCACTGCAAGAACATATTTTATAAATGTAATTGCCTGCACTAGTACAGTTTTTACAACGACGTTGTCATGAATGCAGCTAGCTAGTCAGCTTGTGCGACAATCGATCTCACGGCAGGGCGACTAAATTGAGTGCGAAACATTCGCAGCACGTACCCATGCAGCTTACATGCACTTGAAGATTATGAGTAATTAGTACATGTAAACCAAGGTCAATTATTGATTGCAGCAGTCTTATATTCTTGGCTACCTACTGAAACTTATCACAAAAATCTGGCGATTTGAAAAAAATTCTCTTCAAAATCTGGCGAATTTGGGTCATTTTTTTCATGGAAAAAGAATCCTTTGTATAGGTCGAAATCATATTTTTCAAGTCAAAAATTGGCCAACGTTTGCGCAGCTAGGTATATATATAACTGGTATAATGCACGGGTCTAGCATTTGCATTATGAGCTTGGAACAAAACCAGATATGAGGCACACATCTTTAATCGTGTTTCTATATTTCTGACTAGTTACTTAAAACCAAATATAGAAACCTAGCATTTCATTTTTTTTCTCCCACTCCAAGAATTCTTCAATTTTGGATGTTGAAACTAGGGTAATTTTTACTTTCAATTAAAGTGTGATGTAGTCACAATATTAGCAATCATCCACAAGAGGAATTAGACAAATTTTGGCGACTTGATGTAAGGAACTTATTGTCTAAATATGTTGATTTCAAGAAAACAATCTTTTGAGATCTGGCTACTTCAGTGCAAATTTTTCACAAAATTCCTGTTATGATTTGCACTACTTTTTTTCTTTCTCTTTTTTTTTGTTGTCATGAATGAAAATCACTGATTGAAACCCCCAAAAAGATTTGCATTTTTGAAATTTTGACTTTGGATTTTTCTTTTTGGCACAATTTCGCTATTTAAAAAATTATAAATTAAATTAAAATTTATTAAATTAATTTATATATTATTATTTTATTAAATTAAAAAATATAATTTTTTTTTTAAAAAAAAAAAAGAAAAAAAAACTGAAACTGCTAGCATGCTGCAGATGCTTCTGTGAGTGTTTGTGCAATTGCCACCATCCATAGGAAGAGATAGAAAAACTGGTGATCATCCCTAGGAAGATAATTTAGTCACATCTGACTACAAAAGTTCAAATCTTCACTCATCCTTTTATATTTAGATGGCTACTAGGCTACTAATTGTGACAAAATATAAAAATCGGGTGACTTTAAATATCCTTTTCTTTGTGAATGTAATTTGGCAATTGAAACCCCCCTCATAATAACTTCATTTTTAATAAAATTACTTTTCTGCGAATTTTCCAAAACAAACTCATCAGTTTTTAAAAAACAAAATCTGGTCAATTTGGGCCACTAATTTGATGAAAAATCCATTAATTGTATGGGTCAAAATCATTTTTTTTCAAGTCAAAATTTGACAAAATTTTGCCGATACAAAAAAAAAAAAGGGGACCTATTCATCCTTGTTGGTATGTTCCGATGTTGCCTAGTCATTGAGAAGACACCCAGGTATTGATAACCTACCATTTGATTAATGGTTTTTCTGAAAATTGATAGCTAACCTACGTGCCTTATACATACCATTCGAAGAACCAGTAGGACCGTTATGGTTTGGGTATTGAATCTTCAAAATTTAATAACTTATCCTGGTGATTGCAATTTCATCCACTTAGTTTATCAACCCTAAACGCTAAACATGTTTAGGATAGGAAAGGAAAAAAAAGAAATTAAAAAAATAAAATAAATCCTATATAACCTACCATACCTAGACAGAATAACCAGCAATACTCAATGAGGGTATCTAAGACCCGATTCTTATGCATAAACAATGATTATTACCAAAAGGATAATTGAGGAAATTGATAACGGGGGGTATTACATTGACATTGACAATGAAATTGGTAATTGATGAGTGTAAATTATTATCATTATTTTTGGATATTGATACCCTGTATGGTTCAAAAAAAAAAAAAACTAAAATAAAAACCTACCAAGCCAGTTATGGGAAAAAAAATGTAATAACTGACCATTTACACCGGGTTTGTATCGGGTATTTGATACCAGCTTGTGTGGGACAGAAATAAGTAATTTCACAAAGAGGCAGGTCCCTCGGGTATATATGAAGAAAAAAGGGAGAAAGCCCGCTGGCTGACACTGGTGCCATAAACCCTAGGCATACATACTTGGAAGTTGCGGTTATCATATGCCTTGAGCTTGGTAGCATTTGCAACTGGATGTTTTCTGCCTGTTCTGCTCGAAGAACTTCCAACTGCACACATTGGCAGCCTCGTGACTGATTCATGAACTCTAACAACTATGGTAGATTTCTTTTCAACTTTTCTCATAATTGCTGCAGCTTGCTTATATATATAGAGAGAGAGAGAGAAAAAGAGAGAGAACTACCGCAATCATGATAAAAGTTGAATATATATGTTGTATATATTTGAGACTCTCTCTCTCTCTCCCATATCTCTCAACACATGTGATCAAAAGTAGACATGATTAAACATTAGTATAACACCTTTTCTCATGAAGTGACAATCTTTGGTGGTTGTAAATTATAAATGCATTGCTATCCAATTTTAAGCTGTAGAGTGGGAAAGATGTGAAGCCAAGAAATTGCATTGAAAATCATGAATAATATAGATAGGGAAGAACTATTGAGAGAACTTTTACATTTGTGCAGTTTTAGTTGGGGGAGGGGTGGGGGAAAGGAGGGGGGGGGTGTGGATGGATGTCCACATTAATGTTAAACTACAATATATATGCACTTGACATATATTTTACAGTGAAATGGATGAAATTATATAATTTGTCTCATATATGCAGGTCCTAAGCCTACTTCTATAGGGGAACTCGTATTCTATTATAGTGTATAGGGTGAACCAATAGTCACCAGTGCAACATGATGGATGGGTGTGAATGAACAGAAAACACTTCTCCATTGGAGTGGAGTTCCCTATCTAATCGCGGTGGTTAGCTTAGTTGCTGATTTTATTATCTTCCTGCTAATAACCCAATAGCCCTTAACCACATCTTAACCATCTACATGCATCTTACTTGCGTACTAACCACCTATTAGCGTGCTTGCTTAACTACCTACAGGACTTTACTTTTACACTATTACATCATCAACTTAAAACTCGACTGTCAAGTTGTCAACTCAATAGAGGTTCATCCACACCTGAATCATAATGGACTTCCAATGGATGGTGTGCTGTGGGCTGTTTGTTCACTCTCATCTACATAATAAGTCCCAACACCCACCAGCACACCTTCCATTGGAAATCCAATATGGCTAGTTGTGAATGAACCACAATTGAGTTACCATGGTTCCAGCTTCATAATCTATATGGCATGTGAATACTCCACTTCCACCTAACATGCAAGTGGGTAAGTATGATAGGTAATTGTAGGTAAGAAACATGAGTGGTTGCTCTGTAGGCAGGTAAGTAGGGTCAGTATATGGTGGTTACTAGCTAGGTTAGGTAGGTACATTTGAATGGTTAGTACATAGCTAATCACCATGGTTCGTAATTAATTCAAAGTTATCAATTGTAATCCTTTAAATATAGGTCATTCGTTTTTGGTACCTTAATCCTGAATACACTTTTTGGTGTGCCAATGTGACTTTTGGGGGGTGGGGGAGGGGGCGGGGGTGGGGGCTAGGAGGGCGAAAGTGGATCTAATTGGTTACACAAAAAAAATGTTTCTTGACATGTGGCTAGATGGTAATTTGTATATGTTCATAACTTTCTGACAAGAAATTGCAAAAGGGAACATATTTTCTTTGTCATTAGTAGCATGGCCAAATGTTTCCCATAACTACATGATGATGGTTGCCAAGTTCATTTTCTAAAATATTTAGTTCACCCAAACCACATTGAGGTCCACTGCATCTAGTCACATCTATATGAGATCATGTAACTAAATGAACTAACCCTCATAAAACTCTCCATTTGTACATCTACTACAAAGGTTTAATGAAAGTCCCAAACAAACACCTTCCAAAAAAACAAATATCATTTGCAATCTTCATCAATAAAACCTAGCCACAACATTATGAACCCCACTGCATTCCACAAAAGCATCATACATTGCCTATACCCATATAATCAACCACTTAGAGTCCATTACCTTCAAACATTTTAGATGTTATCCAAATTGGAAGGCTTATTTCATCTTCACTTGAGTTGCAATTTTCTTATCAAAACTCCACTATCACATTTATTTTAAGCGAGTGACTTCCACTTAATGCTGAATGGGTATAAAAGTATTTGGACATAAATCAAGCCAAATATCACTAAGAATTACCATATGCACCAATTCGATTCCCAAATTTCAGCTCTACAAACTAGAGATACAATAAAATGTGGGAAGTTTCAATGAGAGAAAATGAGATATCAACACAACATCCACACAACATCAATAACCATTCTACTGGTATTTTTAAAAAATAGTTTCCATAATACATATTGTTGCCTTACCCCTTTGTTGTATTGAGCCTAGTTCTCACAATTGTCCTTCCTTAAGCAAGCTATTAACATAGGGGAAAAAAATTGAATTAATGTCAAGTTTCAAAATTGTAATTTTTTTATTATGAAAAAAAGATTAAAAAACATGATAAATTACATCCATGGTTTGAAGAGCCATCATACAGAAAGAAGTAGTGTATCAAATACTTGATATATTCATGGTAATGTTGCCTCAATACACTGGATTTTTTTTTAATGTGTTTACACAACAATGTTTCATTATGGAAACATGTGGAGTGATTTGGAATGAAATTAATAAGGATAAAATACACTATAAATATAATTTTCAATATTTAATAGACTTATAAATGATTCCTAAATTAATTGAAAATGATATATTTTTTATGAGATTCTTGAAACATATTTTTACACAATAATATAGTGTAACATCTTTTTGGGTCATAAGAAAAATTTAATGATTTTTTATGATGTACATTAATTTTTTCATTTACCTCATTTTGAAGTTTTTGAACCTTAATGTCTAGGAGTTTCTTGAGCCTAGAAGTTATAGATGTGTGCAAGTTGGAAAATTTTGCTAGTTTAACATGTGAATTTAGTTGAATCCATGGTTATTTAGTAATTTTTTTTTTGTGTTGGTTCCATTGAAGTGCATGTGTCAATACAACACAAAATGTCAAGAAAACACATGACAAACTAAATGGAAAAAAAATGTAAGTTGGCTACAAAAGAAAATTAAAAAAGTTGAAAAATTTAAAGCTCCTAAGTGATTCTATGACAATTTTCTCCATTGATTTTGTTTTGCCTATTTGTGAACATTTGAATTTGTTGTCCACATACAAAAGAATTTGTTGTCAATCATGTACATATGCATTTGTTGCCCTCATACATTTGACATTCATGTGCATGTTACATGAAAAAATTGAAATGCCTACACCACCAACTTGAAGGGATTTGAACCTTAATCCCAAAGAGATCTTGCACATTGTAGTTTGAGCTTTTACTTGCACCCAAACCCACATTAGTAAACAAACAAAAATTAAATCAAATCAAACAAACAAAAACTTGCCACCACACTTGACAAGTGACAACAATGTCACCACAATTAATAACTTGTTGGAAAAGTTGAAATTTAAAGAATTGCATAGTAGAGTTCAAATGCACCAAAATGAAGTTGAAATGTTGCCATTTGGAAATCATTAAGTTTGATTATGCATTGGTACAATGTTGTTATGAAACCAACTACACAAACATGCACTAGTAGCCCACATATGAGTTGCAACTTTAGTTAACAACATATTAATGCTCATTGGATTGAACCATGCATTCCATATTGCATTTGGTTGTCATTCCAATCACAAATTGTTGTGTAAAAAGGGAATGTATGCAAATTGGAAAAAAACTAGGTCAATGTGGGTTGTCAATTGATTTTGTAGTTTTATCTTCATGAAAACAAGGTTTTAAAAAATGTGCTCATCCTCCATGTTGCCCAACACCATGACCATGCAAAGCTTGACCAACTCAAACCACTTAAAAAAATGTTTATTCAAAATTTTGTTATATCGAGGGTAAAATCATAGTCAAAGGAACCACCCAAGTAAGTGGACACTTTTTAAAATTGCATTTTTGTATGTTTGAAAGATTAGAAGGGAAGCATAATAGTTTGGATTGTCATAATTCTTTTGGGAATATTTTTCATTAATTACAAAGTTTACATGCTCAAAGCTTAACACAAATCAAAAATGTTTTTGCATGTTCAAAGCATTCAAACCTTGAGAGTGGATAATTTTTATATTTTTTCAAACATCTTTTTTTTCTACCAAATGTGCACCATTCCTTTTGAAAATTAGAGAAGATCTTTGAAGATTAGAAGGGCAAAAGGACTTGAACTGATGAAAATAGTTTTTATAACTCATTTGAACACATTTGACTCAAAAATGTTTTTGACTTTGAAAATTATGGATTTTGAAAATGTGGTTTTAATAAAGTTGTTCATATATATGTGATAGAAAACATGAATGCATAATATACGTGACATAAAATCAAATTGTAATAAAAAATGCATTTATATTTAAAATGCAATGTTAAATGGGATATTTGATATACAAAATTTTAGGTTATAAACCCACTCATAAATGACACATGTCATCTACAATCCTTGAAAAAAGACTTTTACCTTGGTGCCCCTTGTTCCTTTGACCATGATTTCATTTTCCAAAATTTTCCCATAATCACAAAATTGGTTGCAATCATGGGGAGGTGCCACTGTGCCTTGGTAAGGATTTTGCATTGTCAACTTTTTTTTTAAAAAATTGTCAAAAATAATAAGGTTTAATAGAGGCCCAACAATTGTGCTAGGGTTCTTTAAAGCTTTAGGTGCCCAAAATGGGTTTGAATAATTGCCATGTGTTTGGGAAATGTTAACTTTACCTTTGGAGCCAACCAATATTGTGAATAAATTACATCAATAACATTCAACAACTTTAGTGTCAAAAAATGTTTCTCCAATTTTGTTATTAGACTAATAATAGTTGAAGAACATTAGGCCTTCATAGATTTTACTATTTTAGCTTAAATTTCTTTGGTATGTTCATAACATTAATGGTCAAATTAGTGCATAAAACATATATATATATATATATATATATATAAAGTTTGCCTCGAAAAGAATATAGGCAACATAATGAATCTTTGATGCAAGTTCAGTCCACTAAGTCATTTGGCATAAAACATCATTGCAATATTCAATTAGTTCAAGGAAAAATATGAAGCGTGTAGGGGAAAACCTCTTTCAACTTCACACTACATGGTACAAATATTTGCTTCAAGTAGCTTCACAAAAAAAAAAAAAAAAAAAAAAAAAAAAAAATAAAAAATTATAAA
>Ga0116231_10010319_pt1 | contig 15121 bp, 14 predicted proteins | sample S1TSphgellanicum_2_FD_89695 | JGI IMG/M metagenome (GOLD analysis project Ga0116231, IMG submission 89695) | Host-associated microbial communities from peat moss isolated from Minnesota, USA - S1T2_Fd - Sphagnum magellanicum MG | ecosystem: Host-associated > Plants > Peat moss > Unclassified...
CGATGACCTCGTGGCCGTTAAAAATAGGCTCGTAAAGCCCAAGGATAGGCTGGCCGAAAAGCGTGGCCTCGCCGCTAAAGCTCTTTCCATGAAGCAGAACGGCATCATAGGCCGGGCCGGGCGCCAGAGGCGTGTTCAAGGCGCGCGATCCGTCTTCTAAGAGGATATTGGTGGCAATGCGAATGTCCTTTAAAAAGATCGTCGCATAGCAGTCGAATCGCTTTTTGATTTGATCGACGATTTCATGATCGCCGTTCACGCGAAAATTGCCGAAATACAGGCAATCACCCTCACGGTATGGCGCCCCATATTTATAGAGGCTCTCCCTCAGTGCCGTGATCCTGGCGTCGAGGGTCGCATGGGCCATGGTTTCGGCGTTAAGCAACGGCAAGGCATGTAGATGAGTTTCTTCATTCGCGGCGGCGGGTATGCCCTTTATCCGCCGGTAAATCGCGGTAAGAGCGTAAAACACAACTGCCAAACCGAGGATGATAATTAAGAAAAAGTAGTTTTGAGTCCATGTCTGCGTATCGGCTGCGGTTTCAACCGTGGGCATCGTTCCGTTTTGTAGGGTATCAGCGATGACCTCGCTCGAAAGCAAGCCGACGGCGATTGCGATCAAAGACATTGGGGCGAGAAGGGTGAAGCTGTCTGGCATGGCGGGTTCATAGAGGGCGTTAAGATGACGCCCGGGCAACGAACCGATTTTGAATGGTGACCACCGCATGGCGTCACACCTCGGAAACTCATCAATGGCTTAGTATTGGCTCAATTCATTAAGGCCTCCTTATCGGCTTTGAGAAAGCGAAAGGATCCGGTCTAGATCGAGATGAGGAAAAGTGTGCGCGGTTTTCCGCCCGCATCTCGCTCTACACTTTTGAAATCGATCACGATGATTTTGGATGTTTCCATCCAAAATCATCGTGATCTAGGGGAGTTAACTTCACGGCCCCGCGAAAGCTTAAAGATATTGACGTTCTTTATGGATGCCGGGGGTTTCACCGGGACATGAAAAAGGCACGCTGGGGAGCGTGCCTTTTTCATGTTTTACCGCCGATGGGAGCCGTCAAGCGGTTTTGGGCGCTTGAACCGCTGCTGATGACAGGTCGGCTTTCATCGTTTGTAAAATGAGCGACCGGCGGAGAGGTTTGATCACAAACATCGCGACAAGTGCCGCCGTGACGTTAAGGCCGACCGCGATGCTGAACACGGCATACCATCCGTAAGACGCCGCGACGACACTCGCGATCGGCACGAGCAGAGAGGCCGTGCCCTTCGCAGTGTAGAGCATCCCGGCGTTTGTCGCGGCATATTTAGAGCCGAACGTGTCGCCGCATGTGGCGGGAAACAGGCTGTAAATTTCGCCGAAGACGCCGAAGAACAAGCCTGTCGCGAGCACGAAGACGACGGGGTTGTGCCCGTAATTGCAAAGCGTCAAAAGCGATGTGGCGCCTAAACCGAACGCGATGAACATCGTGTTCTCGCGGCCGATATGGTCCGACACAATCCCAAAGAAAGGCCGGCCAAACCCGTCGAAAATGCGATCGATCGAAATGGCGAAAGTCAAAGCTGCCATTTGAAAGCCAAGCAGATTCACTGGAACATCGGCGATCTTATAATCATGCGCGATCGGACCGATTTGCGCGGCTGTCATCAAACCTCCAGCGGCGACCATGACGAAGGCGGCATACATGACCCAGAAAACCGGCTGCTTCAGCGTTTCCATCGGCCGGAAATCAATCTTGCTTTGGGGCAAAGCGAGATTCTTCTTACGCGCCGGAGCCGTGCGGTCTGGCTTGCGAAGGAACATGGCGAGGAAGAGAACAACCAGACCCTGCCCAATGCCGAAGGTCAAAAAGGCATGCTGATAACCGCTTGAAGCGATCATCTTGGCGATTGGGACAACTGTTAATGCCGCGCCAGCACCAAAGCCCGCCGCTGTCGCGCCGGCGGCGAGGCCGCGGCGGTCGGGAAACCATTTGAGCGCATTGCCGACGCAGGTGCCGTAGACGGACCCAGCACCAATGCCCGCGATCACAGAGGCGCCGTAGAGGATGAAAAGAGAGTTTGCAAAAGAGTTCAAAACCCAGGCCAAGCCAATCATCACGCCGCCGAAACTCACAACGGCCCGCGGGCCGTAGCGATCGACAAACCAGGCTTCAACCGGCACGAGCCAGGTTTCTGTTACCACGAAGACAGTGAAAGCCAATTGGATGGCAGCGCGCCCCCAATGAAATTTCGCATCGATAGGATCGACGAAGAGTGTCCAGCCATATTGGAGATTGGCGATCATCGCCATGCAGATGATGCCCATGCCGAGCTGTACCCATCGAAACCATGAGGCGTGGCCTGGTCCCGCGGGAGATTGTGAAGTCTCCATTGTTTCCTCCTGATTACCCTTTTCTGCCAGCTTTACTGCTGGCTTACTGGTATACTTGTATAAGATATGCCAGTGAGCAAGAACTTATTTCTATGGGGCGAAAGAGATTCTCAATCAAAGAGGGTTTGAAGACTTGCGGATTGATCATGGCATGCGGGAAGAAACAAGGCAGGTCCGATCTGAATATCTATTTAAAATGGCTGTTTAGACGGGAGCACCCTACGTTTCTCCGCCGCCCTCTCCAAGGGTTTAACCCTGGGTTGTGAATTAAAAATTTGCAAAAATAATCGGAAAAATTGTGCTCGTGAGAAGATACGATCTCAACGTGCGTCAGATCGCGGGATGGCGGCCTTCGTATGCCGAGATCCCGCGATCATTCAGGCTTGAGATGAAAGCCTCATAAAAAGATGATATTTTGTAGTTGGCATCCCAAATCCATCTTTGGAGGATGCTCAACCGTTGACATATTGGCATGTGGCATGCCAAATTATCAATACTGAGGCCTGCTCTGCGGGTCCAACATTCCCTGGACGGCAATGGAAACGAAACAGCCTCAGCAGGCGCCGCATGATGAACTTTTTCCGCGTATCCAAACCGGCGAAAGCTTCAAGAACAAGGTCTATACGGCCCTCAAGGCCGCGATCGTCAAAATGGATATTTATTCCGTTTCCAGCCCGATCATGCTGGACGAACGCGAGTTGTCAGACCGGCTTGGTGTCAGCCGGACGCCAATCCGCGAAGCCGTCGCCATGCTCGAACAAGAGGGTTTTCTCAAGGTTGTTCCAAGGCGCGGCATTCTCGTCGTGCGAAAAACGCAACGCGAAATCATCGAGATGATCCAGGCCTGGGCTGCCTTGGAATCGATGGCGGTGCGTTTGATTACGCAGATGCCCTATGCGGACGCTGGCTCTCTGCGGGGGATTTTCGAGGAGTTCAGCGGCGAGCATAAGCCGGGCGAACATCTCAATGAATATTCGTCGGCAAACATTGCCTTCCATCAGGCAATCATTCGCATGAGCGGCTCGCAGGTGCTGGCCGATATGACCGAAAATCTTTTGCTGCATGTTCGCGGCATCAGACAATTGATGATCAGCAGACGCGATCGCGCGGAACGGTCGCTCGATGATCACCTCGCGATTATCAGAGCCATCGAAAAACGGGAGGTCGAGGAGGCCGTGCGTTTATCGCGCGATCATACGCTCGGTCTCGCCGCTGTGGTCGAAGAATACGGGACAGAGGTGTTCCAATAGGACGGAAAACAGTCCGCAATACGAAATAGGGAGAGAGACGATGTTGAAAGAGGCCGTGCGAGATGAAGCGGTGAATGCGGATGCGCAGAAAGCAAAGCCGCAAGATGCCAATAGTGCCGCGAGCGCCCAGCAAGAGCTGACGGATGGCTTTCACCTCGTCATCGACGCGCTCAAGCTGAATGGCATCACCAACATTTATGGCGTGCCTGGCATTCCGATCACCGATTTGGGCCGTATCGCTCAGGCCGAAGGCATGCGCGTGATTTCGTTCCGGCACGAGCAGCACGCAGGCAATGCCGCTGCGATCGCGGGCTACCTTACAAAGAAGCCGGGCATCTGCCTCACGGTTTCGGCGCCGGGCTTTCTCAACGGCCTGACTGCGCTGGCCAATGCGACGACCAATTGCTTCCCGATGATCTTGATCAGCGGTTCGTCCGAGCGGGAGATCGTCGATCTGCAGCAGGGCGATTATGAAGAGATGGATCAGCTTGCGATTGCCAAGCCGCTCTGCAAGGCCGCCTTCCGCGTGCTGCATGCCGAAGATATCGGGATCGCGGTCGCACGTGCGATCCGTGCCGCCGTCTCTGGCCGGCCCGGTGGCGTCTATCTCGATTTGCCGGCTAAGCTTTTCTCTCAGGTTATGGAAGCCGAAGCTGGAGCCAAGTCGCTCGTTAAGGTCATCGATGCAGCACCCGCGGTCCTGCCGGCGCCATCCGCTGTTGAGCGTGCGCTCGATCTCTTGAAGAGCGCCAAACGGCCTCTGATCATTCTCGGCAAAGGCGCGGCCTACGCGCAGGCCGATGACGAAATCCGCGCGCTGATCGAAAAGAGCGGCATTCCTTATTTGCCGATGAGCATGGCCAAAGGCCTGCTGCCGGATACGCATCCGCAATCGGCCAGCGCCGCGCGCTCGATGGTGCTCAAAGAAGCCGATGTGGTGATGCTGATCGGCGCCCGTCTCAACTGGCTTTTGTCGCATGGCAAGGGCAAGACCTGGGGCGCGCCGGGCACGCAAAAGTTCATCCAGATCGACATCGAGCCGCGTGAGATGGACTCAAACATTGAGATCGCAGCGCCGCTCGTTGGCGATATCGGTTCCTGCGTTTCAGCGCTTCTGAAGGGCCTGGATATCGGCTGGTCCGTGCCTCCGGCCGATTGGACGAACGGGATCAACGCGCGCAAAGAAACCAATCTCTCCAAGATGGCCTCCAAGCTCGGCAAGAACTCAGTGCCTATGGATTTCCATAGCGCGCTTGGTGTGTTGCGCACGATCATCAAAGAGCGGCCGGATGCCATCCTCGTCAATGAAGGCGCCAACACGCTCGATCTCGCGCGTGGTGTCATCGATATGTATCAGCCGCGCAAGCGTCTGGACGTTGGCACATGGGGCATCATGGGCATCGGCATGGGCTTCGCTGTCGGCGCAGCGGTTGAGACTGGCAAGCCCGTGCTTGCTATTGAAGGCGATAGCGCCTTTGGTTTCTCCGGCATGGAGGTGGAAACCATCTGCCGCTATAATTTGCCGGTCTGCGTTGTTGTCTTCAACAATAACGGCATCTATCGCGGAACCGACGTGAATCCCACAGGCGGCGCCGATGTCGCGCCGACGGTTTTCGTCAAAGACTCGCGCTACGACAAGATGATCGAAGCGTTCGGCGGTGTTGGTGTGCATGTGACAACGCCCGACGAGTTGAGCCGTGCCGTGAATGAAGCGATGAACTCTGGCAAGCCGACCCTCATCAACGCGGTGATCGATCCGGCTGCTGGCACCGAGAGCGGCAATATCGGCAATCTTAACCCGCAGAGCGTTGTCGTGAAAAAATAAACTTTCATCTCGAGCAAGGTGCGATCATGTGCCTTGGATGATGAGGGCTTCGCGAAAGCCCTGACGCTCTTCAGGGTCATTTAAGAAAAATCCGGGCGGCAGCGTACGCGCTGTCCTCATCCCATTCCGAAAGTCGAGGGTAGGTGTCAATGCACTCGGCAATTGACTTGAATGAACTCGTTACCGCCGTTGGTGATGCGATCGTTGTATCAGGCGCGGATGGTTTGATTACGCTGTGGAACCCAGCCGCTGAGCGTATCTTCGGTTTTACCGAGAGCGAAGCTTTGGGCCGCTCGCTTGATCTCATCACGCCGGAACGCCACCGGCAGCGGCATTGGGACGGTTATCATCAAACCATGAAAACGGGCATTACCCGTTATACGCATGACGTGCTGCGCGTTCCGGCCATTCACAAAGATGGCCATTCTTTATCGATCGCATTCACTGTTTCGCTTTTGCATGAAGGCAGCCCTGAGCCAACGGGGATCGTCGCAATCATTCGCGATGAAACCAAACGCTGGCTGGAAGAGCGCGATCTGCGGCGGCGGCTTGCCGAGCTCGAAGCCAAAGTGAGCGAAAGCCAAAGTAAGTGAAAGCGATGAAAACAAACACGCTGGCTGAAGGACACTTGCACTTCAGTTTAAAAAGTTTCCACCCGGAGGAGGTGGATCAATCATGTCCGAGGCAGGGCCATCTGGCGCGTTGGTTCGGGACAGAAAATATGCAGGAAAGGAAATGAACCATGAGTGACAAACCACTTGAGGGAATTAAAATTATTGATTTTACCCATGTGCAGGCCGGCCCCGCTTGCACGCAGCTTCTGGCTTGGTTTGGCGCCGACGTTATCAAGGTCGAACGCCCTGGTTCGGGTGATGTGACGCGCTCGCAATTGCGCGACGTGCCTGGCGCCGATGCGCTCTATTTCACCATGCTCAACAGCAACAAGCGCTCGCTGACACTCGACACCAAGACGCCGCAAGGCAAAGAAGTCTTGACCAAGCTGATCAAAGAATCAGACGTCATGGTTGAGAACTTTGGTCCCGGCGCGCTTGATCGCATGGGCTTCACCTGGGATCATATTCAGGAGCTCAACCCGGGCATGATCCTCGCCTCGGTCAAGGGCTTCAGCGATGGACATCATTACGAAGACCTGAAGGTCTACGAGAACGTCGCGCAATGCGCCGGCGGTGCCGCTTCCACCACAGGCTTCTGGGATGGCCCGCCAACCGTCAGCGCCGCGGCTCTTGGCGATAGCAACACCGGTATGCACCTCGCGATTGGCATTCTCACGGCGCTGCATCAACGCAACAAAACCAAGAAAGGTCAGAAGGTTGCCGTCTCGATGCAGGATAGCGTCCTGAATCTCTGCCGCGTTAAGCTGCGCGACCAGCAGCGGTTGGATAAGGTCGGTTACCTCGAAGAATATCCGCAATATCCGCATGGCAAGTTCAGCGATGTCGTGCCGCGCGGCGGCAATGCGGGCGGCGGTGGACAGCCTGGCTGGGTTTTGAAGTGCAAAGGCTGGGAAACCGACCCAAACGCCTACATCTACTTCACCATTCAAGGCCATGCCTGGGCGCCGATCTGCAAAGCGCTCAACAAGCCCGAATGGATCGACGATCCGGCCTATAAGACAGCCGAGGCGCGCCAGGATAAGATCTTCGATATTTTTGCGTTCATCGAGAGCTGGTTGAGCGATAAGACCAAATTCGAAGCTGTCGATATTCTGCGCAAGTTCGATATTCCGTGCTCGCCGGTTCTTTCCATGAAGGAAATCGCGGCCGACCCGTCGCTGCGTGCCAGCGGCACGATCGTCGAAGTCGATCACAAACAGCGAGGCAAATATCTGACCGTCGGCAGCCCGATCAAGTTTTCGGATATGAAGGTGGAAATCACCGGCTCGCCGCTTCTCGGCGAGCACACGGACGAAGTGCTTGCCGGTCTTGGTTATAATGCTGAGCAGATCAAAGAAATGCACGAGGCTCGGGCTGTCTAAAAATAGCTCCTGGCAGGCATTCGCTCCAGGCGTAGAAAAATCATCACGGGCGGTTCAGTTGCAGACTGGACCGCCCGTTATCATGTAAAAGGCGCATGGACAGGCGGTTAAAAGGATCGTTCCGGAATGAGCCGCGTACAGCGCTTCTTCGACATGAAACAGCAGGCGGCGCCGATCGTCATGCTGACGGCCTATGATGCGCCAACCGCCAAGGCGGAATGGGAGGCGGGCGTCGATATTATTCTTGTCGGCGACAGCGTTGGAACTAACATTTTAGGTTATGCCAGCGAAAAAGACGTGACGCTCAGTGATATCTGCCACCATACAAGCGCGGTGAGGCGCGGCGCGGCCGAGGCCTTCATCCTGGGCGATCTCCCTTACAATACTTATGAAACGCCCGATGCCGCTGTCACCCATGCGCGCGCGCTTATCGCGGCGGGTGCTGATATGGTCAAATTCGAAGGCCTCCGGCCAGAGATTGTTGAAGCGCTCGCGGCGGCAGAAATCGATGTCTGCTGCCACATCGGCCTTGAGCCGCAGCACCATGAGGACAAGCGCGTCAAGGGCCGCTCGGCCGCGGCTGCCATCGCCCTGATCGACGCCGCGCGCGTACTGGACAGAGCTGGGATGTCGATGCTGATCCTAGAGCTCATCCCTGAGGAGGTCGCTGGAAAGATCACGCAGTCGGTCAAGGCTCCCGTCATCGGCATCGGTGCCGGGCGGCGAACCGATGGACAGGTCTTGGTTGTCACGGATCTCCTGGGCACCACAGGCAATCATTTCCGGCACAACAAGCGCTATGCCGAAACAGGCGCATCGCAGCGCGACGCCTACCGTGCCTATGCGGATGATGTGCGCCGGGGCGCGTTTCCGGCGGAGGCCAATCTCGTTCATATGAGCGAAGAAGAATTGGCGATTTTCATGTCCGATGCGACGTGACGTCCAGATTACGCGCACACAAGCTTATCGCATGAGCGAACCGCTGCGATCATGCGTTTGAGGCTTTGGATGCCGGGATAGCCAAGCATCCCGACATTCTTCAGCATGAAGGACGGCGTCGCGGCAAAGCCTAAGCTCGCTGCGAGTTTGGCTTGTTTGATGAAGACCGAACTGATGTCGTCGCCATCCGCCGCCGTCTCAATCGCGGCGGCATCAAGCTTCATCTTTTTGGCAACGTCCAAAGCGGCGAGTCCATCCATCGCTCCGCGATGGGCGAAGAGCGCTTTATGAAACTCATAGGCGCGTAGTGGTCCATAAAGTTTCAGCACAGCTTGCTGAACCTTCGCGGCCTGCACGGAGCCAACGCCGATAATCGGATTGTTTACAAGCCCCAGGCGGAATTCCGCGTCCTTGGCGACGATCTTATCGAGTTCGCCTACTGCTTTCCGGCAATAGGCGCAGTTGTAATCGAAGAACTCGATAAGGATGACATCGGGCTTGGCAGAGCCCGCCCAGACAATGCCTGGCAGGCCTTCAACAGATAATTCCGACGGCAGCCGGTAATTGACGATCGGACTGCCATCGTCGCCAATGAGATCGTAGAGGTTGCTGCTCTGCGCCTTAGGCGAGCGGCCAACCACGGAAACTGCGACTGTTGTTATTGCGCTGCGTATTAAATGCCGTCGCTCAAAAATCATGTGATCTTCCAAGGCGAGATGATATCCCCATTGGAGTTTCATTGCTCACGTTTGTTGAGCGACTTCAAGGCGCAGAATCAAATTTCCGTAATATGTGATCCGCACATAAAGTCCTTCGCGAATCGGGCCTCCATGAGAGGCGGTATTGTTGAATCCCTGGGTTACGACGTAATCGGAATAAGAGAAGCGGTGACCGTTGACGGTGAAACTCTCCTCAGCATGGCCAGTATAGGGCATAGGCACGAAATTCGTGACCGGGCCTTCGGCGACAGAATACCGTCCGGCGCCGAACACGGCTTTGACCGTTTCATATTCTTGGAAAGTCGTGCCGAAAACCGCTCCTGTCCAAAGAAGTGAAAATAATAAAAAGAACCAACTGAAAATAGGCCGTGCTCTTACCTGCAATTCCTGCGGAAAGAGACGCTGCATTGGTTCAGGCGTGAAAACAAGCAGCCCGCCAATTCCGACGAAGATTAAACCGGCGGCTGGAAACCACCAAGTCTGCCATCCTTGCCGGCCTGCGTCGAACACTGTTGTGAAGGTCATTGGCGGGCAACTCGATTTTCGTGAGTGACCTTCAATCGATCAAGCGCCTAGCTTCGCTTTGACGACGGCGCTCGCTTTGCCGAAATCCATGCGCCCCGCATATTTGCCTTTGAGCAGGCCGACGACTTTGCCCATCTCTTTGATCGATGTCGCGCCCGCCTCAGCGATGGCCTCCGCGATGGCCGCATCGACCTCGGCGTCGCTCATCTGTTGCGGCAAGAAGCTCTGGATGATCGCGATTTCTTCACGCTCCTGCGTGGCGAGATCGACGCGCCCGGCTTTGTCGTAAATCTCGACCGACTCCTGACGGCTCTTCACCATTTTCTGAAGGAGTCCAAGAATATCTTCGTCGCTGATGGTCTTTCCTTGGCCGCGCGCCTCAATGTCTTTGTCTTTGAGGCCGGCCGTGATCATGCGGATCGTCTCGACCCGCCGTTTGTCTCCGGCCTTCATCGCCGTCTTGAGTTCGTTTGTGAATTGTTCGCGCATCCGCGCCTCCTCTGATCTCACACCCTCCCCTTTGGGAGAGGGTGGCAGGTGAAACCTGCCGGGTGAGGGGTTACCTCTTCTTAATTTGCAGGTTGCGACCCCTTCGTCCGGCGCTCGCTGATGCAAGCACCACCTTCTCCCAATGGGAGAAGGAACGTCCACGCGGGTGCAAATCTTGGATACAAACTTCAACCGTTCAAAAGCTTCAGAGCGGCCTCGTGGACCCTGGGATCGCCCGATGCGATCACATCGCCGCCGCGCACCGCGCTGCCGCCGTCCCAGCTTGTCACCATGCCGCCGGCACCCTGAACAATCGGGATCAGAGGCGCGATATCATAGGTCTGCACGCCGGATTCAATGACGCAATCGACGTTCCCGGCGGCCAGCATGGCAAAAGCGTAGCAATCGCAACCGTAAAGCGAGAGCCGCGCCGTCTTCTCGACCCGCAGGAAGGATTCGAGTTTCGGCGCCGTGTAAAGCAGCGGCGAGGTCGTCATGAGCGTCGCATGTCCGAGATCGGCGCAAGACCGCGTGCGCAGCTTGCGTTCGATCATTGCGTGATCATGGCCGGGTCCGCGCCAGCGTGCGCCCGCGCAATCCCCGACGAAACGCTCGCGGGTGAAGGGTTGCACCATCATGCCATAGCTTGGCTCGCCATTGCGCAGCAAGCCGATCAGCGTGCCCCACATGGGCATGCCAGCGATAAAGCTCTTGGTGCCGTCGATCGGATCGAGAACCCAGACATATTCGGCGTCTTCGTGATGCGCGCCAAATTCCTCGCCGATAATGCCGTGGCCAGGAAAATAGTCGCCGATCAGCCGGCGCATCGCCGATTCGGCCGCCCGGTCGGCTTCCGTCACGGGATCGAATTTGCCGCCCCGGCTTTTGTCCTCAGCCCCGATCTGGGTCCGGAAAAAGGGAAGAATGGTCTCGCCGGCGACGTCGGCTAGTCTTTCGACGAAGGCGGCGAAATCCACGGCGGTCATAGGCGTTCCTTCATTGCGGAGAGATCTGGCCGGGAGCATGTCCCATGCCCTTCCGCGCTCCGCAAGCGTAACCCGCGTGCAAAGGATGTTTTCTTTGATTTTCTGTCATCTTTAGAAGAAGCTCCAAGACGCTCTATGCCGCTTGGCAGGGTGCCGCAACGCCTCGGTTAAGATAGATTGCGTAAGCCGGAAAACCGGCACGGGAGGAAACAAAATGATGAGACCGGCCTTTGGTTTGGCAGCTGCCTTGGCGTTTGCCTGCGGCATAGAGACGGCGCAAGCCGCCGAGACCTGCTTTCACACATGTCTGAAAGGCAAACTCGTCTCCACGGATGTCGATGATCAGCAGATTCGTGATTTTATGGCGGCTTGCAAAGAAACTTGCGATGAAGACATGAAAGCTCGGCTCGAAAAGCAGGGAATTGAAGCAAAACTCGAGGCGTGCGTTCCTGAAAAGGTTCCAGACGCGGATATGAAGAAGGTGCGTTCGGCGAGTCCCTCCGTCGTTGCTTTTGCCAATGCCTTCACCTGGGACGTCAATAATGTTCTGCCCGGACTGTTCATTCGCCGCGTCGAGGTCTCGACACAAAATCTCGATTTAGAGGATGTCACCTTGACCGCCACTGGCACGGTCGTCCCAGGGGAAAGTGAGACCTTCCTGATGAATAATATTTCCGACGGCTATCCGAGCCTGCGCGTGACCACACGGGTCAAGGCTGTCTACGCTTGTGCCGTGGATCAGGCCGCATCCAGCGCGGCGGACAGCTCCAAGGCTCCGAATTAGAGCATGTTCCGCAAAAGTGTATGCGGTTTTGCGATGAGAACATACTCTAACTTTTTGAATCGAGAGCGAATTCTTTCCGTTTGGGTGATTCCGCCCAAACGGAAAGCGTCCTAGGATAATAAGAGCTTTCGCCGGTCACGGCGGCGGTTGGGATCGATGTCAAAAGCGAATCGTTAAGCTGCTCTTGCAAAGCCGCGCCCATGCTTGAAGTGTCGCACCCCTTGGTATCTGTCTTTAGACAGATGAAAAATGATCAATTTTTTCAGGTGTTTGAGCTCCCCCTCTGCGGCGGGCCGCCGCAGAGCTGGTCCAGCTCTTGCTATTAGTGCGCCGCACGTGCATATTATTGCGGTGCGGTAACGTTGTTGCCGCCGATGCCCTCCTTGGGCGTTTCCTCCCTAGACTTGGGCCGCTTGTGGTGACGCAGGCGGCCTCTTTATTTTCGGGTTTGGCTTTAGCGCTGACTATTCGGCGGCGGCTGGCCGCTCGTGCCGCAGGCCATCAACCGCGCTCGCCAGGAAGGCCGCGACCTTCATGAGATCGGCTGCGACCTGATCGAACCGGGGCGCGGGGCTCAAAAGCTTTTCATCCATATAAAGAGCGCGATTGACTTCGATTTGCATCGCATGGAAATTTCCGGCGGGATTGCCGTAATGTTCGGTGATGAATCCGCCGGCATAGGGCTTATTCCGCCGGACGGCATAGCCCAAATGCCGTAACTCGCATTCCACAGCGTCGATCAGGCTTGTATCGCAACTGGTCCCATAGCGGTCGCCGACGATAAAATCAGCCTTGATCTGTTTCTCCGTGATGACGCCCGCCGCGCCGCCTTGCAGGGAGATGGAGGGCATCGAATGGCAATCGATCAGGACAGCCATGCCGAAGGCGTGATGGGCGCGGTCGAGCAAGCCACGCAACGTCCGGTGGTAGGGTTTATAAAGCCGCTCGATCCGCTGGATCGCCGCCTCGACAGGCAGACGGCGGGCGTAAATTTCCTGCGCTTCGCCGACGACGCGCGCGATGGTACCGAGGCCGCCAGCGACCCTGATCGAACGCGTATTGGCGAAAGATGGCAGGCGCCCCTCGAACATGCGGGGGTCGAGCTCATAAGGTTCGCGGTTAAGGTCGAGATAGGCGCGCGGAAATTTTGCGCGCAGCATCGGCGCGCCAAGCTCTACGACCCGGCCAAACAAGGCATCGACAAAGGCGTCTTCTGAGCGCCGCAGGGTTTTTGCGTCGAGCCGCGCATCGTCCAAAAAGCGCTTCGGGTAGACATTTCCAGAATGAGGGGAGGAAAATACTAGCGGGCACAGAAGCGCTGGCGGCTCGATGACCTCAAAGGGCGGATCGAGTTCTGGTTCATGCAATTCGGGTGATGGGGCCGGATGCGCTGCGCTGCCGGGCTCCTCTTCGGTCATCATCAGGTCTCCGGCGATCCGCTTGTTGCGAACCGCATCTTACGAACCGGTTGCCGCTGATTTCCGTTCCACGCGACTGCGATGGAAGGGGGAGCTTTCGATCTCAACTGGCTTTTATCTAAGCCCGTCCGGCGCGAAGCAAAAGATCACGTTTTCTTACAACCTGCTATCGTTAGCGCAATCATCGCAGGGTTTCACTCGATTTTTACCAAAGCGGTTTTATATGGGGCAGGTTAAGCGAGGCACCGATGACCGAGACCCCTATTTTATCAAGTTCCAAAATTCTCCTGGCAGAAGATGATCACGACATGCGGCGGTTCCTCGCCAAGGCTCTTGAGAACGCGGGTTTTCAAGTTTCCTCCTTCGATAACGGTCTTTCCGCCTATAATCGGCTAAGAGAAGAGCCTTATGAGCTGCTTTTGACCGATATTGTGATGCCGGAGATGGATGGCATTGAACTCGCCCGCCGGGCAACGGAGCTCGATCCGGACATCAAGGTGATGTTCATCACGGGATTTGCCGCTGTGGCGCTCAATCCCGATAATAATGCGCCGAAGCAGGCGAAAATCCTCTCGAAGCCTTTCCATCTCAAAGATCTCGTCGGCGAGGTTCAAAAACTTCTCGCGGCCTGAGGCGTTTTTTCTCGCGAGGTTTCGATTTTTTGCGAGGTCCGGCGAATTGCCGCTCCGGGTCTGCGCACGCGGGCTTGCACCTGCGCGCAAGGCAATATATGCCGAAGTTCAAGAGCAGTGGCGCCCAAGCGTGCGCCGGTGCGGGCGCGTAGCTCAGCGGGAGAGCACTACCTTGACATGGTAGGGGTCACAGGTTCGATCCCTGTCGCGCCCACCATGGTTTGGAAGGCTCAAGATGAATGCGGCTTGGGCGCAAGAATCGGCAATCGCCTTCAGCCCGGACTTGAGCGATCCGAGATTAGAGAACGCATAGCCGTGTGCTCCTCGCAATCGGCATCGATCTGTGCGCGGCGGCTGCTTCAGTTGAGTTCAGCTCTTCCAGATTGATTGAGAGAGTCTGGCGTTTTGCGGTTGAAAAAGGCTGTCTCAATACCGTCTTTCGCGGTGCATAAATGCTGACAGGAGCGAAACAGGGTGATCGATCAGCCACTCGCCGATGCGACGCGAATCGCGGCCGGGGATGACCGGACGCGCTATGACAGGTTCGCCATTGGCCTGCATTGGATCACGGCGGTGCTCGTCGTTCTGCAATTCGGGCTCGCGGAAACCTGGGGCTGGGTGGAGCGGCCTGCGCGGCATGTGATGATCACGGCGCATATGTCCTTTGGCATATTGCTGAGCGTTGTCATTCTTGTGCGGGTCGCATGGTGGCTCATTCCAGGACATCAGGTCGCAGCCTCTGACTCTGGCGCCGTGGAATTAGCTTCGAAGGCGGTTCACTATCTGCTCTATATCCTGCTCATCACTGAGGCCGTGCTGGGCTATGTGTTCCGCTGGTCGGGCAATGAGTCCATGAGCTTCTTCGGCCTCCTGATTCCGCCGCCATTCGCACCCTTCTCGAAGCCTGCTCATCACCTCGTCGCCGAGGCGCATGATTGGATTGGCTGGACGATCGTAATTCTTGCTGCCGGGCACGCGGCGGCGGCTTTGTTCCATCACTATGTTTTAAGAGACGAGGTGCTCTCGAAAATGCTGCCGGGGCTTCGTGCCCGCTGACCCTGGTTGCACCGGCAGGCCGATGCGATATAAGCCAGAATTCAAGGTCAGCTCCGGCAGTCAGTTTGAGCCTTTTGCCGGGCCGGTAGCTCAATGGTTAGAGCCGGCCGCTCATAACGGTC
>Ga0116231_10010322_pt1 | contig 15118 bp, 12 predicted proteins | sample S1TSphgellanicum_2_FD_89695 | JGI IMG/M metagenome (GOLD analysis project Ga0116231, IMG submission 89695) | Host-associated microbial communities from peat moss isolated from Minnesota, USA - S1T2_Fd - Sphagnum magellanicum MG | ecosystem: Host-associated > Plants > Peat moss > Unclassified...
TTGGATCTGAAAGTGATCAGAATTTTCTTTTTCCAAGTAAAATTTTGTCAAATGATGAAACTTGTTCTTCCAAAGTGATGAAAGTTTATTGTTTTTTTTTTTTTTTTGGTTTTTTATTTGCCAGAATTTGGAAAAACAAATTTATAAAAAAATTTTGAAAAATTTTAATTTATTAAAAATTTTTATTACAAAAAATTTGAAAAAAAAAAAAAAAAAAAAAAAAAAAAAAACAATAAACTTTCATCACTTTGGAAGAACAAATTTCATCATTTGACAAAATTTTACTTGAAAAAAGAAAATTCTGATCACTTTCAGATCCAAATTTTTACTAAGGATGTGCGGATTCAGCACATGTGGCATGTAGTTCTATGTTGGGACTTGGTATGTCCTTTCAGGATCCTTCCAGGACCTTGGCTTGGCAACACTAGTTGGATGCTCTTTTTGGAGGCAACACAAAACAAAAAAAGGTCCACTCCATGTGTGTCAAAGAAATGATTTTGAGTTGTATGTTGTAGTAGTACTAGTTGGATTTGTATGTTGTAGTAGTTGTAGTTGGATTTGTATGTTGTTGTTGTTGTAGTAGTAGTTGGATTTTGTAGGTTGTAGTTGTAGTAGTTGGATTGTGGTGCAGCAAGAGTCCCTATAACGAGAGGGATTGGCAGACAGCAACAACCACGCAATGGCACCAGGAAAGTTCTATGCAGTGAGATGCGGCTACATTCCTGGGATCTACGACACATGGGCAGCTTGCCAACAGCAGGTAGTGCTTCCGAAAATCAATCTCCCACCCAATCTTGCACCCACCCAAGTCTTTTTTTTTTGGTGGGGGGTGTTGCTTTCAGCATGAACCGAGAAAGCTGAATGTTAGTTCTAGAGGGGGGTTAATGAGAATGACCTTCACGTTTGCAAATGGACTTGGGTTCTAGAATTTTAAGCTTTGGGTACACATCAGCTCGGAAGGGAAGCAACAATCCGCAAATGGGGGGTCAATAGATAGTGAAGTCTTGGTAACATTTGTTATCTTATTCTAATGGTTTTTCCCCATGATTTAGGGTTTATGGGTCATTAGGGTTTCAGGAATCGGAGTCTGTTGGATTTTTACTGTACAAATAGATAGTAAAGTCATGGCAACAGTTGTTATGTTTGTCTTACGGTTTTTCTCCATGATTTAGGGTTTCTGGGTCATTAGGGTTTTAGGGATTGAAGTCTGTTGGATTTTTAGTGTACAAAAATTCATGTTTGGCACCTGATGATTGCCAGTATGTAAGTAAACCTCCCATGAGATTCTTCAGGTTAGAGGGTACAAAGGCAGCCAATTTAAATCTTTCAAGTCACGGCTGGAGGCAGAGCAGTACTTATCATCACCAGGATCCTCAGGACAAGCAGCAACAATCAGCAATGTGTCAGTGTTGGAAAGCCCCCAATCATCAGTGCGCAAGCGCCCTCGCTCAAGATCGCCTCCAGAGACTCAACCTTTGTCTAGAAATCAGGTCTTTTCTTCTTTTCAGAAAATTGAAAAGAAAACTTTATCATTTGTAATTTGTCAGCCATGCATGGGTGCAATTTTTCTATCCTAATGTCAGGAAGCTCACCAGTGGAGACTGGAGCCAAAGTACTTACTTTGATGAGGATAGTTTCTGCTTGTCAGCTAACCAGCTAAAGGAATGAATGCTCTCACTGTTGTAATATAATCTGTTGTCATCCTCAGCTTCATCTTGGTAAGTCAATCTTTCCTGATGTGCAGCTGAAGGCTAAACATTTCAAAGCACAAGTATGGTGCAGATGACTGAATCTTTCTTTTGATCCTGTAGCAATGATAATCCACTAATCTGTTTTTAGCTACAAAAAATATAGACAGTAGTAGCAATGGGTATTTTGGCATCAAATTCTGTAAAGTAGAAAGTTTAGCTGCCATAGTTAAGGAGATCTCAGCTCCAATTTACCAAAGTGGTGTTTGTGTGGCAGGAGGAGGTGTATCAAATAGAGTATGATGGGGCTTCTAAACGGAATCCAGGTCCAGCTGGTGCAGGGGCTTTGGTCCGAGCACCCAATGGCTCTGTGGTAAATTATTTGTTTCTTCAAAGCTTACAAATTGTATTTAGTAGCAACTCAAAGAATTGCATGTGGAATGAAGGTATGTTCTCCATCTAATCAAGATTTAAACCTGTGGTATGTTGGGGGTTTCTTTTGACACTCTCTGGCAGGTTTGTGAACTGAGAGAAGGCCTGGGTGTAACTACAAACAATGTTGCGGAATATCGGGCACTTATTTTAGGCCTTTGTGGAGCCTTGGAGAGAGGAATTTATCGTGTCCGTGTCCAAGGTGATTCTAATCTTGTGTGCCAACAGGTGCCTACACGTGTTTTTTTTTACTTCTTTTTTTCAACTGTTTTCCTATTGTCAAGAGTCAAAGATTTCACTGTTTTTGTTTCTGTATATCTTCCTTAAAGCAGAAATCTTGTGTGTGGATTTGTTGAACTGTCCCTTTAGGTTTCTTAAGTACTGGTCAACATCATGACCGAACCTTGTTTTTTCTTCCAGAAATGCAAAAGAAAGTCAGGATGCAGATTTTTGTATTGATTGATGAAGTCAGTGGGGAGAATGGCAGGTAGTCATTGCCATTCATGATGAAGGTGCTGGTCTGATAAATTGTGACTGATACAAAGTATCACCAGACTCATTGTTGTCATATTTGTTGTACTTTTGCTTGAACTGACATAAAGGTTTCCCTTCATGCTTGGTTTGCATGTTGTTGAGTGCAGATACAAGGGAATTGGAAGGTGAATGACCCAGCACTAAAAGTTCTTTGTAAAGAGGCCCAGTCTTTGATGCGAAATTTTGTAGAGTTCTCAATTGCTCATGTTGACAGGGTAAGGCCATTGCATATCTTGATTCTCAGCTGCTTTTTTCCTGAATTTGTTCTATATGTGTATTTCATTTTTTTCCTGATCAATATTATGCATTTTAATTTTCATTTACATTATGTGTTTGTATTCAGTGTCTTATCTGTTTTTGATTTGGTATCAGGGTGCTAAGTTTGTGAGAGGTTCTCTTCCTACCTGTTATTCTCCTAATTCTGCTCCTGCACACTCAGGGACTTTGTCTTTTTCGGTGCATTTACTATCGTGTCTTTGGTTTGATCCATGTCTTTTGGAAAAGTTAGGTGGCTTGATGGAATTGCTGCATAAGTTTACAAGGAAGGCTTTGGGTCTTTTACTGATGGTCATCATCTTAAATATTTGGATGCAGGAATTCAACTCAGATGCCGATCGACTGGCCAATGAAGCAGTTGCACTTGCAGGTACATTTAAATTTAATTCTGACTGATGACTTTCAGAAAGAAAGAAAAAACTTTGTTGTAACAAACTTTGTTGTAATCATCCTGCTACTTGGACCTGGCAATCCAGAGCAGACCCAGCAGATCCAACTGGATTCTGGGGAAAATGGGAAAACTGTCAAGTGAATAGAGACTGCAAATTGCTGAGGGATTCACAAATTCCTGAAACAAAGTTTCTACTGGAGATTGAGAAGCCAACAACTAGTTTTGTTTTCTGTTTACTTCTTTTGACAGAGACAAAATTTGCAAGCTCATTTGCTTCATAAACTGAAGGGGAAGGAGATGCAAAAGTGGGAGGATCCATATTTCCACAATCTTGAAGCTGCACATGAAGGTGTGGAGTGTGTAAAGCTGATGCAGGATTCTTTTTGGCAACATAGCCTGAGTGTTTATTGAAAGATTGCTGTGTGCCCCCATGGATAATAATTCCTTCCTTGGGTGTGAATGATTTCCCATTTTTCCATTAGATATGGTATGGATATTGATTTGAAAAATTATATCGGTATACTAATGTTTGTGGTATTTGGGTACTCAAGGTGAAATTTCAGTTCTTTCTGGGGGATCATTCCAACCCAATGTGGCATATGGGTGGTGGTATTTATGGATCCTTCCTTGCACAGAAGGGATTGCAGCAGAAGATCTTGCTTTTAGTTTAAAGAATTGAGGACTGTTTATTATGAGGCTGTTCAATACAATTTTGTCAAGTATGATGAAGCTGAAGATTATATGGAAGAAATTCAGGAGTGCTTTCCAAGAGATTCTGTCCAGTTGCTTGTGAATATAGAACACGGGTCTTGATTTAACCTTGTGGAACATTCTGAAAAAAATTCCTTCACTGGAAGTGAGTGCAGAAAAATACATGTTACACAAGGAGGAATTTTATGTAGCTTGAGCCAAATTGGGATGATCAACTGATGAAGATAGGCAGATGTGTTTTTCAGTGTTTGTTTTTCATGGTAAGCAATGCTTGAGATTGTTGTTTGAGGTTTTGATGAACTGCCTGACTTCACCAGATCCCAGTTATTGAGAAACTTTTCTGGCTTGCAATTCCTAGAGTTTCTAGAGTTTTATGCATCTGTATCTGGAAAACTTCTGACAGCAGATCACGCAGCTCCAACCAAAGATTTATATTCATCTACTTCATTGACTTCTTTGTTTGTTCGCTGCTCTCCTTTCATGTCTGTTGGTCTTTTCTTTGCCTTGTCCTTGTGTTGTGGTCTGTTGCTAGCCAGTAGGATGGCTGAATCATCCTGTTCCTTCCCAGTTTGCAGCACAAACTTGGTCCACAGGTTGGTTGGTTGTTTTTCTGTTTGTATTTGTCTTTCCTAGTTTGGAACTTCCTGTGGCTACTTGAAGTGTTAACCTTGCTGTGGGTTGATCCTTCATCATGAGATCAGAGATTTCTCTATTCTTATGACAGATATTTCCTTTACTTTGAAGTGGGAGCTTCAATCCATGAAAGTGCTAGACAACATCATGTATCGCAGTCAAACTCAAGAGTATTGGACTTGGTTTTGGTGTGTTGTGCAAATTTTGGCAAGTCTTGCAGGTATGAAAACTTTTTGGGTTGTGGGTTATGAGATTCAAGAGGAAAGAGCTGATATGGTGGACGTACTGGCAGAGCAAGAAAAAATGGAAACAAGTATGCAGGCAACAAATGGTGTTTGCCTACTGTGTCCCTACTATGTGAGACTGAAATCTGAATTCTATCCCTAGGGTTTTCTGCCTGTGTCTCCAGACAGCATAAACAACATTACAGTTCTTGTTACAAGAATTTGCACTACCACCTCCTGAAAAACAGTTTTTGTGTTAAGAGGGCCAAGGCAAACAACTACCACCTCACCACATCAGCAAATGATGGAGAGAATGGCAGGACGTTCAAGGTTAGAACCTCCCTTCACAGAAAGATGGTAATCTCCTGTTTTCAAGAGATTAACTGATGCAGGAAAATTAACACAAAGAAAAAGTTATAAGATCTTTACCAGTTTAGATATATTGCTTGTAATGGCATATATTGATAACACTGCTGGCTGTACTCTCCACAATTCAGCACCAGTGTAGAACCATGAGGGGATGATTCAGTACTTCATTGAGCTGATTGCTGTGCAGAATCAGCACTCCGTTGCCATCTGTTTCATGATCAGCACCTTGTAGAAATAGCCCATGAAATGTGCTCCATGTAATAAATGTTGAAACATACAATGGACTCTCAAACTTCAGTGATCTTGCCAAAATGCTTAGATATTCTCAAATGAACAGGCCTACCACAATGTTTGAATCTTGCCACCCTCAGGGTTCTCAGATGCCTAAAGAATCGATGAAATTGATGACCACTGAATGCTCATTGCAGACACAAAGAGCACAACTGGTACTCACTAGATCTTAACACGGGATAGAATAGTTGAACATGAACTAGACCAGCTCCAGCCAAAACATTCCTGACCAAAATAGTGACCAAATCTATTGAAGGCAAAGAGGAGCTCCACACATTCTGGGTGAGGAAGTTCATGCTGTAAAAATGGACATATATCATGGTACACTACAGGGTCTTGGCTTTGACTGGTTGCTTCTTCCTTGTCATCTGACGAAATGCTGAGTTTTTCATGCCCAAAAAGAATAATAGAGCTCCAAAAAGTGACAAATTCTGCACAAACCAATTTTGGACAGATGATGCAACTGAAGAAGCTATGTCCATAAATGCAAACAGAGAATCTCATTTGAAAGTAGTTATTTTACTATGTGTTCCAACAGAGTTAAGAAAACAGAAAGCACTTGATATGCATGCGCCAAGGTTTACCTTCAAGAAAGAGTTGAACTGATAGAGGTAGTCAGGACTTGCCAGATCAAAATTGTAAAAGTCATGCATAATTGGTGTTACTGCAGCCAAGAAAATAAGCTGCAACCATCGTGTTAATTCTGAAGTTGGGTTTTCTATACTTTCACTAATTCAAATATTTTCAATATCAAGTTCTCTTCTACCTTTGAACTGATGGAGGCATTTAAAACTTGAAACATCACAATAAAGAAAGGTCATGCATACTTGCTGTTAGCACAGCCAAGAAGATAAGCTGCCAAAGAAACAGAATAGCATCGAATATTTTCAAGTCAAGTGCTGTATACTTTTGAAGCCCTTTCCTTCCCCCACTGTAAAGTACCCTAAGCTCTCTCAAGCTGCCTGTAGTCACAAAAGCTTTGAACTAACAGGTGCTTTGTCTGAAGAAAACTTCTCAAGCATGTCTAGATCCCTCTTTGTTATCTACAAAGCTTTTCTGTGAATACCAAGTTGCAGAAACAGAGACAGTGGTGCTTATTGTGAAACTTAGATGAAGGCAATAGTAGGAAAGTCTCGGGACTACATACTCACCAACAAATAAGCACCCAAGCTGCTCCCTAGGGTGAAGAGAAGGCCACCTAGACCTTCTAGTACAATGGCTGCCATCAGCAAATGCTTTGTCTGCAATCCAACATCTAACAAAAATCATCAGTGCTTTACTCTTGGAAACTTAGCTCAAGCAACAATAACTGCTCTTTCTGTAGCCAGAATCCAATATGTTATTGAAGATGTTCCTTTTGCAAGGAGCCTCCCAGCCATTCACAGGGTGGAATGCTGTTTGAATGAAGTGGTTGTGGGACACACCTCAACATCTTGAGGCAATGAGAAGTTGATATTGAACATCTCATTGACGTTCTTTCTGAACAACTCAAACTTCGGGTCCAATGCTTGCAAAGCTGCACCTCCATTTTGGCCGAAATCCTGGATTCTGAGAAACAAGAACCGGACCATGCAGGAAAACAGGTCGAACAAGAAGAGCCTTAAAACATAAGAAGCAGAAAGAAAGCATTCTCCAACAACTGCCTCAAAAAAAACAGAGTGCAAAAGGTGTAGATGCTGCTCCACCGGGGCCACGTTTCTCTGCTTTCTAAACAACCTCAAAACAAGTATAACCGAGACAAACAAAGAGGCGATAGAAATGTGTAGCCTATCACTCTTGACAAAAAGACAAAACTTCTGAACTTATTCAGAAGGGGATGCAACAAAGCTAAAGCGCCATGACAAACAAAGCCACAAAACACATCACGAGACATGAAAGACAACATAAGCAAAAAGACGATCTAACAAAAGAACCATCTCTACATGCAAGCAGACGAAAACGAGACACAAAATGCAGTCAACCGGAGGTCAAAAACGTCGTATCCAATGGAAACAAACATTTCAAAGCAACAAACGAGAAAAAAAGAAAGAAAAAAATTGACTCTGCAGTGGAATGTGAGACAGGGCGCACTTACTTCTGCCAAGCGGCGAGAATGAAGATGGCGGAGAAAGCCACCCGGCCGATGAAGGACAGAAAACCCATGCAGCGCAGACTCACGACACCAACAAATCCAGCAGCAGCAGCAGATTCTCTCTTCCAGCATACAAGAACCACCAAAGAGAGAATAGAAGTCGACAAAAAAATATAAGTACGTCCTTCGATGTCTGTGTCCCTCTCTCTCTCTCTCCCGCACAGTCTCTCTTCCTCTTTCTCTTCCTCGCGCGCGCGCGCGAGGGAACGTGAGAGAAGCGGGAAAACCTCAATACTCGCAACGTCCGACAGCAGCGGCAGCAGAGCTGCAGACACAAGTGATGGACTGGGGTGGTTGTTTTTTCCAAACAACTCAGGATTCGAACCCGCGACCTTGTCAGCTAAAGAGCCAAAGGGGTACGGATTTAATTATTTATTTATTTATTTATTTTTCAGTCAATTGGCGAATCTCAGTGTTATTTTTGTGGCAAAATTTCGTAACTTGGCGATTTTTTTTTCCAGGAAAATGAAAAAAATTAAATTAAATGATTGAGGGATTTGAGGGATTTTATTTTTTAATTTGAGGGATTTTTTTTCGCCATTTTTCGAAATTAAAAAAAAAAAAAGCCACATCTAGAGCTAGGCAGCACTTCCTAGGTCATCACTTTGTACCAGCTCTTTTGTTAAAACGTTACAACCCAACTAGAACAGTCGCCATTTAATGTTAATTAATGTTGGGGATCCTTGCCACTAAACCCACTTGAGGAATTTGAAAAAAAAAAGAAAAAACTTGGCAATCATATATTTAGCCAAATTTGATGATATTAAATTTTTGATAGTGGTAAATCTTAAGCACTCTTTCATGTTGTAGGTAATTTTGGTGATTTTTAATTTAAAAATTTTACATTTTAAAAAAGGAAAAGAATCTTCTACCAGAATATTCTTCTTTCCAAAAAATAGTTTTCGCAAAAAGTGGCTAAAATTTGCAAAACTAAATTCATCCTTCTATATTTTTGGCTACAAACTGAGAATCAAATATTGAAATCTAGCGAAAACCTCTAAAATCAAATTTTATTTTTTTTCATTTTTAGTTTCGCTATTTGGCAAAATAACACCAATTAAACAAAACACTGACCAGACCAGCCCTTGTTTTTGCTGGCTCTATATAGCCAAAAAGCTACATTAAAAATTTAAAGTGCTAAAATTAATTTTTTTTTATAGATTTTCCATAGCCAGAATTTAAGAAAAATTGTCAGATTTCTATAGTATACATGGTTGAAGTATGTAGACAAAAATAAAGATTTTTTTTTAATAAGCAAACATTACTTTCATATTTAAGCTTGTAAGCCAAATTTGGCTAAATTCTCCCGTGGGATCATTGCCACTTTGGCTACATCACAAAATTGACAAAAAATAAAATAAAAAATTCACTGCACTCAACCATTCTACAAAATAATAACATACATTCTTTTATGAAGTCTTTAGCAAGGTACCCAATTAAAACATTTTCAAGAAATTAATAATAATAATAATAATAAATTAGTGGGCTTATTGCATTATGGCTATGTGGCCTTTGTGACATGTGCAAACAAAATCATGAAAGAAAATCATGAACCCTTCTTGTGTCTAACATGGGGTAGGTACTAGGTACTTAATTTTTTAATGAAAAATGAATTTTTGTTTATATTTGTAGGTAATTTTTAAAAAAAAATTGATCATATGTGAACAACTTATTAGTGGGTAGGTATTATGTCGTTATATATTTTAATGAGATTCAAGTTTTACCTTAATTGATAGAATTTGAATAGAAATAATCGGGTTAGCTTTTAAACATGGTGTTTATGAATGTTCATTTAGGTAGGTAGTGCCTTTTCTTTTTTTGTGCAAAGTGATTTATATCACAAATTCAATGATTTTTTTTCGAAAAAAGTCAAATTTTGAGTTTAATAAAAACAACAATTGTCAAATTTTTATCTGTTGATGAAGTACATAGCCAAAATTACATAAGGATGTTAAGATTATTTCTTTCCACACTTAGTTAATAGCCAATTTTGGTTAAATCAACTTATGGATTATTGCTACCTTAGTTGCATCACAAAAATTAGTAAAACAAAAACAACATTAGTAGGTAATGATTGATGGTTTTTAAGGTGAATTTTCAATATTTTACAAGAACTTTTTTGGGAGAAAAACTTGGAAAATTGTGTTAGAGAATGTGAAATTTTTTTTATCCAACAAACATTCAAAAATTGATCAATTTGTAAAAATAATAATTGAGAAAAAAATTAAAAACAAGCATTTTCTTCATAGAAAAATCATTTGTATAATTCATGATGATGATTCATTGGAACTAGTTTAGGTACATTGGCTTTAGGTTTTATAGGTTGTTTATTCACTTTTCAAGTAAAGAGGAATGGAAAGATATATTTTTTAAGTTGTTCTATTTCAACACCATAGTAATGAGTAGATTTTCAATGCCTAGTGCACCAATTTGCATCTCATATTTATTCAATTGAATTTGAAATTAATGGAATTTGATTTCTATTAGATGTGTTTCAATTCAATATGAATTTGTCATGTGTTAGTTTAATTTCCCAATTAAGTCTTAATTAAATTAGTGTAGTTAATTGTGATTTAGTTTAAAACCAATTCAAATGTGAATAAGGTTTGAATTATTGTGTTCACAATATAATTCCAAGTTGTGTTTTCAAATCACATTTAGTGATTCAAAATATTACTCACCTATAAAATCGACAATTGTTTTGTTTTGACTCTTTGATAGCTTTTTTATAACTTTTGAAAAAAATCCACAATAAAGTTAAATGTTGGCATAGGACATTGTTTATTTGTGGAAAGGTTGCAACACCATTTTTGCATGGTTCTGTTGCTAAAATTCTCATTTCCATTAAAAGAACTAGTATTGAAAATTGTTGTAGTTGTATTAGAAATTGAAACAACACTTGAGGCCATAGTACCTTTGATGATGGGAACATAATTACATGAACAATACAATTGTCATTCCTCAATCTTTGCATTATGGGCCTAAATCCATGGTAATCATCCATTAATGACCTTTCAAGATGTTAAAAACAACCCTTTCCATGTTGTGAAAGGTGTCAATAGTTGGGGATTATACATTTGTTGCTTATCGCATTCACTATTGAGTTTCTTGATGTAAATCATTTAGTTTAATGGTTGTTAAAGGCAGAAAATTTAACTAGATTAACTAGTCTTATGGCCCTCTTAGTAATTAAATCGTTATCAATGGTAGATATTTTGATTATTTTCAAATTTATTTTAAAGATGAAACAATTAGGTCAATTAGCCCAGGAATTGTTAATTAATATTTGTTTAACAATCAATTGGGAGATATTTAAGAAGGATTTGAATCAAGGGGCCTACTCTTGTGGGTGGAAAGTAGACCTTGTGTGATTTATGAAAAAAAAAGGATTAAGAGATGGATCCCCATCATTCTTGTGTAGGGGTTTATGGAGGATTGGAGGAAAGAAAAATTGTATGAGGAAAGAAACTGTAATGCAAGAGGGGTGTGTGAAGGTTGTGGGATTTGATATGTTTTCATTTATTTTATTTGTTGGATCTTTTGTGTTATTTTCCCTTTATAATGATAGTAGTTCATTGTAATTTAATGTAAAATATTATAGCTCTCATATTAGATAAGGCCCCTTGATGATTCCATAAAGTTCATCCATGTGCCATAACAATGGTGCAACAATCTTTAATTACATGATAGTAAAATATGAATATGAAGATTTCCCTTTTGATGATGGTGACAACATCAATGTCAATGGACAAAGCTAAACCCCCACCTTTTAAACCCACTAGAACCACTTACAATTAAAATGTTTGTAAAGGCTGAAATCTTGACAATCTTAAGTACACATTATGTGAAGTTATAAAAAATGAAAACATATAAAATAATTATATATATATAACTCACTTACACTTAGGCATGATTGGATCATTATTTAAATAAATGAAATAATTTGTCATCACATATTATTATCCACATTCTTTTCTTCACCTACTTAAATTTTTTTTTTGTCTATGTTATGTTGTTACCCTACCTTACATATTTACAACAATTATGGAAAATTTAACAATTTCTTAACCCCAAGATATTTACAATATGTTGTGTTATTGGTGGAAATGTTTATTAAGTTCAAATGTTATGTTTACTTGCAACAAATACCACCAACTCCTTTGGATGTGATTACATGACACATGATTTTGCAAGTATGAGATGTGTTACCTTTTGGAATTTTATTATTGGAAAGATGAGATGATCAAACTTAGAAAGAACACAAATCATCTTCCACATGTTGATGCCCAAGTTGACCCAAATTTTGTCATTATTCTTGCCAAATTATGTTGTAAATTATGTGGGCAATCCATAGGGGCTACCATTATGTTGATTCGCAATTTGCAATCAATGTGCTTAAACCGATTGACATATGGGTTGTCTTATGCCGCCATTGGAAAAAATATTGGTTGGAAGATGGTTTTGCCTTTGGTGCATTAAGCAGACCTAGGTACGTATTATTATTAATAGGAATATCAAATATTATAAATTTTCTTTCATAATGATTCACATTTGGATAAGAATTTAAAATATTATAATTAAAAGATTAATGATTGGGCTCACACTTGCACTTGGTTGATCTTTTTGAAACCAAAATGTTAATTTTTTCTGAATTTATCAAAATAATTTCCTATTTTGCTATCTAAATCAAAGAGACCTTAACCCTAGACAAGGGGAGGTTTGGAAGTGATGCATTATTTACGATGATTTTATATTATCTGGTTATGTTGTCAAGACATCAATAGTTGAAGGTGCCAATATGGTAGCACACAACAAATTGATTTTCATTTCAATTCAATTCAAATTCAATTCAAGTTGCATGCAATGTCATTCATTATTTTCATTTGAAGGAATTTAATTTTCACAAGATCAATTCAATTTTTATCATTAGGTGATTATCATTGATAATGCAAAGCCCAAATCAGAATGGTCAGAAGGATTTGTGAAAAGTGAAACAATAATTGGGATTGTAAATTGTGTGACATGGTTTATTGGCAATTAGGATTTAAGATGGCAAAACATATTTCTGGCAACGTTTGGAAAGAACTTTCTCTTAACTTATTATTATGTCCTCTTACTTATTCACAACAGGCTAACCTTAACACCACAACCAAACACATGCATGTATGTAGAATTTATTTATTTTTACTAGCAAAATTTCACCAAGAAATGAAAATATAATTTTGAAAAAAAAAAGATTTTGAAAGCTTTTAGTCACAAGAAATGAGAAGGGAAAAAAAAAAGGGATAATTGCTAGGTTCATATATTTGGTTTTCATTGGGTAGCCAAAAATATGAAAGGGTGATTTAAGATTTGTAATTTATAAAACCAAATTTGGCTAAATCTTCATAAGGATGATTGCTATTTTTTCTACATCTTCCAATGGATCGTCATCACCTTTAAAATTAAGAGAAAGTACATCATCAGCAAACCCAACCTAACAAATCATTGACAACCCAAGTCAAGCTCAACGATATAAGATCGGCAAGCCTTTCACATACACACCAATGAGTTTGAACCCAAAACCTCTTCCAGTACTCAAGGGCCAAGACATGGAGGCTACACTGTTAAACCATCACTCCCATCTTCCTATGAATAATTAACATTGTTTTGTCTTTCTTTTTTCCCCTAAGCGCCACCGCAAACTCGGCCTAACAAGACATTGGCACCCCCAAGTTAAGCTCAATGGCAGAGGGCCAGCAAGACTCTCTCACCTACACACCAGTGGGTTTGAAACCCAACAAAACCTTTCTGAGATCCCAGGGTCCGAGAAAAGGCTACAATACCATTGAGCCATGACCCCCATCTTCCCATGGACTATTGACACTGTTTTTTTCTTTCTTTTGTTTGAAGCACAACAGCAGACCTGACCTGACAAGCTGTTGACAACCCAAAGCCAAAAGCTCAGTGGCACAGGGCTGGCAGAACCTTTCACCTACACACACCAGTGGGTTTGAAGAAACCCAGAAAACCTTTTGGAGGTTCCAGACCAATATACTATCAAAGCTATCACCCGAAGCCTGCTGGGTGATGATCATGATCATCACTTTTGACTACAAACAAAAAATTCGTAAACAAAAACTCTGATGCAGAGGAGGAATCATCTGTTGCTTGCACATGTAAAAGTTTCTATGAAGTATCAGTGGATTTGGCAGGTGTTCAGGCCTCTTTTCTTAAATGACGACAGAAGAATCAGCTGCACATGATGACGACGAAGAGCCAATTCTATCATTTTCCTACCTATTATTGAACTAAGTATTCCTTCTACTAATTTTTGACTTATCTGAGTTATGTTTTCCCCCAACCCTTCAACAGATCACCTTACAGCTGCTACACTACAGAAGCTTTGCTGCATGCAGCAAGCCTGCACTGACTGTGTTTGTTCCTCCCTTCGCACTACTTACTCCCCTTCAACAGATCACCTGTGCAGCAGCATATCATGTGGCAGCCGATTTAGAAAACTAGAAGATCTTCTGGACTCGATGTTTTTAAGTGCAGATGGAATTCACTCGGAAGAAGTTGTGCTTGATGAATTTGGTAATCAAAAGATCATCACCCAAATCTTATATTGTTAATGAAGGGCACAAGGATTTTGGTTCCTTTTTTAGAGGAATTTTTTTTTTTTTTGGGAAGATTAATATATTTTTGCATGGTGAGCTTGAAACATATATATATATAGTAGAAGAAATCCAGCAATTTTTCTTTTTTCTTTTTTTTTGTGGAATTCTGGCTATTGAAAACTTCAAAAGCACATGACTTTAGCACTATTTAAATTTTAATATATATATTTTTGGCTATATAAAAAAAGAGGCTATGAATCCTGAGAACCATGTTAATTCTTGCTGGTTGGTAACGCTTGTTAAACCTACCCTATATTCTAGGTATCTATCTACTTACCTACTACCTATTTCTAGGACCTACTTCTTAGAGAGTGGGTTACCAAGGTGAAACCAGATATTTAACTCAGTGAGTCATTTCAACCCACATCCGGTCCGGTGCATGGTGGGTCTGGTTCACTATGGGGTCATTGCTGCTCAGTTTTTTAAAATTTTATTTGTGGCGACAATTTCGCCATTTTTCTTCTTTTTAAAATTTAAAAAAAAACACAGTCCCAAGCAACATGGTCAAAGGAACTTTATGAAAAAATTCCGAAAAATAGCCACATTTGGAAGATTATTTTCAAAAAAAATAAAAAAATAGCCATTATTTTTGGAGGATTTGGGCAGATTTCTGGCTTTCTTCTTCTGACATCACCATATTTAAACTAGTAGGTTTTATAGTGCTTCTCCACCACGTAAAAGGATTCCTAAATTTTTTAAAACTTCTTTGTTTGTCTTGTAGCCAGATTTGGCTAAATTCTTCTTGTGGCCAATTGCCACTTTTGGAGCAACATGAGAAA
>Ga0116231_10010324_pt1 | contig 15115 bp, 16 predicted proteins | sample S1TSphgellanicum_2_FD_89695 | JGI IMG/M metagenome (GOLD analysis project Ga0116231, IMG submission 89695) | Host-associated microbial communities from peat moss isolated from Minnesota, USA - S1T2_Fd - Sphagnum magellanicum MG | ecosystem: Host-associated > Plants > Peat moss > Unclassified...
TAATGAAGCATTTAGAATAAATAGTTTCTGTTGTTCAAAGCTGAGATTGTAATGAAGCATTTGGAATGCATTGTTTCTATTTTTCAGAAGAAGGACAAACATCAATGCATTTCTACTATTGTTCCTTTTAAGAATTGTGTGTGAACATATTCCAATCTTTGGATAGACAAAGCTTGAATGTTTCATGGTTACGCTTGCGGTGGAGAGACGTCACCTCAATGAAGTTTCCCAATTTTCCTGGTGCTAAAGAGAATGGTTGTTTTGATTGTTCCCTTTGCGTGCAGAAGAAGCCTGAAAAAACTCCATCTTTCAATCCATATGATGCTCTGATGTCAACTGTCTTGAGTGTTCTCACTATGCCAAATATGATTGCTACCTGCAAGCACTTGTGGCAAGTGCTCTAGCTCCTCCAGTCTTGGACGTCTGGTGGAATGGATTTTGCTCAGATTTATGCTTAAGGCTGCAATTGTGAAGGCACTCTTATACAATTCCAGGTGATTTGTTCATCTTTACTTCCTCACAAGGTATTCCTAGACTCTTTCCATAATATTGTTTTGGATTTTAGGAATGGTAGTTTTGATAACATTTGCCAGTTCCATGACAGTACCCTGTGAGGCTTGGATAAAGCCTTTCCCAAACAGTCCAGATTCTGATTTGGAACTAGTTAGCTTCGCAGCTACCACAGGACTGTTTACTCCTCCTGCCATGATCTCTATTTACCAATGTTCCCTTGTGTGAAGAGTATCTTCCGACTCTCTCAACTGTCCAGCTGGCTGCTTCCACAACTTCTGTAAAAGAAAGGTTGGCTATCCTGATACCTACCCTCACATGAAGACTAGCAGGCTGCTTCTCTTTCAAATTAGATATCTGCACTTTCAGTCCTGCTTGCATCTTGATGGCACGTCAGTGTTCCATACCAAGGAATGCTCTAAGGAGTAGGCAAACCACATCAAAACCCAACAACCTGAAGGGGATCTGACAGCACACCTCTCATTGAGCAATGACTCAAAGATCCTTGTGCTCAAAAGATTCAAATCGAGGATCATGACCCCACAACTTGGAAAAACTGTCATGGTCAGTTGAGTGCAAGATGTCCTGCAAACAAGACATCACCTTGCCCTCAGCAATACACTAGACATGACAGATTGAGCCCTTACTTGAGGTTGCTCTTCACTCTATGCAGAATTGGCCTCTCTGTACAATGACAAATTTTAAATCCTGAGTAGAACTTTCACAACTTCACACCCCATGCAAAGAATTGGCCAACTCTTTGCTGCACACAACCTTGAATGACACAACACATGCTGTTGGGTTTATTTCAGCCTATGTGATTGCCAAGTATCTCTGTCCCACCCAACACTGGTACTGTGAGCGCTAACTACAGTGAGTTACAACAGTCCATCACCTCCATAAAAAATGGAGCTGACTAGCTAACGTTATTCCACTGACTTCAAGAACATGTTTTCTAGAATCATAAATGACAGCCAAATCAGAACAGCAGTCACAAGCATGGAGATTAGCTACATGTAATCCTAGGCATATCAAGGTTCTTCAAAACCGGGGATCCTCGGAGGACTGTTTGGTTGCAGCAGGCAATTCTAACATCTCTGCTCTCCAAAGGCTGCATGTGAGCACCCAGTGCCTCGAGCTTTCGAGTTCATTGCTTAGAAAAACCATTGGCTTCAGAATTACTGCCAGGCAGTGTACTCAATTTGTGCTCTAAAAGCGCACCATTGCAGATTCTCATCTTCAAGACCATTCTCTCCGTCATCTTCTTTGTCAGACAGCTTTCCCACTGCTAATTCCTTATCACCAGGAATGCTTTGTGCAATGGTGAAAGCTGGCCGGTATGTATCGACCGCTCTTCAGACTTCTCCAACTTTCTCCTCAGATGTCAACAAGTTTGCGGCCCACAAGTTGGGTATCTGCACAACACCATCCCCCTACCAAACAAGAGGAACACATATGGATGGTGCATTATGTGGTTTGGATGAACTCTACTGAGAATGAGAGAAAAACTCCATGTGGCAAAAAAAAAAGGAGAAAGAAAGAAAAAGAAATATGGATGAACTCTGTTGAGCCTAATAGAAAGAACCTCATGTGGCAAAGAAAAAAGGAAAAAAAAGAATAAAAGGGAAACAAAGAAAAAGAAATATAGATATTTCTACATAGACAGGTAAAAAGACAAAGATGATCATAAAAGAAGAAGGGGGAAAACTCTTGGTGAAGAACATTTGGATGAAAACTACTGGATGATGGTGAATTGTATGAATTAGATGAACTCTGTTGAGCCTGACTGAAAAAATGGATGGATGAAATGTGAATTGTGTAGTTTGGATGAACTCTGTTGAGCCTTCGTCTCTCTCAGGAAGGTCCGCGGGAGGAAGGAAGCGCCAGTTGCTGCGCGAGAGAGAGGGTGAGAGAGAGAGAGAGAGAGAAAACGACACAGTGGGTGTTCTGCTTGCTTCGTTTTGCTGTTTTTCTCTACATCCAAGTTCCCCCAGAGCTTGAAATACAGGAGAAGCGTTTGCAGGGAATTTTTGAATTTTTTTCCAATTTTTATAGATCCTTTTGCTGTGGAAAATTGCTTTCTGGATGTGCCACTTTTTGTGTCTTCTGTCGTAGAAGAACCTCCCCCGCCGGCCCCCAGGTTCTTCATCTCTTTTTTTTGTTTGTTGCAGTGTTTGTTGCATTTTGAGGCTGCTTCTTTTGTTTCTCCTCATTGCAGTTGACCTTTGTGGGGCGTTGCTGTCAAATTTTGCTCTGTTCCTCTTGCTTTGCAAGCCGGTCGGGTTTCTCCATAGAGAAGAATATCATGGTAGGAATGCTAATGGACATGTTGCCGAGTGCTTGCGCTGTCCTCGTTTCGTTTGCTATCTCTGTTTGTAACTGTTCTCTACCTTAAGGTCTTAGGTGCACAGTCTTCAGGTGTTTGTTCCTTCCTTAGTAGTCCTGAGGTGCAGTGTAGCGATGCTGATGGAGGTGTGGCCGAAAGACGACGAGAGCAGCATCACGCTCCGTTTGGCTCCACCCTTGCGCCTGGAAGCAGATGGCTCAGGAATGCCGACAGAGGTGTGGCTTAAGGAAGACGAAACTAGCGACGTGACTCTGCGGTTGGTACCATTGCAGCAGCAGGCAGGAGGAGGAGGAAATCCGGACCAGTTCCAGAGACAACAGGAGGAGGGCGACTCCTCCTCGGAGAAAGGACCTCCTCCTTGCAAAAAATCCAGAAAACTACAATGCGGCCCCTCAGATCTGCGTAGTAGAGGCGAATCCCTGGAGCAGCAAGGGCAATCATCGAAGAAGCAGCAGCAGCAGCTGACGGCGGATCAGGTAGATGCTGCTGTCGCTACCCTACATGTCCATTCCGCATATCTACGACGTTGCCAATACTTCGATGCATGCTTGGCGGAGCGTTGGTCCAAGAATGACCTTCCTCCTCTTGACCTGACCTTGGAGGCCCGCAGCAATCCGCGGGCTTACACGCGATGTATGCAGCTTCTGTACGCCCAGCAAGTCTCTCCTGCCTCCTTTGAGAATGTGGCACATGCTATAGAAGTGTTGCCTGTTGCAGCACAGCTTGTTTTCCAGGACTGTGTAGATACCTGCATGCGATACCTGGCATTGATGCCATGGAGTGCAGTGGATCTGGATGCCATTCGATGTGCAGTCTCCACTTTCCAGATTGCTCCTTCGCCTGATCTGGCTGCCCGGCTTGGTACTTTTGGGAACCTGGCAAGAGACAGCTCCTTGGATGCATTGAAGAAGGTACTTGAGACTTTGCTTTTGAAGAGCATGCAGTTGAATCAGCAGGATCAGATGATTGAGACTAAAGTGCTGGAAAACAGAGCTGCATTTGAGAGGTTACTGAAGGTGTCAATGCGGGGACCGGCAGTGTCTAAATCTGTTGCTACTGTTGTGAAAGCTGTTATGTACGATGCTCTACAGCGGGCTGTTGACGATTTTAGGCAACATTGCAGGATCCCCCACTTGTATAAAGATGAAGAATTCTCTGTTGCAGGCAAAGGTTTATTCTGGCTGTTGAACTCCCTTGTTGATTTTGGGATTGCTGAGTTAGCAGCAAGGACGATCTTTGTTGACAGATCCTTCTCTCAAATGCTGTTTGGTATCTGGCCTCTTGTGAGCACAGAGTATGCATACTCAGGTCTCAACTTTGTCCAAGACACCTGCAATGTGCTTGTGCGCTATCTGGAAATAGTGGCAAAGGGAGAAATCTGGTTGGAGAATTCTGTGCGCCTTGCTCTGGTTGAAGCATGGCTGCCAGAGCTGGTAGCAATCGATTTCTGTATCTATGAGGCCACCAAGAAGAATGTTGACAAAGCCCTGAATGGAGTCCTCAAGACCCTCCCTCCTCTTGAGCAAGTGCCATATCTCAAAAGCTGGCCAACACAAAATTGGCCAAATCTTTCTGAGGCGTTTGATGCATGGTGCAGCACCATGTGCTCCAACCTTGCATATCTGGAATTCGATGAGCAGCAACTCAATGAATGAGCCATTCACGCTCTGTTCTTGTGGTGGTGGTGGTGGTGGTATTTTGCAATTTATAGCTTGTGCTGCATCTATGTTGAACAGAAAAGAATTGACCTGATATGAAGTAGTAGTTGTGTAGCTGATCCCCATATGGGACCTTTTGCTGTGTTTCTCTATGGACATAGAAAGTGTGAGTCTCCATGTCAAAGTTCTGTCCTTCTCCACAGTTTGTACAATATTTCATAAAAGATAGAGCATCAGACAATTGGCCAGCCAGCAATTCTGTGCAAGTCATATTGTGGCATGTCATGTCCTGTCATGAAGTTCATCATCATCTCCTCATTTATAAGTAACAAGCTTGAGTCTGTTTCTCCCTCTTTTTCTCTTTTGAGTATTTCCCATTCCTTGCCTTGTTCCATTTCTTTCTCTTTGTTTTTTTCTGTTCCTCTTTCTTTTTGGGATTCTCTTGGTCTTCTCAATGTCTTCTAAGTTTTGTTGAGCTAACCAGCATCATGGCTGATGTTGGCTGATGATGATTTTCCAATTACTTCCGGTCTTGTGACAGAAACTCAGTATGTTGCCTCATGTTGGACATTGAGAAGCTACACCCATTGCTGCCACTGGGAACTGATGATGACGGGGGATGTCCAGGTAGGTGATCAATACCATACATAAAGACATGTTGCTGTTGAAGGGTCCTTGAACATGTGTCTTAACTGTATCTACCACACATACTGTGTTTTCTGGTCCTTGAACATGTATGACCATATCTGTCATCCAAACCACTAAGTCATCTTGTTTTCTCTTTTTCTTTAGGGTTGCAAGTCACTCGTTTTCTTTCATGCTTTCCACATCTGATTTTTCTTTTTCATCTTTAATTTCTCTTTTGTTTTTAAGTGTTGGGGTTCCACATTTTCTTGCTGCCGGTATGTTTTCAGATCTTCAAAGGTTTCATAACCTTATTATGGTCAGGTCTCCTTTTCTTCAGGTTGAGTTGAATCATAAGTATTGAAAAAATTTCCTATCAGTTCCTATCAAGAAATATTTGGTCCTTCACAACATGAATGAGTTTTGACAGAACTGGTGTATGTAGTTATAGTTTCCAGTGTTTTGATGAAAGGGTTAACATAGAATTTTGGCCCTCTTCTCACAGCCATCTAGTCTTTGATAGTCAGGCAAAATGCAATAAGTGGGTAATTCATAGTTGCAGATGCTGGTGAACTGGGTCTTTGAATGCCTGAAAGTACAAATTTATGTTTTCTCTTCCATGCTGTGCTGGTGCTGTGGTTACTGCTACTACTACTATTTAGTTACATGATTGCCACCACATAATTGGCACCAAGGAGAGATACAACCCTTCACTCTAAATTTCTTTTGGTTAACTGCTATTTCAAATGCATGCAACTATCACATAAAACATTTTGAGGACACAGTTCCTAATGACATGGCAGATTCTCTCTCCTGAATGCTGATTATATAAGACAGTGACCATTTGTGACACCTGGCTTGAGTGCCAGTTACAACAGATAATGGACACTTGTTAAGCCTGGCTCATGGCCACCCGTATGTTGGCTGAGTCCACCCAATGTACATCAACAAATACATTCACTTCCAATTCCTAATTATGCAGCAGATTCTCTCCTAAGTACATATTTGTAAATTTCTCTTCTTTCTTGCATCTGGAATGGACTCTTGTACATCTGCTGCTGCTGCTGCTGCTGTTCCCAGGTACCATCATCTGGAGATTGATCTTTCATTCCAATCCCCATAGAAAGAAACCAATTTACATTTAGACATGATCTGCCATTTCAGACAGAACAAAGCCAACTGTACAAGTTTTCAAAAACGCATACACTGATTCATCTGCCAGAGAGAACAACATATGAATAATGGATAATCTTTTGTTGGATACATACATACACTACAAAATTGCTTGTAATCAATAGCAATAATAAGGGACTCAAAATTCGATCTCAAAAACTCAGGGAGACCTAAGGAGTGGTGGCAGGTCATGGGTGGAGAGTCAAGAGACTATGATAATTTAAAAGGGCTGTGGTTTGCAAATGTACAATGTACATGAGAGAGAACTTTTTTGAGAAGATCATTGATTGATCGATTGATCAAATCCTTTTTTTCCTCTTTCTCCCTGAGAAATTCTGCACCAAATTTACACAGATCACATCAGTAGTGATGAATCATAGTCTTTGCTAGATTGATGATAAAAGTGGCATTACAAACATCAAGCCGTAGCAAGTATACATTTTTTTACTACTGTTTGTGAAGTTGGGCAACAATGACACAACCAGCTCTAGCCAAAATAGTATCTCCAATTTTATCCTATATGGATGTGTGAAATCTCCTCCTAGAGCCAATGACCTAAAGGTCCAAGGTGGATAGTCTTTCCTGTGTTTTGTAGTGTCCTGGGGATTCAGATATTAGTGTTAAGAGGCAAAGAAAATCAACACATATGATGTTCATGAGTGAGGAGTTTGCTACTTACCAAGCAAATAAATGAGAAGTTGGCAGCACTGAAAGTCAAGCCACTACTAAGGATGCTGATGATGTTCAGACTGCCCCAACCTCTGTAAGGAAGGACGAGCAGAGCTCTAGAAACAAAAAACTGGGGCCACCAACTCGTTGGAGATCCAGCAAATATTTCCCTTCCCTTATCCTGAAAAGCTGCAATTCACCCCTTACCCATATGTAGGTCAGTGAAATCCAAACCCATTACAAGTTTCTTCCAACTCACATATGCACTGAACAGCAATATATTTTTGGATTGTCAGCAATAACTCTCCATGTGTCTCGAAACTCACAACCAAAGGTATAACCAGAACCAGGTGAAAAACTTCTCCTTTCAAGTCGAAGAAAAACTCCAGATAAGGACTAAAGAACAGGGAAGACAAAATACTCAGAAGGGAAGAAGAACTAGTTCAAAATGAACAATAAAACTAGCAGTATGAACAGCAGTAACACTCTCAATTGTTCAGTAACCATTAACAGTAACCTGTATGAAATGAACTTTTGAATCAGAACTTGTGATTGGATTAACAGCGAGTACATTGTAAAACAGAAAGTGAGGAGAGAGCATGTTCTCAACCGACATACTTGAATCTCAAATCGAACGAGAAATTGGTCTCCCAGTTTGTTGTCATCCAGCATGACACCATTTGCTTGAAAGCTCATTTCACTTGAGTGGAAGGATCCCAAGGTCATTGGTGACTCACTTAAGCTATTTCCAGCAGACCAGTTACAGCTCTTGCTTGGGTTTTGTGGAGGTGGCACCCACCGGCACCTAACTGAATATGCTCCTATTACCTTCCACACAATATTTAACTCCTGCAAGGTCTTCAGTACCTCCATCATGATTTCACTGGGATCTGCCTGGGACTGCAAACAAAGTGTACTAAGTCATGAATTCATTTGGTCACATCCAAAATATGGACAGTATGATTGCTTACAAGTACTTGTTTTGATAGCCAAGAGATCTTTTAAGGCTAGGTACCTGGAGGCCAACAGCCCAATTCCCACCAGGAGCGATCCTTGTTGAGGACATAAGCGCAGAAATTTTTGGCTTCTGTTCCAAGCTTGTAGTGTGCACATAAGCTTCATTAGATGATTGTAGCTGATGGTTTGAAATCCCGGCTGTTACTGACACACTTTGTGTGGGATCTTCACGATTGCAAGCAATGGCTTCCTGAAAACCCACCACCCTTGTTGCTTTCCACTTAAAGTGGCACTTTATTATACTGCACATATATCTTGACTTGCACAATACAAGAAAAACAGGTATAAATGTGTATCCCTTGACATACTATTGCTCTTTATAGATCTCCAAGACAACTGGCATACCGATGAGGCTCCAGAACCTCATTGGCCTCAACTAAAAAGGAAGGCAACAGTCAGTTCTCATCAAACCTGAAAGTTACTTGTGAAGAAAGCAAATTACAGATCTCAGGAAGACAAGTTCATTTCCAACAAATCTTTCATAACTTGCAGCATGTGCCAAAGCTAAATGATTTTAAGTCTCCAACCAACATATACTCATCCTGTGTATCTTGCCAAGAAGAAAAGCAGGAAACAAAGAGTGAAATTCCAGCCAAAAAAAGGTAAGCAAGTTCATCCCACCCCCAATCATACTGAAAACTCCAACTTTTCTTTACTTTATTACAGGCAGAGGGGAGATTACATGCTTGAGGACCTCTGCACAAGAAAGAAACAGGCATGTGGCCTTAAGAGCAATTTGCTCTGATTATTGCCTTTGGATGAATTACCACACCTGAACATCATTCCATTCCTCTTGACACTACACCTGTAGAGAAAATGACCAATTCTTTCACATTGGCCAAAGCTCACTCATAATGACCAAGTGATTTTTCCTATGACTTCTGTTCTGCAGGGCTTCAGATTCGAGCCCACAAACTGCTATCTTGGAGCAAAATGTAAATGGCATGATCAGTTTATCTGTCCACAAATGTCATAATTAATGACCACAGGAGGTTTAGGTAACGACCAAGCCCATGCACAGGTTGGTTCAGCAGGTAGAACCTGTGCAGATCAAGATATAATTCTGATACAAAAACTTCTACATAAATCTGGAGCTCACCAGTTCATCAAATTCAGATTCCAGGTAGTCATCCTGGTTCTCAGAGTGCAGACTGTCCAACAGTAGGTAGTATGTCACTGTTGCCTGTCACCAAACATCATGTCCAGTCATGTCAACAACAGCCAAACTTAACAGGACTTAAAAAGATAAACCCCTATCAGTTAATGCTTACCAGCATTTTTGCAAACAATATGCCCATGATGAAGTCATTCTGCTGATTGCTCTACATTTTGAGGTCCATTATGAAAAGAATTTCTACACGACAGGCAGCAAGCATCTCAAAAAGTATCACAACTAGAAGAACAGTGGCATCTTCAGTATACCTATTTGTAACTGGTGGCAAGACAATCTAAGACGCTCAACAACAACTAGTGAGGACAGCTCACACAGGCTTAAATAAAGTGATTACTTAGACAAGGAGACTTGTGGTTTGGATGCTCAACTCTTGGCTCTATATGCAATTGCCCTCAGTACTAAAGATGTAAAAACTGATGTAGAGAGCTATACACACCTTTGTTGTCTCCCGCCTGAGTAAGCAATCAATTAAATGCTCGCGATCAAAGCCCAATTTCTCCACTCTTGATGCAACATCATCATCGATCTGTTTCAGCAAGCAAGCTAGTAAAGGGTGACTACATAATAGATTTCAGGAGATTGGAAGACCACATGCCAATCTTCAGTACAAACACCTGTAAATAGGCATTACCAGTGACAATGCATTCTGCAATGACATCTGCAAAGTCAGGTGAAACTAAACAATCATCAAACAGAGCTGCTCACAAACAGTTAATATATCTGGTCGATGTGCTCAAGTCAATTTACAACATTTGGAGACTTTGTTAACTGGGACCAATTACATTGAGACCTCTTTTGAATGAATCAGATGGGTAGAACAATCACAACATTCCATGCATGGAGACATGTGAATTCCCTAGGTTTGATCTCAACCGAGTAAAGAAAAGAATTTGGACTGTAGGACTGTCTTGTGCAGTTTTCAAAGCTCCAGGCATGCTCTGAAAAAAAAGGGATTGCTCAGATGTTGACAAATAAGCTAGTGCAGGACAAAGCAATAAACCACCCCAATCCTCATCAGGGAAAGCATGCCAACAGAAGAAAAAAAGATCACCCGCTTTAATTGTTGGGCATATTCAGGTGGAGGGACAGCCAAATAAAGGGGGAGCTGCACTCGAAACCATGGGTGACCTCGAATCTCAGGAATGGTTATCCGGTGCAGGGGGTCAGCTTTCAGAATGCGTGTAATGAGATCCCTTGCTTGCATTGAAAGATGGCATGGGAGTGTATAAATTCCATCCTGCAGAGGGACAAAGCAACAAGTACTCAGCAAGTGTAGGTTGCAATTGATTTGTGATCAGGATATCTCCACTGAGCTCCATTATCATGTGGGGACTGAAGAAGAACCTTGCTTCTTCAAATGCATCTTTGCTGAAAGAGGGCACAGTATGACTGGAGGCAAAACTAGCAAAAGAAACCTTTGAAAGCGAAGCTAAGGTTTAAACCCCATTAAAGAATTGCTTGCACATATAGCTGCTGTTTTGTCCAGAAGTTTAACACTTGGCTTTTCTGTGGTTCTTAAGTGTAGTACTCAATACACCATTCAGGATCCTGCAATCAATCTCAGTCATATAGTAAACAAGCTCCATTTCTGCAAAGTTGTGCCATATAGCACTTTCAGAATTGCCAACATCAGATGAACTCACCATGATTACCTTCTTGAAAACAGGAACATGAAAATGGAGGATACTTTGCTGGTCATTACCTTTCTGTGCACATTATACTATACATCAATGGAAAACTTAGAGAAAGTACCGTGATTTTCTGGTACAGGCTCGATATGTTCTCATCGTCAAATGGCAAGATCCCACACAACATTGCATATAGGATCACACCACAGCTCCACACGTCTACTTCAGGCCCAGCATAGTACCTTCTTTGTATCACCTGTCATACACAGCAAGCCAGTTTGAGAAATTTTGCAGTCCAAATCAATTAACTCCAATTCATCCAGCAAATGGTCAAAGAACTAGACCACCATGTCCATGTACCAGGCCATATGACCTGTGCAACATGGTACATACTGCTACTGCTCAATTTGCTTCATGCTCATATGTTTGGTACTAACAGTGCAATGCACTGTGAGCTCTGGTTTTTAGGGTTAGAGGTCTAGTGTTCAGTTTAATGGAGCTTTGTGGTTCTAGCCATGAAATCACACCCTTTGTATACAAACAACTGCAGCATCCACCAAGCAATGCAGATTCTGTTTGAATATACAAGTCATTCAAGCATGATCCCTCCAAAAGACCATGTAAAAGTAGAAAATAGAACTTCATAGTTACTTCTGGGGCTGCATAATTAGGACTGCCACAGCTGGTCTTGAGAAACTGGCCATCACGCATAATGTTGCTCAGACCAAAATCTGCAATCTTCACACTCCTCCTTTTTGCATCAAGTAGCAGATTTTCAGGTTTCAAGTCCCTGTGTACCACCCTGTTGCGATGGCAGTACTCCACACCTGCTATAATCTGATTTCACCCCGAACGAGTATCTCAAGCTACTGTTTGAAATGAGAAAAATTATACCTGAATTTCACTACCCACCACTATGTCTGAAAATGCCTGGAAATGTATGCTGCATAGAAATAATTCAATATCACTACGCAGGTACTTTCCACTGAGTTCTGTTACACCTTGCCTTGCATCTACATGCATCTCAATGCTGTACACATTGCAGGATAACACAACACCCCTCTTAGTTCTAGAGAACCAGACCACTCAGGCAGTCACAAGCAGGTGGAACTTGATAATGACAAACAACCCTTGAAGACCCTATTCAGGTGGCTCAGCATGCATTCAGCCATTTTGTTCAATTGTTGCTTATTCATATGGAGGATCAACAGTACAAATTGTAGAAATACTAGGGTTTGTACCTGCTGAAAGAAGTGGCGGGCCTCCTCTTCAGGAAGCCTGCCATTCAAGACAATGTAATCAAACAAGTCCCCAGACTCCACATACTCCATAACCACATAGATGTCTGAGTGGGTCTCAATGATCTCATACAAGCGAACAATGTGGGGGTGCATAACCACCTGCATAACTTTGAGTTCTCGCCTCACTGCAACATGAAAAAGCCATTTTACACATTCTTGAGAGGCTGAACAAACTCCTGCTAGTAAAGTAAGGTCATAACTAGACATGTTAACAGAAGGGGTTTACAGTTAATTATCCCAAGGCTGAGAAGAAGAAGAAGAAGAAGAATTTTCCATGCCTGTTTATCTGGCTTACCCATTGTTCTCTAAACTCTTCATCTATTGGATACACAGATGGGTGACACTGGATGGAGTTTTCAACATAAAAATGAAAACCCACTTCATGAAGAAACCACTAATCAGAAACATCTCTTCCCAGACTGCAATCCCTATTCCTTGGAGTCCAACCACTCAAGGGTTGTATACTCAACAGTAGGGCACTCATAGCACTGACCAAGAACAAACATAGTCATAAAGGAAGGTAAAAAATGGAAAATCAAAACAGAGGGACAACAAGAGAATATACCTTTCTCCTCCATGTCCTTCATTTTGTGGCGATTCATGATCTTGATGGCAACTTTCTTGCCAGTCAGAGAATGGGTGGCAGATTTCACTTTGCTGAAGGCTCCAAACCCCATTGTTTTGCCTAGCCTGTAATTGAACTCTGCACAAACTGTTGCACTGCTCTGCCGCCTCAAACCCCGGCTGCTTCCTTCACCAGCCATTTTCCAAGATTGTTGTTTCACACTGGCCTGCTGCTGACATGCATTAATGGGTTGCCTCTTCTTCTCATGGTTTCCTCATCATCAGTAGTCACTGATTCTCAAGCAAACTAGACTTCCTCAACAAAACTTTCAATGCTTTCAAACTTTTTTGGATTTTCTAAAAATCAGTCAGACAACCAGCAACAACTTGTGGATTGCTTGCCGCAGCAGAGCTGCTCCCCACTGCAGCAGCAGCATCATTGAAAGTGCTAGAAAGAAAACAGGAGAGGCTCTGGATTGATTGGCCACCAAAGACCAACAACTCCATCATCATCATCCCTTCTTCCACTCCCAATCCTTCAGAAACGTATTCTGCAGTTGCCATTCAACAAGTCAGCAAGCTCCACATCTACTGCTTCCGAGGCTGCTCATCATCACCAGTGTCTCAAGCTTGGATCCACCAGCTTCACTTTACTTGCCTGAGAAGTCTGTAGACGACGCTGCTGCCTCCGAAAGAGTGGCAGCACTTGTTCAGTCTGTTGGAAAGGTGCGCCAGAAAACAACGGCCTCGCAGGCTCTGCACATGTGGTACGTCTACCACCGCATCATCGTCCCACGATACATCGTCTGTCGCGTGGCACTCAAGCGGCCCTTCAGATACATGTCAGAAAAGCTGCAGATCACGCTATACGTACTTACTGACGTTCTAGAGGAGTCCAGAAACATGCAGAAGGAGTTTGGATCCGTGCGCATCAGCAGCATGTCCAAAAGGTTCCGCAGTTCGCCGCCTTGCAGCAGAGGATGACGCTCCTCAAATGCTCTAAAATCTGCGATCTGTGAAAAAACCAGACGGAAGTCTGTACATTCAAGCTTGCAGGTCGGTCCGACAGCACTTCACAATCAATCGTTGGTTGTCGCTTCTTCTGGCGGTGCTATGCTATGGACCAGACCATCCAAATGTGCACCTTCTCTCTCCTCTAGACCGATCTGCGAGTCTCTGAAGCTCCAGATTGGATCTCTTGAACACAAACACTCTGTTCTTCTTCTGTTCTTTTCTTCTAAGGCGCTTACTGAATCCGGACAAAACAGATCGGGGACTAAGAATTGTCCAGTCTAAGCAAGCAGCTTAAGAGAAGAGCACGGGCGATCTATGCCTGGAACCTCGAAATGCAGCAGCAGCAGAATCGGTATACTTGCAAGATGCAGCAGCAAACGAGGGACAAAACCCTTTCCCGAAAGCAGAAAATCGCAACCCAACCACGTTCTACAAGATTTCCGCACTTGATTGCAAACAAAAATGCACAGAAACTGGATGCAACAACTGCACCGTAATAGTTCTTAGAGAGCCGTCTTTGGTACAACATCCGGCAACATCAGAAGAGGAAGAAGAAGCCAACGCCGCTCTTGTAGTTGTTATTCTTCTCCACTCCACTCATTCTCCGCCGCTCCACAAAAACACAACAATCAAGCATCACCGCTTGCAGGCAGCAAAGTCTTGCAGCAAATCTCGCCTCCCCTCGACAACTACTTATCCACCGAAATAAATCCTCACAAAACAGCCAAAAATTCCCAAAAAAAATCCAGGAGCAGCAGCACTATCCGTCATACTCCAACGAAAACAAGAGCAAGAAGAACAAGAACAAGAGGAGGAAGCAGAAGGAGAAGAACAAGAACAAGAGACAAAAATAAAACAAGTAAACACAAAGACAATGGCGAAAACTCAGGCAATCAATCCCGGATGAATCGCACAAGAAAGACGGTCCCTCCTCTTCCTCCTCCTCCTCTACTAGCACAATCGCAAATGCCCCGCAGGGTGACAATAACCGAAACAGAAAAAACAAAACAAAAGATTGGAAACCTTTCCTATTTTGCTTTGTTTTTTAATTTTGTCTTGGTTTTGGTTTTGTTTTTTTCTTCTTTTTTTTGGTGATAAAAGTGGAAGATGGATCTTCCTTTTTCCCCCAAAGATTTTTTTTTTAAATTTTATTTCTTAAAAAGTGGAAGATGCTGAAAGCTGTTGTCGGGACGCAAACACAAGAGTTGGCGAACCAAGGGAGATTACCTCAAAAAAAGGAAGCGATCCGTGTAGCAGCTGGAAGGAAGACGAGCAGCAGCGGCAGCAGCAGAACAAGAAGACAAACGCGAAGAAGTGCACGACAAGAGTGGGTCCTGGTTTTGGCAGGATGAAGAAGACGACCCCAAAACCGCCATCCAAATGAAGAAAAAAAGATTCAGGGGAGGAAGAAGGGGGGGGGGGGGGGGCGGGGGCTA
>Ga0116231_10010325_pt1 | contig 15114 bp, 10 predicted proteins | sample S1TSphgellanicum_2_FD_89695 | JGI IMG/M metagenome (GOLD analysis project Ga0116231, IMG submission 89695) | Host-associated microbial communities from peat moss isolated from Minnesota, USA - S1T2_Fd - Sphagnum magellanicum MG | ecosystem: Host-associated > Plants > Peat moss > Unclassified...
TCAGATTTGAATAATAAATTTCAGAGTTCAAATATTAATTTTTAGATTCATTATATGAACAATATACATACATACACATAATTAATATACACACAAATATATATTTATGATATATGTAATATAACATAAATATAATTTTAATACATACATAAAAATACACCCTATGTCACCGTAGAATATGTTTAGGATGTGACTAATTTGGTGACTATTGCGACTAATGTGACATATCAATATAGTCATGGATGAAAATAAACATAAAAGCCATCCAACCAATAGGATGAAATTTCCAATAGTTGCATCATAGTTGTAAGAGTGTCCAAAATAGTTGACATTTGATTTTATAGTTGTAAATACTCCCAAACTTAGTTGCAAACAACTACACGTCACATGTAGTTGCAAACAAAGTGGTTACATTTTGGCTAATTTTTACTAGTTGTATTAATATGGTCAATTTCAAATGTATCTTAACTCCAACCACAAGACACAAGGTGACTAAAGTCAATTTTTTTCCTATTGACCATGTAAAGCCCCCAATCAACCCATGTTGGCATGAATATCTAAGTTTTGATGAGTAGATGCAAATAGTATTTAACATTTGGAATAGGCAAAATTCTTTTGTGCATATAACAAATTGTGATTAGAAACTATTGTTGAAGTTGCAACTATATGTTTGATCATTAAGAACATTGTATCACCTTTGGCAAATTGCAAAAACACAATAAACAACCATTAATATCAATGGGCATGGACATTTGTTGGTTGATATGATACACACCTAAAGATTTTGGGGAGAATATATCATTTTTAATAACAATGAAAATTATTATACATGTCAAGGGGTCGTGGCCTAACCCCTACTTCCATTGTGATTGACTGAATTATTGGTAATGGTACTTGAGATTTAAGAATTGGATGATACATTTTAATTGGTTTTTTCACCTTCTTGCCTTGCCACCCATATAAAGCCAAATCATATATCACTTTGAGATTAATGGACAAAACATTTTCAAAGGTTTTGAACTTAATTACAATTGTACCTATGCAAATTGTTCCATGACCATCTATTGGTTTTCCAAGCAAGCATTGAACATGATTCATGAACATTTACTTTTGAAAACATTCATAAATTGACAAGTAAAACACATACCCCTTGGAAGTCAATGAAACCCAAAGTTCAAAAGGAATCAAAGTTGTTGTGTTCATACCTACACCACTTATTCAATGAACATCTAAAGGCAATTCCCCAAGCAAATTGTTTAGTATGATTCAACAACTTATACTTTGAAAAAATACCAACTTGACAAGTAAAACAACATAAACACCTTAAATCTAATGGACAAAGCTTATCAAACAAAACTAACCTCTTATTAAATTGGTATCCACCACTTACTCAATTACCAACTAGGAAGGTTTTTCAAGCAATCATTCATTGTGTTAAACAATGTGTACTTCCCAAAAATTAGTTCAAACTACTTCACAAAGCACATGGATCTTAAGTTCAATGGACACAAAATCTTTCAAGGATTCATATTGTACCTATACCACTCGTTCAATGACCCAAAAGGCTTTCCAAGCAAGTTCTCATTACATTAGCAACAACATATACTTCCATGTACATTTTGTATTGCTTGACAAAGCACATACACCTTAAACGCAATGGACACTAAAAATTCAAGGACTAATGTTGTTACATTTTAACACAAATCACTTATTGAATGACCCAAAAGGTTTTCAAAGCAAGGTCTCAATACAAAACAACAAATTTTACTTTGAAGAACATTTTGAACCTATTCATGAAATATAGACACTTTGAATTTAGTGGTTGATTTTTTATCATGACTTGATCACTTGTTCTTGCATCACAAGTTGTTCAATGGCCACCTAAAGAAAAAAAAGGACCTATGTTAAACAGTGGATTCACAATGACATGTTCTTTTAATCAAGTGGCATCAAATTAAAAAAGGTCAAGAAATTGGCAATAATTCATTTCTAAGAACCATTAATTAATTCTGAGTTGAATAAATCTTGGAAACTTGAAGGTAATGGGTGCATGCACCTCATATTATTTCATTCCAATGATCTTTTGGGTAATGTAAAGTTCGTATTAGGCAAAAATTTTGTTTCCAAATTTTGGAAGATTGAAAACAAAATAAAGTGGACAATGTTTTTACCTTGGCAATCTACTTGAAAAGTAGGAAGAAAGTAGATTTGGTAGAATTTTAAAATTACAAGTCTCTAAAATGAAAAAATTTAAAAATTTAAAACATCAGAAATTTGGGTTCATGGGATCCTTCATCCATTTTCTAACACTTCAAAACCTCTTTTGTTATATCATTTAGAGGTTTAAAATTACCACAACTATATTGAGTCATAATAATGAAATTTTATACATGGTTGGGGATACTTTTGATAATGAAACAACATTTCATGTGCATAATCAACATGTCCATGGATCAAAAACCCATCCTTGGGTGGTATGATTAGGAATGTCACACCTTGATTCACTCAACCCTTCGAACTTTAAAAAATCATAGGGAAACACATAAATAAATATTTTCATAAATTTTTAATGAGTACATTTATAAGGTTCCATAGATTTTGAAAGTTCAATATATGAAGAATATTTTGTATTTTGATGTTCCTAATTATTCCATTTAAAAAGAGTTTCAAGAATGTAGCATTGGTTTTTTTATTTTAACTTTTTAGTCAAGAACATAAATTTGAACCATGATTTGAAATTTTTCTTAGGAATTTTTTTCTAAAGTAATTTTGAAGTCATCCTATTTTTGATTTTTAATAGGAGATTAATTGAGTAAGCATAATTTAGTTATGAATTTTCAAAGCTAAAATTATTGATTCCTAAAAGGGCTATCATTACTAGGAATACAATTTTTAAAAACAATTCCCACTTTTTTATTCCAAAATAAAATTCAAACCATATATTGATGCATGTACAACAAATAAACATGAAAAAAAAAACAATTTATAGTTGTGAAAACATTTAAAGGAAAGAACTCAAAAAAATGATTTGGCCACTTTTAGCTCTTTAATCATTCCTTGAAGTGGTTTCTAATGGTACCACCCAAGGATGGGTTTGCCCATGTTTAAAACATTCACTACATCAATATTGAAGGTACCAATTTTTTCTGTTTTTACATTTAAATAATTCCTTTTTTTCATGTTTACTTTTCAAAAGTCCATAATAGTTAATGTTTAATTCATTGCCTAACAAGTACCATGGAAAAATATAATTGCTTGAATTCAAATTTGTAAAATAATGAAAACTATAGTTGAAATGGAATGTATTGAATAATTATTTTTGTATATTTGGTTCGATTGTTGGAGTTGGAATTTTATTCAAGGACCCTAGTCTCTAAATGCTACAACATGTGTTTGTTTAATTTATAATGTTCACACCAAGAAGCCAAATTTTATTGGACATTAATTTCACACAAAACATTAACACATTTCCCGCTCTTTTTGTTTAACCGAAACACATTTCCATTGGTATTTTGATATCGTCATCTTCAACCTCTTTTTGTATGTTCTTGCTATCCACAACTAGAAGTCAAGTAACTTGTTTAGTATTATGAGTCTTAATAGAAGTAACTATTTAACATAAATCATATTCTTAGTCATCCACACCTAAAACTCAAGTAACTTGTTTAGTACTACAAATCTTAATAAAAGTTACTATTTAATATAGACACTATTCTTTGCTATCCATGCCTAGACCTTAAACAACATGTCACAACTACAAGTTTTAAATAGAAGTTACTAAAGCACGAACAATATCCTTGGCCATAACAATGCACATGGTTCTTTGGTTGTTCAAGTGGTGTGACAAGCCAATTTTTAGATTGTTTATAATAACTTGGTTTTATCTAAATCTTCTGAAATAATAAAATACTCTAAAACACAATTTTTCAACGAATAATTTCTTAAAACATTTTTAACAACTATATTTGAAAAGAACAAATACATAACCTTCCAAGAAATCATGAATGAACATGGGTATAATCCCTACCAAAGCCATGTTACACCTTTCATTAACTATCAACCAATTTGCATGTAAGAAGGCTTGAACTTCTTCTTGGGCAAAATGAGCCTCTTTTTGCTTTCATAATTTGCCTAACAAAGTTTAATTTATTGATATCATTTCCATTTGTAATCTTTCTTTCTAGCTTTCGGAGATGTGTTCTCAATGTCATTTTCTAAGTCAATCTTCACCTTGTTGTTTGGACCTTGTAACATAGCCTTATTTCTATTAACATCTTTTGTTTCTCCCACCTTGAGGTCACCGTCATTTCAACTAATGTTGATCAATGATTCTACCACCTCATGGTCACTACTATAATTTCAATTTTGGTTCTAAGAACCATCGGAATATTTAGGATGGTGTCAATGTTGAGCTTTTTTTTGGTGGGTTTCCAACTCACCCATTTTTAGAAGGAAATGGGCTACAACAAAAAAAAATGATGTGGCATTGCACGATTTGCAACTCAAATTAAGCTCTTCAACTTTCAAGACTTGGTTTATACCAAAAACCCCAATTCTCATTGAAACTCAAGAAATCAAGTACACAAAAATGGATCAGCAAAAAAACCTAAAAGTACACAAATTGGCTTAATATTGTGACAGAACAAAAACCACTTGCTAAAAACCATTCATCACAAATTTATAAGTTTCATGGGTTCGTTCCAAATCCATGTGAAATGTGTTATTTCATGGGTTCGTATTGGTTAAACATGAATGTTGTGCATTATTTAAACATGAAAGTCGTGTACGATTTTCGTGTGTAAACAACATGAAAAGATATACAACATCCGTGTTTAAACGATACAAATAGGCATATGGCATTTGTGTCTAAACAATGCGCACGATATCAGTGTTCAAACAACACAAGTAGATGAATGACATCTGTGTTTAAACAATACAAATAGGCATATGACATTCGTGTCTAAACAATGCACACAATATCAATGTTCAAACAACACAAGTAGATGAATGGCATCCGTGTTTATTCCGTATGAACCTATGAAAAGCAAATTTTGCACGACTATTATTGCCAAATTGTGACCCATTAAGTTTGTTGGTGCTTTATGACAAGTACAAGTGCATGGAAGTTGCTACCTCTGCACACACTTGCTCAAATGAAATAAAATAAATGTTATAAATATAATTACATTAATTTACAAGTCCCTCAAACAAGCTCCATGTTTCCTTAATACAACAAACTCAAAACTATTTGGTAACCTCTTTCATTGTTAACATAAAACACATGCCTACAAGAAGGTTGCTAAAAAACAACAAAAATATATTACAAATGTTGCATCAATGACCCTAATTTACAAGATGATCCTCAATGCACATAGCAAATGTGTCATTGCAACATGGATCAAAGTGGTGGGAAGGAATGAAACACAACAAGGTTGGAGTTTGCATGTAAAATAATCTTCAAAGCATACAACATTATTTTGTGGTGTTAAGCAAAGTAATGACTTTGGAGTTTGCAAGAGTAAACCATGGTGATTAATGTCTATAAGACCAATTTGGGAAGGGGAGCTTGTGGAGGAGCTGTAAATTTCAAATTGACAACAAACGTCCAATGTTAAAATGATGCATCATTAATGCAAACTTATTAATGGGCAAAAAATTTGAATTGTGAAAATATCAAGATCCACAATTCATCAATTGCACAATCATTCAAACTTCTAATTAATGGACATATAAATAAATTGCCATTCAACTTTCAACAATGTCATCCATCTAGAAGGCTATATATATTCATCCAATTATGGACTTTAAATCATAATCTATTTATAATATTATATTTAATATCAACACAAATGACTAGATCTTTATCCTATGCATCCATGTCCTTTACCACATAAAAATGAAAAACCTTTGTTAAATAAAAAAATCCTTAAATTTCACATTTCTTTTTATTATCACAAGCACATTTGATTCAAATTTTCATAAATGTACCATAAACAAGTTTTTATCAATTTCAACTCCTAAATTACATTTTAAATCGCTAACATGGATTTGGGCATGAATGGTGAATGTTTGATAAGAAAATTTGTGACTTTTGATTAAAAAAGCTCCACATCCTTAGAGTGTTTTAAACATATAATTTAAGATTATTAAAAGATGGTGTTCCCATCCATTACAAGAAATCATGACTTTTCAGAAGGTTTAATTTGACTAAAATGTTCACATTGATTAGAAGGGATGTCCATTTTGATTAAAGGTATGGGGCATGAAAGGCACATGGTTCTTTTGGTTGGTTGATTTCTTTACCAAGTGTCATGTTGTACATCTAATAAAAAAGGACAAAGGTCATCAATATCACTATGGTTTATTCAAATAGGCCAACTTGAATGGTTAAGGCTCAATCAAATTGGCCATATTAATTTGACATTTAATCAAATTGGTCATATCGATTTGGCTACTTAGCCTATTTTTCAAGCTTAAGTTATTTAACTAAAACTTAACATGATTAATGGGCTAGGTTATGTTTATATTACCTACTTTAACCTAACATAGTTAATCCAAGTTAAATTAGGTAGGTAACTTAAGCTTCAATGCAAGTAACATTGGCTTAGGCATAATAGGCTAAATAAATAGCCTAGGCTTAAGTAAATATCTTTGGCCAAGGCTTTTTAAACCAAGTTATAAGTAGCTTAACTAGCCACAAAAAAATAACTAGGTCAATAGGTTAAGCTAAGTAGGCAAACTAAGCCTAACAAGGTACATAATTGTTTAAAGACCTAGCTTTAGCTAGTTAGGTAGGTTAAACATATATAGGTCCTACCAACCTACCTACCTACCTACCTACTTATCTAAAACATACCTATTTACCTTTACCAACAAAAGGTGGTGTAGTTTGATGGCAAAGGCATTGGGATGATTCCATGAAGTCTTGGGTCCAAAATTGGGCAAACCATGTGTATAAGATTTGTATGTGGTCATGTATACAATGTACATGTACATTGTAGGTGTATGGTTGTAGATAGGATGTAGGTAGGTATTTACCTACCTACTTTTTGTAACATATGATGACATGTCACCTTCAAAGATGTAATATAATGATGGCACATCAAACTGTAAATAATGATGGCTTAATTGACCAGTGGCCAAATTGACAATTGATCATTTTGACTAGTCAAAATGTCCCAAGACCCATTGGTCAAAAAGACCCTAGTCAAAAAGACTATGTTGAAATTGATTCATCCAAATTGACACTTTGGTCAAATTGAACAAGGGGTAAAAAGACCCAAATGGGGGTCTTTTTGACTGATTTTTCAAATAAAAAAAACATGATTTTTTGTAGTGATGGTGAATTTTCAAAGTTGTAGGGGTACAAATTTTAACAATTGTCTCCAAACCAAGTGTCACCCCTTTCATTATGTTTATATCCAATCGGCTTCACCAAATGTTGCATTAATTTATGCAATGAAAACATCAAAATTATAGAACTATGGTAAATTCCTTTTAAGAAATGGTGGAAACCATAACAAGGCCATTCTTGAAAGGAGAATCCTAACCAATCCAACTTGGTAAGCACTATTGGGGTATCAAGTGGATTACAAATGGATGAAAAGTTGAATGTTAAATAAAACTTCAACTTTTTCACTTGTCCCATTGAATCTTTCAAGCAAGTTGAGTTTGGGTTTTTTCAAGCATGTTGTCATGGAAGTTGAGCAATGTTTAAAGTTTCAAGGCAATGAATATTGGTTTCATGAAGTTTTTGGATTTGTTGTTAAAGGTATTGGAAAATTAGGGGTAAAGATTGTGATGAATTGGCTTGGGGTTGGACACTCTTATATTTTCCATTGAAGACAAGGCAATGTTGTAACAATCATGACAATAGAGTCTTCCATTGTGATTCACTAAGATGTGAAACAATTTGACAAGAATTTTTGTTAAGTTGTTAAGGATAAGACAAAAAATTTCAAGGAAGGAGCTACATGGACTTCACAAAATTAATTAAAGATTCAGTAATGAATGAAAATTAAAAGACTTTATTGATTAGATAAGGCATGATACAAAGCTACATTTGAAATAAAAGTGCAGTATGTAGGCCACAACTTTCTGTTTGTGGAATTGAAGGGTGGCGCCTTTGGGATTCTAACTCTATTATCTAATGAAACCTTGTAAAAATTCATAACCTTTTAATTAAATTTTGATAGCTAAACCTATTAGAAACTTCCATCAACTAAAATTTTATAAATTTTTGCCAACTAGGCTTTCTAAGATCTCCTTGGCATATATTTTGGATCCCTTTTGGAAACTTAAACTAATATTATTTGTGAAATCTACTTATTTGAATAAAATTTAGTAATAAATGTAGTAAATATTTGGCCTACATTTATTGATCAATTTGTAGAAATTCTTCAAGACCTTTTCATCTTCATTGTTGTGATTATTTTATTTAGGGTTTGTGAATTGAAATAATATCTAAACAATAATTATAATATGGTTGCAATCAAATTCAAATTATTTTCAAGTTGGTCCTTTTCATGTGCCATGGCAATGTTTTGTTCAAGGTTGTGTAGTAGTAGTATTTGAAACTGATTTGGTTTTGTGCAAATTGTCATATATCAATTAAGAATTTTAGTTTTAAGACATCAAGTGAAATGTCAAATTTGAGTTTGCAATTGCATTTAGATTTTTTAGGTGTTTTCAAATTTTTATTTTTCAATTCAAGAATGTTTGACATGTCAATGTTGTGATTTGCAACTAATAACAACTATCTTTGGAGTTTTACATTTTTTTAAATTGCCATGTTTCAATTTAGAGATGTTAAGCTTGTCAAAGTTGAGAATTACAATTTGTAGTGACTACCTATGGAAACTTTCTTGGGTTGTCATGTTTCAATTGTGATGTTCAATGTTCATTGTTGTGGAATGGAGTTCAAACAATGTTTGCATTGTGTTTGGATTTCATAAGTTTTTTGTAGGTTGTAACAACATTTTAGTTAGCATTTTTAATACTGGTATTATGAATTATAGTTTATTGTAATCAAATCTAGATTGAACAAAAAAATTTCTCAAGCTATCATTTTTCAATTTGGGCATGTAAAAAATAATGTTGTCAAGTGGAGCTCAACACAATTATATTTTGATTTAGTTTATCAATGCTATCAGTTTTAACTTGTGAATGTTCAACCTAACTGATGACAATTCAAACTTACTACGTAATTATAGGTGTTATTTGTAGTTTGTGAATGATACTTTTTTCTTGACTTTCATGTTTCAATTTGTGAATGTTTAACATAAGTGTTATGAATTTGGAATTTGGAGATTATACATTAGAAGAAAAAAAATTGTTTGCAACCAATTAATTTGCACCTACATGCAATTGGTTGTCATTTGTGATTATATTGGTTATTCTTACAACTAAACACTTGCAACAATATAATTTTCAAAACATATGGTTGTTTATGCAATTAGGTTGCAATTAATGGTGTTAAAAAATAACAACGTCAATGATTTTTTGTGATTTTTCATCCAAGTATATTACTTTAAACCTTTTTAGTTGCATATGTGACTACTTCATGGTTGTGTATGCAACTAATATGCAACTAGTGGTATATAATAATATAAAAGCTTGACTACCTACCTACCTAGGCTAAATTCTTATTTCCTACCTTCTTACCTACCTATGTACCTTGCTTGTCTAAATGGCCCACACTACTTAGCCCTAGACTAAGATAAGTGTTACATGACTTGCCTATGTGACGTAAGTCTAGATGTAGCCTAGATGCCACATGAAATGGCCTAAATTTAGGCCTAACCTAAATGTCATGTGGCCTAGCCTTAGGCTTAACCCAAGTGTCACACATGCTACATTAATTAAGAAGCTAGATTAATTAATAAGTAGTAATTAGGTTAATAGGTAGTAGTTGATAGGGAGTATCATTGTTAATAAAAGGTGTACCTATGTTTGAGGATTAAAAAATTTGAAGACTGAAAAATAACATACAAATGATACCTTCAAGAATATGTGTGGTTATGAGGCATGAGACTAGGGGAAGCATGAAATTTGTAGAAAATGGGCCATCATTGAAGAAAATATTCGCCTACAAATTCATTGGACATCACAATGCTCGTCCTCATGCACCTGAGTTGCACAAAAGGTTTAGCCACCACGGCAAAACTGCACCCAATGCCTGTGAACTTCAAAGTGTAAAGTGGTTGAACTTTTACACCACTTAGCTTTTCCCAGACCACGTTTGTTGGGGGGGGGCGGGGGGCGGTCCTAGGGAGATCGTCTGCCTGGTCTAGGGCGGGTGTTCTCCCATAGATACACTTTTTGGGCTAATTCTTGGCAACCTGACTTGTCAAAAACCCAAAACCAACCAAAATTGGTCTTTACAAGAGCTCTCCCTCGAGCCCAATGACAACACATTAACTCCCCGAGTAAGAGGCTATTTATTGGCCTTGCTTACCAAGGCAAGGATGTTGTGTTTAGATTCATTATAGAGTATAGTGGCTTAAGGGATATTGGCCCCTAGGTAGTAGGTTTCTTTTCATATGAGGATTTTTGAAAGATGATGTTGAAACTTGAGAATAGTTATAGGGTTATGATATCTTGAAGGATTTTAGTTTCTCTTAGAGGAGTTTTTTGGAAGTTTATATTTTTGCATGGTGAAATATTTGAATTGCCATAATTCTTCTTTTTGCCTTAAGATACTTTTTAATGTAAATGGCAAGGCCACAGCCTGAAACACCCCTTGTTTAGCTAGCTACAATGAGCTCAAACTTGACAGGGCATATAAAAAACCCCCTCCTAAGTTTGTGGGTGTCAGTTCGCAGTCCTGCATGGAACTGCACCGTTCAAAGGGGCTGTTTGCAGGATGAAAAAATGTACTATAAATTCTAAAAGCTATTTATTGCATGTCCTACCCTGGCAGGCAGATTTGAACCCATAACCACATAGGTATAGGACCAACCATAGTTCCAGATGTTTTTGGTCTCAATGTTTTGAACTTTCCACAGAACTATGCAGGCGCCCCCTGAAAGTACACCCACACAGTTCTTAGGTTATACAGTAGTACCTTGGCCATTTTCAACACATGTCCGTTGAATGCTTAATTAATTTTGAAAAACTCATTTCAACAAATGGTCCTAAATATTAACTATTATCCTTCACAATATTTTTTGATTTGGAAAAAATAATTTTTGAAAATTTCAACATTTCTGAAAATAATATAATTAGTGTCGAATTGGCCAAGGTGCTAGGGTATTTGTTTTGGGCAGCACAAGCTCCTGAAAAGATTGAAGAAATATTAGTTGGACCTACTACCAAAACTGAAAGGCTGAAATAAAAGTGACCAGATATGGAAGAATGCATAGGTCATGCATAAGGGTACATTTAGTGGTCCCTACACCTTTGTCCCATGACTTGTGATTTCCCATAATCCAATATAATGGAGATGTTCCAGAAGAGAGAGAAATCAGGATTGTTTGCCAAATATCATGGGGAATCAAAACTCATCTCACTCTCTTCTAAGTTCTTACCAGCATGTTGGGAGCATACTACAAGCACTAAAAACTGTGTAAATGTACCCCAAGTTAGGTCACAATTAGCCTTGTTTTGCACATTGAAATGTCCACAACACTGCTCTCCAGTTAAACAATCTCCATCTCAGAGTAATCTATGTAGGCTTGCAATTATCACCATATTTATAATTGCAAGCTTACATTTGCTGGTGCAAAAACCTAGTATCTTTACAGTGGCTGCAGCAGCCATGACAATAAAATTACAACAGATCTCTGATTGAGAATAGTGCTGGAAACTCCTAAAATGCTGCAGTATAGTCATGAGCACTCCTAGATTTGAACAATATGAATCATTTACATCAATTTGTAGGTGCAATTGGCCACCCTTGCAGATTGCCAATAGAACTCGACTTGGGACTATTATAACTAAAAAACACATTTTGTTGCTCATTACAGATGAGCCACAAAACTCAATGATTTGATGTCATGTTGAGATGTGCTCCTTGTTGAAAGCCATTGTGAAATTGCCATTTTGCAGTTCCTTCTCATCCATGCAGTCAAAGGGGGTTCCCAAATGATAAACCCAAGTTATTTTGTTTAAAAGGGTGGATGACGGTCCTACTACTGCAACAACTTTGAAGCACTCACACTTGTATGTCTGGCAGTAGCTTGGAACTCATGGTGGTCTGGTCCTCCTTGGGCAATTCCATTGCAAGTTGGCTGTGACTCATTCCATAGACCATATACACCATGACCCCCAAAAGTAACCAGACCGAAACACGCAACCATGTCGGGAGCCCAAGATTCACGAGCAAGTAAACATTTACGAGAATGCTCCCCAATGGTAATGCTGGTACCCAGGGACAATGGAAGCTTCCTGCTTGCCCAAACTTATGACGGCCTTCATCTTGCTCAATCAAAAATAAAACTGTTGATGCAGCCACAAAGGATGGAGTGCCCAACACTCCCAGAGTCCATCGAATGGATATTGGAAGTTCCTCTGCTGCAGTAGCCAGGCTGATGAGGATGACACCAACACAAACTCCGGTTATTGCAAATACAGCTGCCCATCGCCTTAAATCCTCATTTGACTCAGGTGAAGTTCTACTTTCATCTGCATAGAGCAAAGATTTGTGAAGTGCCACTTGTGAACTCATGGCAGGGGATTCGTCTGGGGCTGCTGCTGTTTCATTCACATCTGGCTCATCATCCACCTCATCCTGGAGTAGAAGAGAGCCACTGCTGCTTGCTGATGATGAACAATCATCTTCAAGTCCATTATTGCCAGACAGTGTTTGCAGGGATGCATCTGAAAAAATTGACAATATAGGTGAGAAGATGGCACTGCCTTTGGCAAAAACTGGCCTTGATGGTGAAATGTGCACAGACAACGGAGGAGGACCCTTGTCAGGGAGAACTTGGACGATGACTGCCTTTGAAACCTCAGGAGGTGGCACATATCTCAGAATTAGTAGGGACACGGCAACCATTGTGAAGGCTGACAATGTCCCCACACTCACCATGCCTGAAAGCTGGTCCACACTCATAAAGAATGCCATGAGAGCTGCAACTAATCCTGTAATCAAGGTACTGTTGACAGGTACAGCTGTTACTGGGTGGAGGGTGGAGAAGAAGGGTGGGAGCAGGCCATCACGTGCCATTGCCATCAATATTCTGGGTTGAGGCAGAAGTGATCCCATGAGGGCAGTTGACAATGCAGCTACTGCACCTGCTGCTACAACATATGTGGCCCAGGGCATGCCATGGTCATTGAATGCAGAAGACAGAGGTGTGTCTGGGTCTATCAGATTGAAGGGAACGAGGCCCACGATTACAGCAGAGACCAACATATACAAGCTTGCACAGATGAAGAGAGAAAACCCAATGCCCAAAGGGAGATCTCGCTGTGGATGCTTCACCTCCTCTGCTGTACTGGCAACAGTGTCAAAACCAATGTATGCGAAGAAAAGCGTAGCTGCACCTCCAAGCATTCCATTGACTCCATAGGGTAGATAGCCTTGAGACTGGTAGTAGCCCTGCCAGCCACTGGAAAACCCTACCCATGAACCTGCTCCCACCACAAATAGCAGCACTAGAATGTTGATAATTACCATCACGGACTGCACCCTTGCACTCTCCCGAATGCCCAAGCACAGGAGTCCTGTAACGACCACCACCAAAAGCCCAGCGCAAGGATCGACCACAACGTCAATCCCTGGAATGGTATGCCGACCTAACCATGCCGGCAAGTTCTCTTGGCCTCCAAAAAAGATTCCCAAGTTTGGTGAGATACCCCGCGCAACAGTAGAGCCACCCACTGTGTACTCCAAGACGAGAGCCCACCCAATGATCCATGCCACCCTGCACTCAAAGCAGCACACAATGATCATCTCCGGATTGCCTCTACTGGACCCATGACCTATAATTGCTCCTTGCACACCACAGAGAAAATGCAAGCTTTCATTTGATCTCTACCTTGACACTCCTTAGAACAAGACTGAACTGAAGTTTGGCTCTTGTAAGTAGCTTTGGGTTTTGCCCCAAAGAAAAATCCAAAGGGGACAGAAAACATAAAGCACCAGATGGAAATCAAAGGAGTGAGCTCATACATACCCTTCACCCACACATGTGTAGGCATAGTGGTAGGCACTACCGGCCGAAGGAAGGCGACTTGAAAGCTCAGCATAGCACAGAGCTGCAAGAGCTGCAGCAATTCCAGCAATAAGGAATGACACTGTGAGGGCTGGCCCTGCTCGCTCCCTGGCCACTGTTCCGACAAGCACATACACCCCTGCTCCTATGGTTGACCCTATTCCTGCATTGTGTGTACACATCTATCTCAGATGCACTGCATAGCATCATACATCCTGACACAAAGCTGCTATAGGTGGTAAGATGAGCATATCCATATGCCATCATCCTTGCCCACATAACCAGCTTGAACAACAACAAAGCAAATTCCACATCCAGGTTTTCACAATTTTGCAAATTCCACATGCAGTCTGGCATGATACTTGCCAAATCTGAATCAAATTCGATTGGATCTCTATACTGCTATTCTGATCAGATCACTAGTAGGATGGTCGAGTACCCAAGTGATCAAAATGGTAGAAGATGGCAATTCCAATTGACACCCAACCAGCTCAGACTAGGAGCTCCCAAATTCAAGCGGCCAGGGAGCCAGCAGGAGGAAAGAGAAAAAAAAGATTACAAACCAATGGAGATGAGGTCCATGATACGGAGCCTCTTGGCCAGCTCTGTGTGGCCATTTCGCTGCGGCTGCCGCACTGCCTTCCTCCGCCACAACGCCTGTGTCACCATGGTGCTAATAATGATAGTGTTTCTACAACAACAAATCCGTTGCAGCAAAAGCGTCCCGAAGCTGCTGCTGCTACTGCTGTTGTTGGTAATTTTGAGATCCCATCCCAATCCTCGAAATCCCCCACAACAAATTCTTCTGCTCCTGCCACCAAACCTCTCCCGTTGTCGCCAGCTACCATCTACAACAAAACAAACAAACAAACAAACAAACAAACACTAGGCTAGAAAATCTCCCTTTGTTCTTCTTCACTCCTGCACGTAACCCATTCTGTACGAAGTGAAA
>Ga0116231_10010326_pt1 | contig 15113 bp, 7 predicted proteins | sample S1TSphgellanicum_2_FD_89695 | JGI IMG/M metagenome (GOLD analysis project Ga0116231, IMG submission 89695) | Host-associated microbial communities from peat moss isolated from Minnesota, USA - S1T2_Fd - Sphagnum magellanicum MG | ecosystem: Host-associated > Plants > Peat moss > Unclassified...
ATTTATTTTATTTTATTTTGTTTGTGGCATTGTATGTTCGTGTTTTTTGTTTTGTTATTTGTATATTTATGATTTATTTGTTTTGGTGGTTGTATATTTTTCTTTGTTTATTTAAGTAAGTTTTTATATGTATTTCTTTGTTTAGTTTTTTAAATTATAGTTGTTTATTTCTTAATATGAAGTTATGTTTTGTGTGTGTGGGAATTCCATAATTTTTATTGTATAAAATGTATAACTTTTAATATACAACATACATTTTGTATGCAATTTTTTGCATCATGGTGAGAAAAGAAAAAAATGAATGAAATTTTGTATTTATTTTTAACCTCTAAACTTGAAATTATAAACATTAAACTCTTGTATTGTAATTGCTTCTCTTCCATTTGTAATTGTTGGTAATTTAATTTGCATTGGGGGGGTGGGGGGGAAGAGAAATTGCTTAGTTTCTTCCATTCTTTTGGTAATCTTCTTGTGAAAATTGCCAATGGATTAGTCCTTTACAATGAAAATAGAATTAATGGTAGTAAAGGATGTGAAAATTTCATGAATGATGTAATTATGAAAGAATTGTGAAAAAAAATTAAAGATAATCCCAATGTGCAAAATAAAACAAATACAAATTTAGAAAATGAAAAAAAGATCATGAAAATGAATTTAAAGAAGTTGCATGCTTAAAGAAATTTTGGAAACCTCATAGCAAAATTTCTCTATGTTGGTCATTTTTATTTGTGAATGATAATCAAAATGCTGATATTGAACATGCACAAATCATGTGTTGCATCTTGTGCCATTAAGGTCGAATCAATGTATCAAATATAATAACACAATCAAAAGGAATTAATTCATATTATAAAATGAATGGAATAATGTTTCAAAAAAACTATGTCGATGCAAACCATGCCATTGTTGCAAAAAGGTTTGCGAATGAAGTGAACAATTTAATTCAAAGAAAAGAAAAGAAAAGGCAATCAACAACACAAAAACAAAAATGTGTTTGTGAGATTTGTCTCAAAAAAAATTGTTGTGAAAGATTCCTTCAAAAAAATGAATGTGCAATAAAAAAAAAACCTTGAAAACTTATGTTTTTTAATTGTGAAAAAATTAATTCCATCAATTTTTTGGAGAATATTTATCTTATTAATCCTTTGGCTTCGCATTTGTGTCCAAGAATTAATTTCCCTTCCAAAAAATAATGTTCACAAGAAATATTATTATGGTTGGTGCAAAAAGCTAATCAATTTGATATTCTTTTTACATTGGTAAAATGTCATTTTACCTTTGCTAATTTTGATATTTAAATGTCCATATGGCCATATGATGTGTTAGCTGGTCATTAGCTTCTTAAAACCAAAACATTGGTAGCCAAAACATGTCATTATTAGCTTATTTGAAATTATAAAAACTATAAAACCATCATTATCTAAAATTTTGATAGATTTGTTGGACAAATATGACCTTAGGAAAAAATTATTATTTATGTTAAGGATGAGGCTCAATATTAACCTCAATGCAATGACCAATTCATTAAAATCAATTCTGAGTTGTGAGTCTTTTGGTTTGGAAGAATTTTTTCAACAAACTTGTTTTGGTCATGTTTTTTCCATAGCATGTTAATATGACATTGTTAAGTGGAATATTAGTGCACTAAACAATTCAAACTTGGGTCTTTTTTTTTAATGGAAAACATCCAAAAAAATGTTACAAACAATAATTCCTTAAAATTTCATTGTCATTTTTTGGTATCCATGTTGAGTAGGAATCTAGGTTTAATCTACCTTGGTTTACAAGGGTGGTTACAATGAAAGATTAAAGGGTTTACTTAGATTTGTCCATGGTTTGCTCCTCCCTACCTTTCTTTCACTTTTTACATGCAACCCCCTTTATTGCCATTCTCTGGGAAGCAAATAAGACAACACAATTATTCTAACCCTACTTAATCCCAACCTACCACTATGAAACAATGGTGATTTATTAAATTAATTCTTTTTTTTACTATTATCACCCATCTCCAATTATCAAGTTGACCTTGGTCAACCAACATTAACCTCACCACATTTTTTTACTCTATTTTCACCTCCTACTATTTTAACCCCTCCTGTCCTTACTTTACTAAACAACAACCATTATTTGAATTGGGAACCTTCATATGTTGGAATACTTTATTTTCCATTTATTAAAACCACAATGCCACATTCAAGATTTAAATGTTCAACTCCTTCACATGGACAAACTACATGAATTCTTTATGTTCCAATTAGATACATGAGGTCCTAAATGTTTTCCTAGTGTTTTCATAATATCTCTTTACCATCTTATCATCAAAAAACCCTTTTTTTGATTGTAGAATGAGCTACTAGACTCTAAGTATGCCAAAGAAAAAAAACACAATCCTACCACAACTTCCCTTTTGAACCTTCTAATTTACTCCATTCCCTTCATAACCTTAAAACAACCTTCACCCTTACAAATCATTTGCACTCCCTTTTTTAACCTCCTCCTCACCTTTCCCCACTCTTGAACTCTTTTTGCTCGCTCTTCACATCTTCATTTTCACCTCAAGTGGCATTTTTCATTGAAAACAATCCTTGAACAACTACCACCATCTCCTTTGCCTCCCACTCATGCCTACACTTCCTTTTGTCATGTATTTTTCCCTAAGTTCACACCGAAGGTCTCATTCTTCATAAGTGAATAGCCAGCTCCCACTTGATTGTTGGTGATGTATTTAGTTCCCCCCAAGTTTTCCCCAAGTCTTCACGTCATGCTTTTACTTTCACCTTAAATTCTGGAGTATCTCAACATCTTCACATCCAAATGAAAAGTCAACAAGGAGGAATTGATTAAGAAGCCCCAACCTATTATAATGACCTAACCCCTTAATTTAAACCTAAAATAAGTTTTTTAGGAATTGATCTTCTCAAACTACCGGCCCCCCCCCCAAATCAACTAATCTAGGGTAGGATAAGGTGACATGTATCCTTTATAGGCTAATTAACCTACTTTCTCCCATCCTTTACAAGCTGCCATTCCTTAAAATTTAAGGTAGTTAAGACTTTATCCTACCCCTTTTATATCATGATCTCCTTCCCTTCTCCAAACTCCTATCCTTGTCAACTTATTCCTTATTTCATCTAATCCCCCCTCCCCACTAACAACAATCCCACAAAATGGAGTTGGGTTAATTTCTACTTAATAGACACAACAAATGAAAAAATGTGCATAAATCTAAAATATGTTTCTATTAAATTTACATAAGTAGATTTGCAAAATTACAACATTTTGCCAAAAAAATTTGGGAAAGGAAAATAAGAGTGGAATAAAACATGTGTTGATCATGGAATTTGCCTATGAAAATTGAATACCTTAGTGAAAACAAGGTAGTGAATTTTTTAATTTCAAAACTTTTGCCTTTGATAATATAGGATTGAACATTAGACTAATCTAATTATAATCATTTTGTAAGTTTGCTATTAAGATAATCATGTTTCAAGAAGCATTATAGTTTTGGGCACATGTTGTGTTTTGTTACAACAAATAGAGGACAATGAGCGTTATTGGTGGAATGCCACCTCTTGAAATGTGGCATATCTCTTAGATTATTGCATATTTGTTTTGTCTCATTGTCACTTCTTATGTTTTAAATTAATCATGTGGACATTAGTTGTTTAGTGATGCATTGCATTTTATAGTTTTCATGAATTTAAAATTTAAGGAAGGAAATAAAGTTGTGCCCCTTTTTGATAGCTTAATGGACAATGATTTTGGTGTTGATGATAAATTGACTTTGCTAGCTTTTAACATCACAAAGGAAATCTATGGAATGTTGGATTCTTTCCTTTCATTCCTAATGAAATATCAAGAGAAAAAATTGATAACATGTTTTCCTTTATGTTAGCCTTTAGGTTCAAAAGTCTTCATATAATATTTTCATTTGTTCAGAAAAGGCAAGGTGTTACCATTGTTCAAGAATATGATAAGAAGTTTTTGTACCCTATGCTAATGAAATGCCATAAACATTTGCATCCCTTGATTGAGTTTAAAATGAACGTTCTTTGACCATGGTGTTTTTGATTAGGATTGCAGTTTGGATATCTTTGAGCAAATTGCAAATGCTGATTGCAAGAGCTTGTCCACAAGGAATTATTGATTTAAAAAAATATCAAATGAATGTGAAAGGCATGAATTTATTTTTATTCAATGGTGGGAAAAACATGAATCATTATTTCCTTGTGTATGAGATTTTAAACATGGTTAGATCATAGATTGAAATGAGACAAAAAATTTTCATCTGTTGGAATATTTTTTAATCTTAAGAAATGTTGGTTATAAACTAAAAATTCAATAATAGGGCCAAAAACATTTATGGGTCAAAATACCATGTAGCCAATGTACAATACTTGACATTTTTTTAAATTGCAATTCTATTTTATTATGAATTTCTCTTGGATGTTATAATCCTTGTTACATCTAATGCAAGTTGCCAACACTACTTCCAAGCGCCCATGTGTATTTCCAAGTAGGAGACCTTCAAAAAATGAGAGATAAAATGTCACTAGAACCCAATAGAGAAATCTGGCTATATATATATATATATATATGCTAATTGATGAATAGAAAACCAGGAAAACAAGTAATTTTAGCCATTTTATTATCATTTTTTTGCCAAGTAGCTAAATTTAGCCAAAAAAAAAAGTGAGTATGAAAAACCAAAACATTAAGGTGAAGGTTGTGGAATAGGAAAAAAAGAAAAGAAAAAAAAGAGGCCATTACCACTGGCCACTACCTTATGTGATGGAATATTCTCATAACCAGGGGTATGATATCCGTGGTTTTGGGAACATTCTTATGTCCCAGGTTACAAGGAATATTCTCAAATCTTGGACTTCAACCCTTTGGGATAGAATATTTCAGTTACCATGGGTCAATGACCTAAGGTTAACAAGAATATTCTATACCCAAAGGAGTAACTAGTGGTAGTACCTAGTGTTGTTGGTTGGCTCCAGTTTTGGTTTTGACTCTTGGTCCGGGTACCCTGACCAGGGTTATTGGGCACCTAGACTACTGGTAAAAAACAATTTGAATTAGGAACCAATAAAGTGAATATTGAAATAATATAATAATATTATATTCACTTGTTAGTAGTATTAAATTGAATTATAATAATTAATATTTAAATTTTATTTATTTATTTATTTATTTTCGGCAAGAAGATGCAGGAATGGTAAAGGTACTATGGTCATAGGAAAGGAAAGAAGGGTTAACACTTGGGAACTAGCCTACTAATAACAATAGTAATAATAATAATAATAATAATAAGTCATCCTAGTAAGCTGAAGAGTTCACCAATTATTATTTTCCTAAAATTATAATTTAATTTTAAAATTTTTTTATTAATCAATTTTTATTAAAAAATAGTAAAATTAAAAAATCTAAAAAAAGCATAATTTGAGCTTTTGTACACAATATTTTTTCTTTGGGCAACATTTCGCACATCAGTTTTTTTTAAAATCTCCTGCAAATTGTATAAAAGTTTTTTTTTGAGTTCCTAGAGTGCCCGTCTGCCCGTCCTCTTTCCTGCCCGCTGCCCACCATCTTTTCTGTCCACTGCCCACCTGCCTGCCCTCCAGCCTGCCCGCTGCCCTCCCGCCTGCGCACTTACTTCCTTTCTTTCCTCCTTCCTTCCTTCCTTGCTCTGTCTCTCGCTGCCGTTGCTGCTGAGCGGCGCTTTTGTTGCAGCAGTGTCCTCGATCTGTGTGCACATCTGAGGAGGAAGCGGAGCATCATCGTCGTCGTCGGCATGCGATGGCCGATGATGCTCTTGACCTGATCCCGAAACCCAAGTCACCCATTTTCACTTCCTGCTTTACTTCCGTGTTTCTTTCTATCAGCACTCTTTCTGGGATGTCTGTCTGGAAATACGAGCAGCGGCTATGGCCTGTTGTTTTACAGCTTTTCCTGCCTGTCTATCTGTCTCTCTACTGTCTACGACTCTCCTCCTCGTTGATTGTGCGGATCCAATACGCCCAGCAGCATCATCAGGAGCCAGTAGCCTGCAGATATCGTTGATTGTGGCAGTTGACTCTGCAATATTGATGGCAGCATGCTGTTTCCCCAACTACTTTACAACATCATGTATTTAAGCCGAAGTACTTCCCATTAGAGCAGGATCTCATCACACAGGTCAGAATCCAGATTGCTCACACTCGACTGTTGAGAAACCCAAAAGAAAAAGAAAAAAAAGAAAAAAAAAGAAGAAATCATCGAAGAAGAAAAAAATTTCTAGCTCTCCATCATTGGAGAGAGAGAGAGAGAGAGAGAGAAAGTAAGTAGAGCCTCTGGTACCACCAACCTCTAGTACCGTGGGAGGAGGAGCAGCATTCTATAAGGATCCCGACATTCCAGGAGGAGCCTCATGATCAGTTGTGTTCTCCCAGGAGAAAAACGTGTCCTACGTGATCGAGATTCGAGTATCTCTAGTGCTGTTTTCTGGGAATCTGGAGAATGGGTGCTAGCTTTCTTATGTTGGGGAAGAGGAGAAAGAAACTGTTGGTTGTTTTTTGTTTAGAAAATTTCCTTTAGTTCATCGTCAACGGCTCTTTTCGCAACTGGGGTTTTCTAGATCAGGATTTGAAGCTGGCGATCACCAACAAGCTTCTGCCCGATGATCAGGAGAGACTGCTTGTTTCGAGAAATATGATAGTGTTTTGATAGACATTCTCGAGAGGTGGTGGGAAGAAAATATGGATCAGGTGCCACCAGCAGCTTCAATAGCAGCAACTGCTGTAGAGGCCAGCAGCAGTGAGGCAGCAGCAGCAGCAGCAGCAGCAGCAGGCAATGATGATGAAGCTGATAAAGCAGGAGCAGGAGGAGGGGGAACAACAACAGCAGTGATGGAGCCTCAGCCATTCTTCCCCTTCATGCTGCATGTGGGAGGAGTGCTGATCCTCAGTTGGCTAGCATCTGCCTTTTCCATCAATTCCATCCTCATTGTGGTCATCAGCTTCATCTACTTGTATCATGTAGGTCTAATAGTTTGTACTGTAATTCCAAAACCCTATTTTCTTTTCTCTTGGCTTTTCTTGACATGCATGTATGAATCCACCTTACTTGTTGCATTAAGGACCAGCTTCACCATTGATCATCCTTTCCTCCAAGCAAACCTAGGAATACTTACTTGTTGCAAGCAGGACCTTTCATGTGCGCCTTCACCATTGATCCTTTCCAAGGAAACCTATGAGTACTTAGTTCTTGGGAGCTTCACCATTTGATGCTTTCCAAGGAAACCTGCGCAAACAATTTTTTATTCTTACCCACAAAACGAGCTTGCAAGGAAGCTTGAAAGTGCTTACAACATGTTGATGATCTATGTGTGTGAAAATCAAACCAATACATGGAAACAGTGGGAAGGAAAGAAATGGAGTCTATCTGTGTCTTTGAATGTTTGGTACCTTCAAAGTGTTTTTTTTGGTGGAGTTTTTTGATGTTGCAGTCTCATTAGAAATGATTTTTGAAACTGGTGCAGGTAGAGAAGCAGGGACAAGAGAGAGAACATCGATGGATACGCCATCAAGAAAGACGAAAGGCACACATTGCAGGGGTAAAAATGCAAAAATCTCTTTACTGACCCAGAAATTCTATTCTTCTGAAGTTGACCATTACTGAATAAGAAATACAGAAAAAAACAGAATGCACAACTAGTGCATCATCACTGCTGATCTTTCTCAATTCTGATCCTCTGTAAAAGAAATGCAGAGACAAGATTCTGATACAACACATTATAGCTGAAAAACAGAGAAGCAAAACCCAGTGTTAGGTTTTTTTTGCAGCAGGATTGGTGTTGTTGTTACCATTGGGTTCAAGGAGTTTGAATACCGACTAACACTGTCATGTTCCAAATCCTTTGTGCAGCTTGGTGATGGAGAAACCGTGCGATGGTTAAATCAAACCCTAATGAGCATGTGGCCTGTGTGCCTGGAGTCCTTTGTTTCTCAACAATTCTTCCTGCCCATAGTCCCATGGTTTCTGGATACGTACAAGCCCAAGTCTGTGGTAAATGACGGATCAGAATCTTGTGCCCCGGTGTTTTAAACAAATGACCTGAATTTATGCCCATTGTTTGTCACTGTATTTGCTTTCAGCTTGCAAATATCAATTTCAAAGCTTGATTTTATTATGAGTTTGCATCAGGGCATACTACCAATTGACCATTTTGGGTGGCTGATGAGGCAAGTTTGGGGATATGGGTAGAGTGAAGTTTTGTTGCAGAAACTTCATTTGGGAAACCAAGCACCAGTATTCACATTAATACGTGCATTGGATCAGCAGAGTGATGGTGATCACTTGGTACTACTGCTCTTCTTTTCTATCCCATTTCTCCTCTTTCAGAAAATCCAACAAGTTTGAGCTGAATGAATGAATGAATGAATTTGCCCTTTTCATCCCCAAAAGAAAGGAAAAAGAAAATAGAGCATGAATTGGACATAAACTGAACCCTAATGATGGGTTCTGCAGGTGATGGAAGCAGCAATGGAGTTTGCATCTGGGGATGACATGAGTGCTGAGATGTCAGTGGCATTATTACCCCGTCGTTTTGGTGGTTTTCGCACCACTTTCTACATCTCAAAGTTACACATAGAGGGAAAGGTAATTCTTCCATAAATCTTCCTTTGGGCAACTAAACTAGTTCATCTTCTTTCCTATGCCTTCCAGTGTGGCATTCTGTCTGTGAGAATTAGGATGTCTATCTCATATCCTATTGGATTATAAGTTTGATGTTGGATTCCTGAGATTGGGTTTGGTTGTAACTTGTAGGTCAAAATAGCAGTAAAGTTTGCAAATGGCTGGCCAGTTATTGGGCGCATCCGCTTCTGCTTTGCACATCCACCTTATGTCCAAATGACAGCCCGTCCAATGTACAAGGGAATGATGGATGTTACCTACATTCCAGGTGCTGCAGGCTGGCTGGTAATAAATATCAGACTCTTGTCTTCCCAAACTCATCAATTTTACTGGGTTTTGTAGCAGATGTGTTAATTAGAATTTTATATATCAGTTGTTGCAGATAATTCATGTTACCTACATTCTGGGTGTAAATGCAGCATTTGCAGATATTTCTTTAAAATGCATGGATTGGGTATTTCTTTTACAGGAAGCAACGCTGGTGAGTGCACTGGAGCAGTCTCTAGTGGAAGTGAGTGCACTCCTCCAGGATCTGTCTTTGTGTTCACTCCTACTACCTATATGAGCTTAAGGTTCAGATCATTTAAGTTTTCCTTGAGTGATCTGCAGGTCTGAAGTAGAGAATTTGGCTTGTGTGCAGCCAAATATGCTTGTGGTGGATGTGGAGAGGCTTGCTGCAAACAATGTGATGCTGCCAAACTTTGTACCTGAGCGAAGTACGGTTCCTCTGACTGCGTCTGTAGACAACAAGCAGTTCACTCCAATAGCAATTGTGCACATCGAAATCCTCAGTGCAAAACAACTACGAGCTGCAGACAGGAATGGTATGTACAGGTCTTTATGTGCATATGCCCCTGTTAAGATCAAGCTTTGCTTTGTTACAATTTGATCATTACTCTACAGGTGGAGTGGCCATGCCAGAAAATGGCATTGACAAATGGGAAATGCATCATGTCAGCTGATTTGTTGTGCGAAACTTGGGTTCTGATTGACCATAGTGCTTGTTTGGTTGGTTGTTGTCATTGTTGGTTGTTGTTGTTGCAGGATTATCAGATCCTTTTGTAGCAATTTCGCTTGGGCCAAGTTCCAGAAAAACAACAGTGAAGAAGAAAACCCTAAACCCGACTTGGAATGAGAAGTTTCAGTTGCCAATCTCATCATGGGATCTTCCCAACATCCTCATCTTGCGTGTCCGTGACAAGGATATAGTTTTTCATGATGAGCTTGGGTACACATCTCTCTCTCTCTCTCTCGCTCATGCTAAGTGTTACTTTTGTTTTTCATTTTCTGTGCCATAATCAGTGATTGTTGTTTATTGCATTGTAAACATCTTGGCTACTGGATTGCATTTCCTATTGTAGTATCTTCACTTGATTTGGAACTTTGATACTGTGATATTGTACATCTCAACTGGAATCACACTAACTTATCTTTGTGTGGCGGACTGGGCTTTATCTGACTGGGTGCTTAGGTCATGCACAGTTTGTGTTAGCGATTATCAAGATGGTGAATGGCATGAAGAGAATCTTGCTCTTGAAGTGAAACTCAAACGCGAAATTAAGAAAGTAGGCCAGCTACACTTCCGAATCATGGTAGAGAAAAGTGCAATTTTGGAACCATTTGAAGACAATCAAAGCAGTGTCACTGGTTCACTGGTAAGTCATCAGTTTTTTCTTCTCATTCGAAGGGTCCACAGAAAAACCCATCACCCCTCTGTTTTTTCATGAGCTTGTTCTTCCCAAACTCTCTGACTCTTCTATCATATCTTTTGTTTCTGTATTTTACTCATGCAGTGAGTTTTGTTGTCTTCAGCGGGGATCTCAAGAACTGTACACGAGTGGAAACAACACCATTTCCACTGAATTATCACCACCCTCAACTGATACATTCACCAAGAGACTGAAAAATGATCAAGCATCTGTGAACAATGCATCTGGTGATCAGAAGCAAAAGGGTAAGATTTCTCACAGTCGGTCTTCTTCAGCTGGTGGCGGTTATACTGAAACACAAACAATTGTTGTACCGGATGTCACACAACAACAGCAGCAACCACGTGAAGGAGAAGTTAGTGAAATCATTGATGTGCCAATTGGACCACGCGGCGCATTCACCATTCTTCATCCAGGCAAAGCATCTCCAAGAAAATGGCCCATTCAGAAATCAGCGAGTATGCGAAAAGGAGGAAGCTCACAGGAGAAAGTGAAATATGAGGGACCTGAAGTAGTACGAAAATCAGGTCTTTTGAAGATATTTCATCGGAGGAAAGGGAGTACTGGTGGAGGAGGTTCTCAAGAGAGCATCCCAGCAATTGAGAAGGAGAGTGATCAATCCTTTCCATGTAGTAGTGTGGAGCATTCCATGGAGCTACTACCTCCACATCCCCCTGAGCACAATGGAACTGTGAGGCTGATCCTGGAACCCAACACTGTTCACTTGACTGCACCGGATGAGCCCCCGGAGATGAATATTCACCCTCAAACTCTGACACCCATTTTGAGCAATCAGAAACATGATGTGGATCAAGGGGAGGATGATGAGGATGAGGCTGAGGATGACGAGACTTGGACTCCTGAGCACACTCCAAAGAGCACTGAATTCACACCTGGACAATACGAGGTTGACAATTCTGATTCTCAAACCAACGGGACACCACCTGTCAAGAGCAAGAGACGTGGGTGGCTGGGGAAGATGACCAAGATACGCATAAAGCGAAAACCAAAAACCCACTCGGACATTAACAACAACAACAACAAAGACATTCAGGTTGTGAATTCACCAGAGCTGTTGTATTCAGATGAGTTCGGGGATAGGGAACTGAATTACAACAATTCAATGTTTGCTGATGAGGAAGAACCACCGATCCATGAGGATGAGAAGAAGATCATCAATAGTTCACAGTCCCGACGAGGATCATCACTGCGCAGCATCTCAGAAAAAACCTTGGCAAAACTGGGTCTTGGTCCTAAGAAGGCTTCACAAACGCAAAGGTCAACTTGATAATGCCACCTAGCTGTTGTACCATACACACACACACACACCCCCATATATATATGTATGCTTAGTGCACACTTTCAGAGTGGGTTTTTGAAGGTGCATCAATTTTTGCTTCTGAGCTTTCATTCCCTGGATCTCTGCTCAAAGCAACCATCAAAGCCAACTTCTTAATTTGTGTATTCTATTTCTCATGGTATTTCTGAGCTCCACAGCTGCAAAACAGGGGCTTTGCTTGTTCTACTCCCGTTGCTGATTTAGGGTTTAGGGTTTTAAGGGCCAATATGTTTATGGTATATAGGTTTATGGTCAGTGTTTAGGGTTTAAGGGCTGATGTGTTTATGGTATAGGTTTGGGTTCATGGATAGGATTTAGGGTTTAAGGGGCCAACGAGTTTATTTGTAGGGTCAGGGTTGAAGTTGCTTGGTTTAAAATTGGCTCAATTACAAAGGGCCAGTGCTTAATGCACTAATTTGTGCACCAATTTTTAAGTAGCTTGTTCTTTTGAGGATCTTATGATTTGTTACGTGGGAGACTGGACTGGTTAAGGATCATGAATGGTTTGAAGTATTTGTTACTTACAGAGGCCCTTGCTTCTTAGTTGGATTGGGAACTGAAATGCAAAAGTTGGAGATGGTTTAGATATTGCAAACTTGTAACTTTTCCTGCACTTGTTGGTGCGATTTTCTTCTCTCATTGTGCCAATATAAACCATCACTTGTGACACAGGGTATAGAAGGCATTCTTATTATGAGGAGGGAATTTGTTCAAAGGACCTTGTTCAAAGCGACTTGTCAAGTTGAAATTTATTTCTTTAGTATGATGAGAATGGAGATGTAGTCTGAATATCACGAGCTTTGAATACGAATTCAAACCCTATCAAACACCCAGTGAGAGAACCATTTGGTCCAATATTAGTTTGATAAAAGCTGATACCCTGCTTGTATCAACTTCACACATGTTTCATCCATATGGGTAGTCTCCAAACCCTAAACCCCTTTTGCTTTTGCACTTGTGAACTATAAACATTGCTTTTGATACAAGGTTGTTCACTACTTTTGCCAAGTGCATTATTGTAATGGGAACAACATAACTTCAAGAGCACCTTAAATGCAAGTAGATATAGATCCTACTTTTTACATTGTCTACTTTTATAAAAGTAGGTGCAAATAGATTTTAAAATAAATTTGAAGTTGAAAAATTAAACTTTTAAGTGGGAATCATTTTAAGCATATCATAGACTTTATGACAACATGCGATTTATAAATTATGTATTTCCCCTTTGGAATGAAAGTAGGTTTTAACTATGGATTCCACATATGTATTCAAAATGGGACATATTATCTTCATAAGTGGAGCTACATTGTTGTTGTAGGATGGAGTAAATTTATTATTATTAATTATAGAATTTTCACCCCAATAACAATGGTATTTGAAAAACCTAGGTGTATGCATGTGAGTTTGCTTCCAAGAGAAGACTCTAGGTATGAATATGTACACTAGTATAATTTGGATGGACCTTATTTCAAGGAATCACAAAATATTTCAAATGTGGTCAAATCCTATACCCAAGAGGGTAGGGGCTTGACATATCAAGCTACATGGTATTTATAAGTGTTGGTAGGTTCAAGGTACTCAAGAGGTTCTTTGGTAAGGTCCATGTCAAGTTCAAGGTACTTGGAGTGGATGTTCACAATTTTGTTAAAACCAAAATTAGAACTGAAATTGGATGTTGGAACTAGCCTCTTGCTTGCCTCTTGTTCAAAGTGCAACTAAGACTTGGATTAGGCTACTCTCTTCTTTTGAAAAAAATTAGGTTTTAAAACAATTTCATTGTATTTTTATTTTTTAAATGCCAAAGTAATGTTTTAGTTTTTAAGCTTGAGTTTTTTGTTTTAATTTGTTGCACATGATTAATAACATGGAATCATTTGTCTTGGGCTTTGTGCATTAATCGAACAAAAAAAAATTTCACACAATTTTTAGTTTGAATTGTGTTTAATGTAAATAAAATTTATTTATATTTTAACTTGATTGGGCTCCAAAAGCTTTGGGAAAATATTGGCATTACATGTCTTACAAAACTAGAAAACCATGTAAAAAACTACATTAGTTGTTTTATCAAATGAAAAAAAACCAAGAAATCAACAACATTGACCCCCAACCTATATAATAAACCAACATTGGTTCAAATCAATGTCAGCCAATTTTACATTTTTTTAAAGAGAACCTTTGGTCCTAGTCTTGACCATTCAATTTGTTTTGAAGGTTTTTTGAAGTGTGGGTTTGTCTTCAATTTTTTAAATGTTTAAACCATGTGATTATAATTTTGGCCCATTTTTTCAAATTCAAGAACCTCTAATCTCAATTTAGTATTTGAGTGTCACTCCATGTATTGAATACACACACTACAATGCTAGAAATTGCATAAGCACAAAGTTTTACAACAAATTAAAATTTGGGTTTAAATAGGTCTAAAATTTTACAATTAAAATTAATATTTACCTATGAAGATTAATCTATTTGCTAACTTTAAAAAAAAGTTCAACTTGGTCTATTTAAAGAACTTGGGTTCAAGACTTGTTCTAATTTTAATGTTAGATCTAGCAAAAGACTAGTTCCAAACTTCCATAGTTTGGTTATTGTGACAATTCTTTGTTGATGTTTATTCAAAGCTTACCAACGTCGTTTCAAACTAATGTTGGCTAGTTTTGGGTTTTTAATCGAGTAGGTTCAAATCCAATTTTAATGATGACATCACAAACTTTTCATCTCATGCTTTGATAATGAAAATTAGGCCAAAAAAATAAATACTTTCATAAGTTTTTTGCATCGTGTGAATTTTGAACAAACCTATGAAGCCAATAAGTTTGTGATGGAACACTTATGGGTTTAACTTTGACCCAAACTCAATCAAGATTCGAAATTAATGGGTCTAACTTGGACCTAAACTGTCGCAACCCTACTTGGGAGAGTGTGAGGATGAGACTCACATTCCCGAAATGGGGACTTGGGAGTCCTCCGGGACTCCTGAAATTTTAGAATTCGATTGCAAGGGTCAAAACACGTCGCATTGGGACGTTCTTTACATCATTGGAAAACTATTGAAGTGCAGATGTTGAAAATGGCCTTGCATAGACCATTTGGATATCTACAGCACAAGTTATGGCAAAAAGAAGGGTCGGGAGTCAAACTAGTAGTTTGACTTTCGACCACTAAAAGTTGGGAATCGACCTGACCCTGGTGCGTGCAGGTGCAAGTAGAGTGCAACACACCGTTGAAAAATTCTCGAGGAGAGCTACAACTTTGCTTTAGACTTCATCCCAATCGAAGGTCTGAGCAAAGAGTTATGATTGTGCAAAGTCCCGAGAGTCCAAACTGGGATAGTTTCGGGACTCCTCATTGGGAGTCCCGGGACAAAAAGCCATTTGGATGTGGGTGCC
>Ga0116231_10010327_pt1 | contig 15111 bp, 11 predicted proteins | sample S1TSphgellanicum_2_FD_89695 | JGI IMG/M metagenome (GOLD analysis project Ga0116231, IMG submission 89695) | Host-associated microbial communities from peat moss isolated from Minnesota, USA - S1T2_Fd - Sphagnum magellanicum MG | ecosystem: Host-associated > Plants > Peat moss > Unclassified...
CCATTGGCTGCTCGACGACGGGTTCGAGCGAGGCGGCGATGCTGGGCGGGTTGGCGCTCAAGTGGAAGTGGCGCGAGCGGCGCCGGGCGGCGGGCAAATCCATTGACGCGCCGAACCTGATCATGGGGCCCGTGCAGGTTTGCTGGCACAAGTTCTGCCGCTACTTCGATGTCGAAATTCGCGAAGTGCCCATGGAAGGCGACCGGCTGCTGCTCACGCCGGAAGAAGTGGTGAAGCGCTGCGACGAGAACACGATCGGCGTGATCGTGACGCTGGGGGTCACGTTCACCTTGCAGTTTGAGCCGGTGCATGCCATCAGTCTGGCGCTCGACCAACTCGAAGCGGAGACAGGACTGCATGTGCCGATCCATGTGGACGGCGCGAGCGGCGCGTTTCTGGCTCCATTTACGCAGCCTGATCTCTTGTGGGATTTCCGGCTGCCGCGGGTGAAGTCGATCAACGCTTCCGGCCACAAGTTTGGGTTGGCGCCGCTCGGCGTGGGCTGGGCGCTCTGGCGCGAGAAGCAGGACCTGCCCGAGGACCTGATCTTCGAGGTCAATTATCTGGGCGGCAACATGCCCACCTTTGCGCTGAATTTTTCCCGTCCCGGCGGGGAGATTATCTGCCAGTATTACAACTTTCTAAGGCTGGGCAAGGAAGGTTACCGCGAGATTCAGACCGAATGCGCGGCGCTGGGGCGCTATCTGGCGGAAAAGATCGCCGAGTTTGGCCCATTCAAGATCATCTACGACGGGCGCGACGGAATTCCTGGACTGTGCTGGGAGCTGAAAGACCCGGAGACGGCCGGATTTACGCTCTACGACTACGCCGACCGGCTGCGCGAGCGGGGATGGCTGGTGCCGGCGTATTCGCAGCCGCCGAACCGTGAAGATCTGGTGATTCAGCGGATTTTGATCCGGCATGGCTTTACGCGCGAGATGGCCCATGCGCTGCTGATCGAAATGGAAGCGTCGCTGGAGCATTTCCGGCGCAATCCCGTGGGCACGGAATCAGATCTGGCGCTGGCCGGAAGCGTTGCTGAGGGACATGACCATTCCGGGCGCTGACGGCGAGTCAAAAGCAGATTCCCGAAGCGAATGACAGCAAGGAACGCAAAGGCAACGGCAGGCTGACGCTGCTCTTTTTTGCCTTACTCGCCAACCGAGAGCGATGCCGTGGGACGCCCGGCGTTCCCCGCTTCGCCGGCGATGAAGCGTTGGGGCCGGTGGTGCATCCTAGAATTGTGACCGATTCCACAAAAACACTGCCCGCTGTCCGGCAGAAAGCCGGCTTTTCTCACGCCTATCGCGCGCTGCGGCACCGCAATTTCCGGCTCTTCTTCGCCGGGCAGAGCATTTCCCTGGTCGGCACCTGGATGACGCGGGTGGCGACGGCCTGGCTGGTTTACCGGCTCACCAAGTCCGCCGTGCTGCTGGGGACGGTGAGTTTCGCCGGGCAGATTCCCACGTTTCTGCTGGCGCCTTTGGCCGGCGTGCTGGTCGACCGGTGGAACCGGCGGACAGTCCTGGTTTGGACGCAAGTGCTGGCCATGGTGCAGTCTCTGGCGCTTGCCTGGCTGACGCTTTCCAATCGCGTCAACATCGAAGAAATCCTCGCGTTGAGCATCTTTCAGGGATGCATCAACGCCTTCGACATGCCGGGACGGCAGTCGTTCATGCTCGAAATGGTCGAGAATCGGGACGATCTCTCGAATGCGATCGCCATCAACTCTTCCATGGTCAACCTGGCGCGGCTGATCGGCCCCTCGCTGGCCGGAATGCTGATCGCGGTTTCGAGCGAGGGTTGGTGTTTTCTCATCGACGGCGTCAGCTACATCGCCGTGGTCGCTTCCCTGCTGATGATGCGGTTGAAGGCGCCTTCGGCTCAGGCCCTGGCCGCGGCAGCGCGGCGGGCGAAGGAATCGATGCTGACCCAGCTCCAGGAGGGGTGGGATTTTGTGCGCGGCCATGCGCCGATCCGCACCATTCTGTTGCTCTTCGGTGTGGTGAGCCTGATGGGCTGGCCTTTCACCGTCCTGATGCCCATCTTTGCGGCCCAGGTGCTCAAGGGAGGTCCGCATACTCTGGGTTTCCTGATGGGCGCGCTGGGTGTGGGCTCGCTGGTGTCGGCGGTTTCGCTGGTCCTGCGCAAGTCGGTGCGAGGTTTGCTGAAGATGATCCCGATCGCAGCGGCTTCGTTTGGCGCGGGCCTGGTGCTGTTTGGGTTTTCCAATGCGCTGTGGCTCTCGATGGCGCTGCTCTTGCTGGTGGGCTTTGGCATGATGCAGGGGCTGACCTCGAGCAACACGATTATTCAGACGATTGTGCCTGAGGATAAGCGCGGACGGGTCATGAGCTATTACACCGTGGCGTTTGTGGGGATGGCTCCCTTCGGCAGCCTCATGGCCGGTTGGCTCGCCCACGCGATCGGAGCGCAGCGAACGGTCGAGATCAGCGGGGCTTTCTGCATCCTGGGCGCACTCTGGTTCTGGACCCAGATGGCTGAGGTCCGGCGTGAGATGCGCCCGATCTATGAGCGGCTAGGCATCATTCCAGGCTTGCCCAAGAGCGCCGAGGCCAACTCGAACTGACGTATACGATGGAAGATGCCGGTTGAGGAGACTCCAGTGCCCAGGAATCGAACCAATCTTCCAGTTTTGATTCTTGGGCTGTTGACGTTGTGCGCCTCTGCGAACGCCCAAACTCAGGCAAAAGCCATCGTCGGCTATGTCTTTCCTCAGGGCGCTGCGTTGCATGCGGGTGACATGGATGCCGCGAAGATGACCCGCATCAACTACGCCTTCGCCAACATCGAGAAGGGCCGCCTGGTGCAGGGCTTTCCCAGCGATCGAGCCAACCTCGCGTTGCTGCGAGGTCTCAAGCGGGACAATCCAAATCTGACAATCCTGATTTCTGTCGGTGGATGGCTCTGGTCGACGCATTTCTCCGACGTGGCGCTGACGGCGCGGAGCAGGTCGGTCTTCATTCAGAGCGCGATGGAGTTCCTAAAGTCCAACAACCTCGATGGAGTCGACATGGATTGGGAATATCCGGGAATGCCGGGCGCCGGACACCCGTTTCGGGCGGAAGACAAGCAAAACTTTACGCTGCTGCTCAAAGGACTTCGGACGGCGCTTGACGCCGAGTCGGCCAGGACGCACCGCAGGCTTTACCTGACCATTGCCGCCGCGGCGTCGGAGGAGTTTCTGGCACACACCGAGATGGGCCGCGCGCAGGCCTATCTGGATACGATCAATCTGATGGCCTACGACTATTGCGAGCCGGGCAGCGACGCCACCACCGGCCATCACGCGCCGCTCTTCACCAGCCCCGCCGACCCGCGCAAGGCCTCCGCCGACGCGACCGTTCAAGCCTATGAAAAAGCCGGAGTCCCGGCATCGAAGATCGTGCTGGGAGTGCCGTTTTACGGGCATGTCTGGTCCAGCGTCCCAGACCGCAATCATGGCCTGTATCAGCCGGGAAAGCCCGCCTCCAGTCCTGACGCCTCGTATCGGGAAATTGTGGCAACGATGCTCGGCCACGGCTATCTCCGTTACTGGGATTCGGCCGCTTCCGCGCCCTATCTGTACAACGCAGCCCAGCGAACCTTCGTCTCCTATGAAGACCCGGAATCGATCGCCGCGAAGTGCAATTATGTGAAAAGCCACGAGCTCGGCGGGGTGATGTTCTGGCAATACGGCAACGATCCTTCCGGCCAGTTGCTCGCGGCGCTCCACAAATGGCTCTAGCAGATCCGGCCGCGGCGGCGATTCTGCGCCTCATGGGTTCTTCCCCGGGAACCCGCCAGCTCCGATTTGCGTAGACTGAAAACGGAGAGTTCCGCAAAACCCAAGATATGAAAAAAGTCCTCATCATTGCTCTCGTCGTACTGCTTGCCGCTGGTGGCGTCTTCGCCATGATTTACCAGGCCCAGTCCGGTTACACCAAGGTGCTTACGGGCAAAGTCGTGCGTCAGGAACTGGAGACGGTCGTCAGCGGCACCGGGCAGATCAAACCCAAGACCTATGTGAATGTGGGCGCAACCTCCTTTGGCCGCATCACGCACCTGGATGTGAAGGAAGGGGAGCATGTCACCAAGGGCCAGATTTTAGCCACGGTCGAGAATGTGCAGCCTGAGGCCAACGTTGACGCCCAGAAGGCCATGATCTCCTCCTCGCAAACCGACGTGGCCTCCTTTGTTGCAGCCGAAGCCACCGCCCGCGCCAATGTCGAGCATGCCAAGGCCGATCTCGAGCAGAAACGGCTCGACTGGGCGCGCGCCCAGGGGCTCTACAAAGACGGCATCATGGCCAAACAGGATTACGACGCCAAGAAAGCCGCCTACGACCTGGCCGTCGCCACCCTGGACCAGTCCAATGCCGCGGTACTCCAGGCCAAGGCCCAGACCGAATCCGCCAAAGCCAAGGTCGTCAACAACCAGGCCACCCTGCGCTCCGATATAGACGCGCTCGACAAAACCGTTTCGACTGCGCCTTTTGACGGCATCGTTACCAATCTCCCCGTCCGCGAGGGAGAAACCGTCGTGGTCGGCATTCAGAATGCCGAAGGCTCCACGCTGATGACCCTGGCCGACATGAGCGTGATCACAGCGGAAGTCAAGGTCGACGAAACCGACATCGTCAATGTCCAGCTCGGCCAGCCAGCCGACGTGAGCGTCGACGCCCTACCCGGGCGCGTCTTCAAAGGGCATGTCACGCTGGTCGGCGATCAGGCGATTCTGCGTTCGACCGGCATTGCGACCTCGCAAAGCACGACAGGAACCGAAGAGGCCAAGGATTTCAAAGTAGTTGTCACGCTCGACAGCCCCGACCCGGAGCTTCGCCCCGGTCTCTCGACCACCGCGAAGATCACCACCGCGCGTAAAGCCAACGTCCTCACCCTGCCGATTCAGGCACTGACCAACTCCGTGCCTCAAAAGCTCGATGCCAACGGCAAAGCGATTCCCACACCGGACCCGGCGCCCGGAGCAAAAGTTACCCCGCCTGTGCAGGGTGTATTTCAGGTCAAGACCATCAACGGCAAGCTGCGCGCAGTCTTTGTTCCGGTCTCGACCGGCATCACTGGCGCAACCGACATTGAAGTGCTCTCCGGCCTAACCGAAGGCGAAGAAATCGTCACCGGTCCCTTCAAAACGCTGCGGGCGCTCAAGAGCGGACAACTCCTCAAACGGGACGACGCAAAACCGACGCCCGCCGTGCCAGTCACTTAACCACGCAGAACCCGCCGCCTGCGGATCAGCGCGACGGCGGTACACTGAAAAGGACGCATCAGGATGGGAACCAACGTGATGACCACCCCCGAAACCGCTGGCACCAGCCCCAGCCCGACTCAGGGCAAGCGCGACATGATTGTCGTCGAAAATCTCTGGAAGACCTACGACATGGGCTCCGAGCAGCAGGTAAGCGCCCTGCGCGGCATCTCGCTCAGTATCAAAGACAATGAATACGTCGCGATCATGGGGCCATCCGGTTCAGGGAAATCGACCTTTATGAACCTGATTGGCTGCCTCGACTCGCCCAGCAAGGGCAATTACTGGCTCAACAGCCAACTGGTCAGCGATCTGGACGACGACGAACTGGCCCGCATCCGCAACAAGGAAATCGGCTTCGTCTTCCAGACTTTTAATTTGCTGGCCCGTGCTTCCGCATTGCATAACGTGGAGCTGCCGCTCATCTATAACGGTACTCCTGCCGCTGAACGGCTTGAGCGAGCCAAGCAGGCGCTGCGCAACGTCAATCTTGAAGCGCGCATGAACCACAAACCCAATGAGCTCTCCGGCGGGCAGCGCCAGCGTGTGGCCATTGCGCGAGCGCTGGTGAACAACCCGTCGATCATCCTCGCCGACGAACCCACCGGCAATCTCGACTCGAAGACCGGCGTCGAAATCATGGCGCTTTTTGACGAATTGCAGGCCAAGGGCAATACGATCGTCCTGGTAACCCACGAACCGGATATCGCGGAATACGCCCATCGGGTGGTCCATATCCGCGACGGCGAAATCGCCTCCGACGAGCCATCCAAGCGCGTCCGCTAGTCGAATCCAGTCCAATCCAGACCCATCCCTGCAAAGCCCGCATCCTGAACCCAAGGGTGTGGGCTTTAATTTGTGCACGGGTTCCTGCTATCCAGCTCCCCTCAAGTTTTCCGCAATTCCGCCGATAATCCCTCCAGATTCAATCGACCCCCAGGTCTGGCAACTCGACGGCAAGAGCAAACCTATGTCCAATGGCTCACAAACTGTTTCGCACTTTGCCGCCCAATCCAGAGCCACGGGCATCGGGCCTGAAGAGACGCCTCCCTTCATTTGCGTGAGTTCTGCGCTGCGCCGCCTGCTGACGCAAGCCGAAATGAACGCGCCCCGCCTGCAATTTGCCACCATTGAAGGCGACGCCGGCACCGGCAAGCATCTCTTTTCCCTCAATTTGCACCGCCAGACCGGCCGTGCCCATCTCCCCTTTCGCCGCCGAGACGCGCGCGAATGGCTGGCCAATGAAGCCGACCCAGCCACCCTGTCTGGAACGCTGCTGCTCGATCGCGTCGATCTGCTGCCCCCGCTCGGTCAGGGGTTGTTGCTCAACCTCATTAAAACCCTGCAAAGCGAATCACGATCCGCCTCGCACTTCCTGCTTCTGGTCTCCACCCACACGTCCCTGCGGCTGCTCGCAAGTCAGGGACAGTTTCTGCCCGATCTAGCCTTTCGGCTCACGGCCGCCAGATTCTGCATCCCTCCGCTGCGCGAACATCGCGAAGATATCGCCCCCATCGCACAGGCCCTGATCGACCGAATTTGCCGCCATTATCATCAACCTACGGTCGTCCTGGCCACGGGAACGCTGCCACGCCTCTTGCAGCATTCCTGGCCGGGGAACGTCCGCGAACTTGCTTCCGTCCTCGAAGCGGCGATCCTCGATTCGCCCACTGGAACCATCCGCCCCGGCGATCTCCCCATCCACGCCATCATCGAAACCGAAACGCACCCCAGATCTCGTCCTGCCGCCGCCCCGGTTCCGGAAACTGCGGGAGATCTGACCCTCGACGCGGCCATCCTCCGCCATATCCAACTCGTCCTCGAACTCAATCACGGCAACAAGCTGCGCGCCGCCCGCCAGTTGAACATCAGCCGGTCCACGCTCTACCGCCTGCTGGCTGGTGAGGTCATGGCAGTCGACTCGCCGCGTTAATGCAGCCAACGTCCCCGAAAAATCCTTTCCGAGGAATCAAACGTTCTCTGTAACGTGAAGGCAAGGCGCGTAATCTTATGAGAGGCGTTTCTCTCGCTGCTTTCGTCGATTCCCGAGGTATTTCATGCTGATTCGCAAACCCGACCCAATCTCCGGCTCCAACATTCCCTCCTCTGAAATTACCCCTAAAGACAAGTGGATGAACCGGCGCAATTTCATCGCGGCCGCAGCCGCTACCGGAGCAGCGGCCCTGGGTGTTGAGCGAGTCGGCGAAATCCTCGCGCCTTCCCGCGCCGTGCACGCTGAGACCAAGCTCCAAACCGTCAAGAGTCCCATCACAACCACCGGCGAAGAGCTCACCAGCTTTCAGGACATTACCCACTACAACAACTTCTACGAGTTTGGCGAAAACAAATCCGACCCTGCCCAAAACGCCGGCGTGCTGCCCACTCGTCCCTGGACGGTCAAGATCAGCGGCCTGGTCAAGACGCCAAAGACCTTCGACATCGACGCTCTGCTCAAACTGCGCCCACTCGAAGACCGCACCTACCGCTTCCGCTGCGTCGAAGGCTGGAGCATGGTGGTGCCGTGGGTCGGCTACTCGCTCTCCGAACTCATCAAGCAATGCGATCCGCTCTCAAGCGCAAAATATGTGCATTTTTTGAGCTATTACAACGGAAAAGTCGAAAAGTGGGCTCCCTTCGGCTACAACTGGCCCTACTCCGAGGGCTTGCGCATGGATGAGGCCATGAATCCGCTGACGCTTCTGACCATGGGCCTCTACGGGGAAGAGTTGCCGAAACAGGACGGCGCCCCGGTGCGCATCATCGTGCCCTGGAAATACGGCTTCAAATCGGCTAAGTCGATCGTCGAGATCAAAGTCGTCGAAAAGCAGCCCCATACGACCTGGAACGACGCCGCCTCCAACGAGTACGGCTTCTACTCAAACGTCAATCCCAACGTCGACCACCCCCGCTGGAGCCAGAAGACCGAGCGCGTCATCGGCAAACCCTTCTACGCCCAGCGCAGACCCACGCTGATGTTCAACGGCTACGGCGACTTCGTAGCCTCGCTCTACAACGGCATGGACCTGCGCAAGTACTACTAACGAACGCTTATGAATAAAGCCACGCTCATCGCCCTCAAGACGCTCACCTGGATCGCCTGCCTGTATCCGCTTGGAGTCCTGATCTACGGCGCGGTCTCCGACCCCGTCAACGGACTCGGCCCCGATCCTACCGGCAGAATCGAATTCTCGACCGGCCTTGCCGCCCTGCATCTACTGGTGATCTCGCTGGCCATTACGCCGCTGCGAAAACTCTCGCCGCGTCTCAGCTTTCTAATCAAATTTCGCCGCCTGCTCGGCCTCTTCGCCTTCTTCTACGCCTCGATTCACCTGATCGCCTATATTGGCCTCTACGCCGGCTTCGATACCAACACCATTCTTCAGGATGTCGCCAAGCGCCGCTTCATCACGGTCGGAGTCCTGGCTTGGCTGCTGTTGGTCCCGCTGGCGCTCACCTCGACCACCGGAGCCATGAAGCGGCTCGGAGGCAAGCGTTGGAACCAGTTGCATAAGCTGGTCTACGTAGCAGTCTGCCTCGGCATTTTGCATTACTGGTGGCAAGTCAAGGCCGGCGTCACCACCCCGCTGGGCATCACTTTGGCGATGGCCGCCCTGTTCGTCGCTCGGCCAGTGCTCGATTGGTGGAAAGCGAAGAAAGCCGCGCGCTTACGCACTGCTTAGACCTGAGGCGCAGAGATCGACGACACCGCGAAAGCTTCGCCGGTGCAGTTCCGTCGGCCCCAGCCTTAACAAGGCCGCCCGGTGCGACGCCGTAGGATAGCCCATATTCCGCTTCAAGCCGTATCCGGGATACTTCGCATCCAGTTCGCCAATGATGCGGTCGCGATACACCTTGGCGATGACGCTGGCAGCGGCGATCGAAAGGCAGCGTGCATCACCTTTAACGATGGTGCGCTGGGAACATTCCCACTCGATGCGCTGGTTGCCGTCGATCAGCAGGCAATCCGGCGCGTGGCTAAGCCGTTCGACCGCCAGCCGCATCGCCAGCCGGGACGCTTGCAGAATATTGATCCGGTCGATGGTCGCCGCATCCACTTCGGCAATGGCCCAAGCCACGGCGACTTCACGCACGACCCTATCCAGCCGGATACGCTCTTCCTCACCCAATTGCTTCGAGTCAGTCAACCCATCCAGCTTCGCTTCATGCGGCAAAATCACCGCGGCTGCGACTACCGGCCCAAACAACGGACCGCGTCCGACCTCATCCAAACCCGCAATCCGCTCCGCGCCCGAGGCGCGCGCCGCCAGCTCAAACTCCCAGCCGCATACCTGCTTCACCGGAATCGAAACTTGTCGTTTCTTGGGCGACGCAACAGGCATAAATTCAGTATAGAAAAGCGGCGTGCGCTGTGCGAAGGAAAAGCCGGAAGGCCCACGCGAAAAGCCCCGGAGATACAGCCCGGGGCTTCGCTGGAATCGGATGGGAGACTAGGGCTGGGGCTGAGGGTGTGTCTACGCCTTGTCGCGAGCAACTTCCTTCATGCGGGCAGCCTTGCCGCGCAATCCGCGAATGTAGAACAGCTTGGCGCGACGCACACGGTAGCTGCGAATCTTCTCTACCTTGTCGACAACTTTGGAATTGAAGGGGAAGATGCGCTCGACGCCCTGGCCGAAGCTCATCTTGCGCACAGTGAAGCTGCCCTCAGGGCCATTCTTCACGGCAATGACCAGTCCCTCAAAAGCCTGAAGGCGCTCTTTTTCGCCTTCTTTGATCTTTACCTGGACTCGGATCTGGTCGCCGGCCTTAAACGCCGGCAAATCGGTACGCTTCAGCTTATCGGCCAAGCGCTGCATAACGGGATGGATGGACATGGCTACTTTCCTGGTTGCTCTACGGTTCAAGTCTTTGAAATCCCGCAGGCTTTGCGTTGAATTCAGAACCTTCAGTTTAACAGAAAATTTCCCTTTTCGCTCGACATTGGGCCATGCAGCAATCGAAGCGGAAGGAAAGGATTGGACGGCTCAGGAAACGTACCTAGAAGGTAAATGCCAGCCCACCGCGAATGCAGCGCTGCGCCTGAGCAAAATAGAGATGCGAGCCATCGTCGGTCAGAAACGGCCGATACCCCTCCGCCAGCAGATTGCTCACGTCCAACTGCGCTTCGACGCTTGAAGAGCCTTCGCCGTAGACATGGATCGGCTGGCGAACAGAAACGCTCATATAAGGATCGGGAGCACCCACCGCATACGGAACGACCGCGGTCACCGTCGCGTCCGGTTGCCAGCGATAGCTCGTCCGCCAGCGAGTTCCCACGCCCTCCACCGTGCCTGAAACCATGACCGAGTACATCTGCGCATGATGCGCACGCGCGCGTTGCAGAATCGTCGCAATAGATTCAGGCGTGGCGCTGGCCTGCATTACTAGCGCGTCGCCGCTGGCATAGCTCACCCTGACTCGGTTGTTGCCCGGTAGGCGGCTTTCAACCGATGCTAGTACACCTTTGGCTGAATAGCTCGGCCCGGCCGCCCGCAAAAGGCCGCTTGCACCGTCAACCAGCATCCATCCGCCTGAATTCTCTGCTCCATTCAAGCGTCCGGAGGCCTCGATCCTTGGATTGTCCAGCGTATCGCCATAGAGGATCAGCTGCATCTCCGTCGGACCTGCCGTAGTGGACCAGCCCAGTTCCTGATGCAGTCCGTGCTCCAGCACCAGTTGGCCGTTACGTTCGCTCACAACCGGCAGCCAGGCGCCCGGCATCGACTCACTCGCATCCGGATCGGACGCGATCGCCGTCGCCAAGCGATACTCCAGTGTGCTGTCGCCGCGATGCAGGGCGAGGCTCGCGAAGGGCAATGCCGCCAGCACGCCTGGGCCATCCCCTACGCGCGCCAAAACCTGATCGGAACCCGCTTCCGCGTCTAACGCATTCACCAGTTGCAGCGACTCCCAGGTACGCATCGAAGCCGCCTGCAAGCCCTGCTGGCCGCCCGCACCGGCACTGGGATCCATCATCACCGCCATCAGCGTCTGCATAGAACTCGAGCCCATGCCGGAATCGATCATCTGCTCGCGCATCCCGACCATCGCGTCCATCTCTCCGGCAACATCCGGAGCAATCTCCGCGCTCATCGCCAGCCGGCGGCGCGCCGAAGTATCCCGAAGCATGGCCACCGAAATCTGTTGTCCACTCGCCGCGAAACGCTTCTCACCTGCGGCAGCTTCCAAACGGATTCTCCGCTTTGACGCAGGATGCCGCGATTCCGCCGCGCCATCCCAGACCATAATCGGCGATCCATCCTCCTGCCAGCGCAGCAGCGGTCGATTTTGCGCCGACCGCAGCGTCCACGCCCAATCGTCCTCGGCGCGCACCCGTACCCGGCGAGGCTGCGGCACAAATTGCATCAGGTCGTAGAGGCTGCTCAAAGTCAGGTCGACAATGGTATGGGTGCGGATGCGAAGATTCTGCTTCAGCGTGGGAATGAAATCTCCGCCCATGGCCTTCAGAGAATATTGACCGGGGAGCACTGAGGCAATCGCGTAGTTGCCGCGGCGATCGGTAAACACGCGCGCCGCCAGCGAAGAATCCGCGCGCAACAACTCCACCACGATGCCGATCTGCGGCGTTCCGGCCGCATCCGTCACCACACCAGCCACTGACCCCGAGGTAATCGAAGCAGCACATGCGGATTGCAGCACGCTGAGGCACGAGAACAAGACCAGCGCGGAGGACGCGACAACCCATGGCGAGAAAGCCCGTTGCGATCCGACGAATTGTTGAACAATACGCTTCACAGTGTTTGGGGCAACCGAATCGCGATCAGGCACAGTTCCCGTGCCGGTTTTCCTGTATTGGCCTTCTCCTGAAGCTCGAATTCCATAAGGCCCGTCGGGTCCTTAGCCCGAGGGTACCGTTCTTTGGGGGGTACCACCTATTCGACGACAAAAGGGGCTGATTGCGCAATCTCTTGTTTTGAAATTGCATCATTTACCCGGATTGTCACCTTGTATTTGCCCGGCTGCAGGCCGGCCAGAGCCACGCTGCGATCCATCGTCAACTGGTCGCTGTGCGCGCTCATGTCTTTGGAGTCTTCGTGCGTCTCCAGCAACAGCTTATCCGTCGCAGCATCGCGAATCTCGTAGGTCACCGTGGCCGAGTTGCTCTTGGTCTTGTCATCAATGCCGAGGTTGTACACCTGCATCCAGAAATTCAGCTTCTGGCCGCGGTTGAACTTCACCGGCGTTACCGCATTCGGGCTCACCCGGGGGCGCACATACATGTTGCCGAGAATAAAGCTTCCGGTGCCGATCGTCTGGCTGGGCACGGCGTACATCGAATCCGCCAGAATCAGCGACGAGGTCGCCAGCTTTTCATCTTCGAACTTAGGCACGTTGATGCTCTGCGCGTAGATACCCACGTGGTCGGGATTGTTCACGTCCTTGATGGCAATATCCAACCGGTACTGACCCGGACGCAGCGGCAATGCCTTCCAATACACGGACTGCTTATCGAGGGTTCCCTGCAGCAGTTCGGCGGGCTGGGTGATCTCGACTGGATCTTCAAATGTCTGGACCACTTTGTGGGTAATCGTGGAAACCTTACCCAGAATGTCCACCACGCCCTTGGAGACACCATCCTTGGTGCTGAAAGTCACGTCCCGGTTCTTGATCTGCAGTGTAATCGGAACCAGTACCGTGTCCTCTGTCACCCGCACAAAATCCGTGCGCACATCGAAGGGGAAGACCGGTCCGGTGATTAGCTTGTGATCGGAGATAAAGCTCTCCAGATCCTTGTATTTGATGGGCGGCGGCGCAAAGATCTTTGCGGCCAGCTCGATGCGGTCGAACTGTTTGGACTGATTGCTTTGACCATTCGGCCCGGTTCCCAGGCTTTCCAAACCACCCTTGAAACGATCCGCCTTTTTGGACTGACCCATCTGCTCCGACATGGTTTCGCCGGCTCCGGGAACATGGAGCAGAGCATCCTTTTCCGAGCGATCGATCGTGAAGTGATAATCGCCGCACTGGCACGTGTCGACGAATTCGAGATCGATGTTGTCGCCAATGCCCTCCAGATAGCGGTAATGCCAGACTTCAAAAGGGAAGGTCGAGGTTTCGCCGCCGCCTTCGTCCATCGGCCGCTCGTAGCTGCCCCCGGAAGGATGCGATTCGATCGAATCCGGCTTGCCGAAGGAGATGTAAATGTGGCCGCGGTCTGTCTTCCAGCCCGGCTTGCCGGCGGCAAAGTGCTCGTTCGCGTAAGCAATGCGCCGGTAATGCTCTTCGCGGAACTCATTGTCCGCCGAATCCGGGTCGGGATTGCGGCGCAGCCAGAATTGCTCGATGAACGCGTCGCGCTCTTCATCGTTGGACAGATTCTTGAACGCCCGCTTTTCTTCGTCAGAGATAATCCAGACCACGTCCTGGTTCAGCCAGTTCTTGTAGGTGTCGCCAAGCTCGGCGTGCAACTCCTTCTGGCGGCTGAAGCGCTGCTTGTCGGAGAGGGGCCGCTTCAACGGGTCCACATCGTCCGGCTTGTCCAGCTTTTTGCGGGAAGGCTTGCTGTCCTTGCTGGTGTCCTTATTCGTGTCTTGCGCCTGAGGGGTCGCGGCTGGTGTCGAATCTGGTGCCGGTGTGGTTGCCGGTGCGCTCTGCGGAGTGGCTGGCTCTTGCAGTCCAGTCCATGCCATGGCCGGCGCGCAGGCCAAACCCAATGCCATCCAACCAAAACCAATTGCCACGGCCGCCGACGTGAGCGACTTGCCCGATGTCATGCGCGAAATGCTGCGAACAGTCTGCTTCATACGGTTTTCCTACTCCTGCAAACCCCTATTCTACGGTGATGAACGGGGCTGGGCAAGGATTGCGGTGTTTGTTGGACATTTTGCAAAAGGAAACGTCACCTGCAAGGCACTCGAACGCTGCATGCACATAGCGACGTTTCGCCGCCAGTGTGCGCGTTCCTGGATTTTGGCATTTATTGGAGCAATCGCATCAGGCCCTTCGGTGGAAGATCCGGGACCAGGATGCTTCTCATATCTCCCAGGGAGCGGCACAGAGCTTCGGCGGCCAGATACCCGCTCCGCGTCGCCGATTCCATGGTGGAGGGCCAACCGGTAGCCGTCCAGTCGCCCGCAAGGTAGCAGTTGGGCCACGGAGAAACCGCCCTCGGCCGCGCCCGATCGACCCCCGGCGGCACGCCAAACGTCGCGCGAACCTCTTTGATGAGCGCCGACTTGACCAGCTTCGCCTCGCGCACCTGCGGGAAGAACTCGGCAATCTGCGCCGTGGCGCGCTTGAGCGCCTCCTCGCGCGACAGGGCGGCAAATTCGCGGTTGGCGCTGATGACCAGCTCCATGTAGCTCGCCTTCGGATCGCGGCTCGGCTGCCAACGGGATTTGTGATACATCCAATGAATGTCGCGGTCGAGCAAGACCGCATGATCGAGTTCCGTGATTTCACGGTCAAACCAGAGATGAACGCTGCAGATCGGCCAGTGTTCCAGCGTATCGACCTGCTCAGCCAACCGCGCGGCGGCAGGGTTCTCCGGCAGGTTCGGGATCAGCTTCGCGGTCGCTTCAAAGGGCAGCGCCAGGATCAGCGATTGAGAACTGAATTCCCTGCTCCTCGCCTGGGTACCCCTGGCCTGAATCGTCCACTGGCCCTTCGATTCGTCCCAGGCGGCGGATTCGACATTCGCATTCCATTCGATCTGGCCGTTGCGCGCTTCGAGATACGATTGAGCGCCCGCGTACAGTTCGCTCATCGGGACCGTACTCATCCCCATACTGCCCGCGTACGCCGAATTGAGAAACAGCTCACGAATCACTTTCGCAGCGTAGGGCAACGCGATCCGGTCGAGGTCGGCGTTGAGCGCGCTGGCGA
>Ga0116231_10010328_pt1 | contig 15107 bp, 14 predicted proteins | sample S1TSphgellanicum_2_FD_89695 | JGI IMG/M metagenome (GOLD analysis project Ga0116231, IMG submission 89695) | Host-associated microbial communities from peat moss isolated from Minnesota, USA - S1T2_Fd - Sphagnum magellanicum MG | ecosystem: Host-associated > Plants > Peat moss > Unclassified...
TGCCCGTGGCTCGTCCTAGCACCAAGGGTGCTCCAACTATGCACTAACCACTTTGTGTGGGTTGTGTGCAAGCCCGTGTGAGTGAGTGAAGCTTGTCAACTCTTCCTAGTCCCATCCCGGAGTTTCAACACGCCCTTCTACCCCTCAAAGTGTTGTGAGCTAGGGAGCGTGCTCCGACTCCTCCTTCTTCCGTTGTTTTCCACTTGGGCTCACATTTGAACCCTTTAAGGAGTTGGGAGTGCGTCACTACCTCACTAAAAGGTGATGTCCTCATCACACTTTACGTCTTTTCTTCTTTGCCGATCTAGTGTGGAATTCTTCTATGGCTTTTTGGGCATGTTCCATGTCGGATTCATTCACCTAAGATGCCTCTATTGGATGGTATCCGTTCCATTTAACTAGGTACTCCCGTTCTCCTCCTCTTAGTTGCCTTGACTTGAGCACGGCCTACACCTCAAACTCTGGTTCATTATGAACCAAGTTTAGTGGGGGCCTTGAGTTGTGCTCTCGATTAGGCCTTGAGGCATCACTGGAGACCGGCTTCAAAAGGGAAACATCAAATGTGGGATGAACTCTAAGATTTTCCGGTGGTTCTAATTTATAAATGTCGAAAAGTTTCTTTTCCAACACTTTGAATGGACCCGCATATGGGGCCCAAGAACTTATGACTTAAACCTTTGAGTAATCGGAAGTTTTTGATGTTCAACCACACCTTGTTTAACGCGCTCCTAAGTCCCAAGTTAGCCCCAAGATGGGACTAAGTCACTCAAATTATGGAATTTTTGGGACTTGGGGCACGCTCCCAGTTTCCAGCACTAAAGGGGGGTGAAAGGGGTGTACTGGAAGCTCCGGGATAGACTAGGAAGAGGGACAAGCTTATTCAATTACACGGTCCTGCATCCACATCCAACCAACAAATTGGTTACAACTCATTCTACACCCTTTTGGTGTTGGGACAAGCCACGGGCTACCTTGGACTCACTTTACTCACCACGGCCTGGACTCGAGGGAAGCCACCACATTCCCCCATATAGTATTTTCTACAGCTCTCCGTCGCACTTGCATCCAAATGGCTCTTTTTCCCGGGACTTTGGACGCTCATAACTCCTCGCCCTAAACTCGGATCGGGATGAGGTCTAAACCAAAGTTGTAGCTCTCCTAAAGAGCTTTCCAAAAGTGTATTACACTTTACCTTCATGCACCGAAATCAGGTCGATTCCCGACTTTTAGTGGTCGGGAGTCAAATTGCCAAATTGAATCTGACCCTTCTTTTGACCATAACTTGTGCTGCAGATGTCCAAATGTCTCATGTGAGGCCATTTTAGACATCTACACTTCACGACCTTTTCAGGGGTATAAAGAACGCTTCAGTGTGAGGTGTTTTGACCCCTACAATCACGTTCTGAATTTATGGGAGTCCGAGAGGACTCCCAAGTCCCATTTTCGGGAATGTGAGTTGCGACTTCACACTTCCCTCAAAGTGGGGTTGCGGCATTGTCCCCCTCTTGAAATTTCACCTCTCGCCGGGACTTGTTCGCAAAATCCTTGTACCTTTTGTGCACCTTTTCCATGTTGGCCTTTGCCAATTCCCAAAGACACCGCCTTTCCTCATCAAGTTGTGTGACCATTGGCACTTCCTCACTTGCATCATCCGGGGTTTGTCCATGTGCTGCCCAAGTCAAGGGCACAATTGGTGATTTGCCCGTCACCATTTGAAAGGGGGTGGACCTCGTCGCATAGTGTTCCGAGTTGTTGTAAAAAAACTCGGCTAACTCCAAGTGGTCCACCCAATCTTGTTGATTCGCCGCCACATAATTCCTTAGGAATTGTTAGATCACTAAGTTCACCCTTTTGGTTTGCCCATTTGTTTGGGGGCGGAGGGAAGTGCTCATCTTGAGCTCCGACCCCATTCTCTCCCACAAGGCTCGCTAAAACTTACTTGTGAACTTTGAATCTTGATCCGAAACTATGTCCTTTGGAAGCCCATGATGCTTAAAAACATGTGTGAAAAACAACCTACTAGTTTCTTGGGTCATGGCCTCATCCTTTGTGGGAATGAAATGTGCCATCTTGTTAAATCGATCCACCACCACCATGATGGCATCGAACCCCCTTGATGGGGGCAAGTTTACCATGAAATCCATGGACACACTTCCCCACAACCCTTCCGGAATTGGCAAAGATTGTAACAAACCCGTTTGCTTCTTATTGAGGGTTCGGTTTTGTTGGCAAGTTAAATAAATCCTCACATACTCTTTCGCACTATCCTTCAAGTTGGGCGAATAGTAGGACTTCTTTAGGAGTGTTGTGGTGCGCTTTGCACCACTGTGGCCCACAAGTGGTCCATCGTGACACTCCTTCAAAATTGTATCTCTCATCTTCCCTTCCAGCACATAAAGTCGCTTTTGTTTGTACTACAATAATCCATTTTGCAAATGGAAGTGGGACTTCGCTCCATTTTGAATGTTTTGCCTTGCTTCCTTGGGAAATGCGTCTCGATGGCTTGCTACTCGAACTTCCTTTTGAAGTTTCGTCTCTTCCACATACACCACTCTAAGTTGGTGTTTTCGACTTAACGCATCGGCCACCACATTATCCTTCCCGGGCTTGTGTTGAATATCCACATTGAACAAGGCCAATGTGTCTTGCCATCTCACTTGCTTTGAGGACAACTTGGGTTGAGTGGCAAAATACTTCAAGGTCACATTTTCGGTCCACACTATCAAATCTTTGGAGCCTATGTAATGGCCCCAAGTCTTGAAGCAATGTATGACCGCCCACATTTCCTTCTCATGTGTTGGCCACCTTCACTCCGTCTCACTCAACTTCTTGCTTTCAAATGCCACCGGTCTTCCTTCTTGCACTAGGACTCCTCCAATTGCAAAGTTGCACGCATCGGAATGGATCTCAAAGTCCTTGTCAAAGTCGGGCAACTTCAACACGGGTGCCTTCACCAAAATACCTTTCAAGGTCTCAAAGGTTTCATCGCATGCTCCATCCCATTAGTAAGTGACGGTGGACTTCTTTAAGAGGTTTATCAAAAGCGCGGCTATCTTCGCAAAGTTCTTGATGAACTTTCGATAATAGGAGGCTAATCCCAAAAAGGATCTTCAGGTTGGAATTGACTTCAGTGGTTCCCAATCCACAATTGCCTTGACCTTGTGATCATCCATCTTTAAACCTTCTTAAGTTATCCTATGCCCAAGGAAGTCCACTTCCGTCACCCCAAATTTGCACTTCTCCAAGTTGGCATACAACTTGTTTTCCCTTAGCCTTTGGAACACCTTACGAAGGTGCTCCGCGTGCTCGTCCAAGGAGCCACTATAGATCAAAATATCATCTATGTAAACGACCACAAAGTCATCAAACCATTCTCGGAAAATGTCATTCATGAGAGTGCAAAATGTGGTGGGTGCATTGGTGAGCCCAAAAGGCATCACCAAAAACTCATATGAGCCATACCTTGTGTGACAAGCAGTATTTTCTTCATCCCCTTCCGCGATCCGAATTTGATAATATCCTGAACGTAAATCAATCCTACTAAAAACCTTAACTCCCAAAAGACGATCAAATAGATCATTGATTCGGGGCAAAGGATACCGATTTTCACCGTTACCTTGTTGAGTGCTTTATAATCCACACACATTCTCAACGTCCCATCCTTCTTGTGAACAAAAAGGACGAGTGCCCCATATGGTGATTTGTTTGGTTTGATGTAACCTTTCGCAAGAAGTTCTTCAAGTTGAACCTTAAGTTCTTTCAACTCCTCATGACTCATTCTATATGGGGCCTTGGCGGGAGGTGCCACTCTCGGTACCACCTCAATTGCATGATCAAGTCGTCTTTTCGGGGGCAGGACTTCGGGCAACTCTTCAAACATCACATCCGGGAATTCTTCTAAAACTTGCTTTATGCACTTGGCGGAAGTCACCAACTTGGTGGCTTCCTTGGGCTCATACTCATCCGACACCCACATGACACATAACATGCCGTAACCTCCCACACATTATCTTTCTCAGGTTTTTCCTAACATAAAGTGGATGGTTGGCCCACCCACACAAGGCATCTCATGCACCTTCAGTTTCACGATCCCACTTTTGGAAGGAATCATAACTAACCTATTGTGTCGTTCTATGAGCACATTGTTTTAGGTGATGAATTCCATTCTCAAAACACACTCCATTCCCCCCAAGGCGGAAACTAACAAGTCCACCTTTCCTCTCCAATTTCCTAGTTGGAGAGGCACCTCTTTTGCTTGGGACGTAGTGGGATGGGGAACCCCATCCGCGAAATGCACCTTGATGGGTGCCTTGAGCTCCTCCAAGTGGAGCTCCATCCTTTCGGCGCTTTCTCATGTTATAAAGTTGTGAGAAGCCCCTGTGTCCAAAAGACATAACAAATCCCGCTTAGCAATCTTCCCGTTCAAGAAGATAAGTCGATTACATTCAGCTTGGGCTAGGTTGGCATTGAGGGCAATTACCTTAGAGCATTAATCATAAGTCTGAAAAGGCAATAAAACTAAGCCTAAAGTACAGCCCATCCTTTAACATTAGCCGTCAGCCCCCATTCCCCACTTTGGACTTGGGGTAATCCTTGGAGTAATGCCCCATCTCGTTGCAATTGAAGCATGCTCCTTTGGGTTTCACCCCAACATCTTCCTTGGGTTGGCTCCTTTGAAAGGAGCCCCCTCTTCACAAAGTTCCCCTTGGGTTTAAACCCTGCACCTTGGAATTGTTTGGGCTTATCCTTGGTTGGCCTACCGTGCCCACGGTTCCATTCACCGTCATGCCTTGGTTTCTTGTGAAGGAACTTGTTGTCCTTCTTGAACCCGGATTTTTCACTCCGCCCCACATCCAAGAAGCCTTCCACTTTCGTGATGGTTTCGGATAGTGAGGAGGGCCAATTTTCCTCAAGCTTTCGCTTGGCCCAAGTTGGAAGTCCCATCACGAATTGACACACCGGTCCAACTCATGCATGTGCCGGATCTCGAGCATGAGTTCGGAGTAAGCCCTCACATATTGCTTCAAGTTTTCATTTGTGACATTCACAAGGTCACGAAGTTTGCACCTTAAGATATAGTTAGAGTTCCTTGGGACAAATTCGGTCTCGACACGGTCCTTGAAGAACTCCCAAATGTAGCCATGGTTTTTCCCTTCCTCTTATTTCATTGTCCTCCACCATGTGGCGACATAGCCTTTCAAGTAAGACTGAGCAAGCTCCACGGCCGAGTGTCGTCCAACCTTGGCGGCATGCAAATAATCCTCCATTTCCGCAAGCCAAGCATCCACAACCTTTTGGTCACGGGCACCATCGAAGTTCTCGGGTTTGGCTGGTTGGAACCTCGCATCCTTGGATGCTCCTCCTTTAAGGGTCGCAACCAGCTCACGAAAGTCGGGCTTATTCATCTTGAGGAGGACTTTCAATTGTTCTTGGGTGAATAGGACTGAGCTTCGTTGTTCCTCCTCACTTTCGGGCTCATCTTGGTCCTCCCGGGTTATTAGTTCCTACTCCCCAATTGATTCCGACAGGACTACACGATTTTCGTTGGGTTCTTCTAACATGGTGTCTTGGGCTTGCTTCCGATTCTTCTTGGGCACCATCTGGAACTCCCAAGAATGCACCGAGCTCAACCAGAGCTCTGATACCACGTGACACGTTCCCAAGTCCCAAGTTAGTCCCAAATGGGGCTAAGTCACTCAAATTGCGAAATTTTTGGGACTCGGGGCACGCTCCTAGCTTCCAGCACTAAAGGGGGTGAGAGGGGCGTGCTGAAAGCTCCGGGATAGACTAGGAAGAGGGACAAGCTTACTCAATTACACGGGCCTGCATCCACATCCAACCAACAAGTTAGTTAGAACTCATTCTACACCCTTTTGGTGTTGGGACAAACCATAGGCAACCTTGGACTCACTTGACTCACCATGGCCCGAACTCGGGGGAAACCACCACCTTCCCCCATATAATATTCTCTACAGCTCTCCGCCGCACTTGCATCCAAATGGCTCTTTTTCCCAAGACTCCCAAATGGAATCCCGAAACTGTCCTCGTTTGGACTCACGGGACTTTGGACGCTCATAACTTCTCGCCCCAAACTCGGATCAGGACGAGGTCTAAACCAAAGTTGTAGCTCTTCTTGAGGGCTTTCCAACAAAGTGTCGCACTTTACCTACACGCACTGGAATCAGGTCGATTCCCGACTTTTAGTGGTTGGGAGTCAAATTGCCAGTTTGACACTTGGCCCTTCTTTTGACCATAACTTATGGTGCAAATGTCCAAATGGCTCATGCGAGGCCATTTTGGACATGTACACTTCAAGACCTTTCCAAAGGTATAACAAATGCTACATGCAAGGTGTTTTGACCCCTGTAATCACACTTTGAGTTTTCGAGAGTCCCGGAGGACTCCCAAGTCCCATTTTCGGGAGTGTGAGTGGTGACTTCACACTTCCCTCAAAGTGGGGTTGCAACACCCCATTCCTCGCTTTGGACTTGGGACAATCCTTGGAGTAATGCCCCATCTCATTACAGTTGAAGCATGTTCCTTTGGGTTTCACCCCAACATCTCCCTTGGGTTGGCTCCCTTTGAAAGGAGCCCCCTTCTTCACAAAGTTCCCCTTGGGTTACCCCACGCCTTGGGAATTGTTTGGGCTTATCCTTGGTTGGGCTTCATTCTGCCCCACATCCTAGAAGCCCTCCATTTTCGTGATGGCTTCGGATAACGAGGAGGGCCAATTTTCCTCAAGCTTTTGCTTGGCCCAAGTTGGAAGTCCCATCATGAATTGGCACACCGGTCCAACTCATGCATGTGCTGGATCTCAAGCATTAGCTTGGAATAAGCCTTCACATATTGCCTCAAGTTTTCATTTGTGGCATTCACAAGGTCACGAAGTTTGCACCTCAAGATGGAGTTGGAGTTCCTTGGGACAAATTCGGTCTCGACACGTTCCTTGAAGAACTCCCAAGTGTAGCCATGGTTCTTCCCTTCTTCTTGTCTCATTGTCCTGCACCATGTGGTGGCATAGCCTTTCAAGTAGGACTGAGCAAACTCCACGGCCGAATGTCGTCCAACCTTGGCGACATGCAAATAATCCTCCATCTCTGCAAGCCAAGCATCCACAACCTTTCGGTCACAGGCACCATCGAAGTTCCCGGGTTTGGCTGGTTAGAACCTCACATCCTTGGATGCTCCTTCTTTGAAGGTCATAACCAGCTCACTAAAATCAAGCCTATTCATTTTGAGAAGGACTTCCAATTGTTCTTGGGTGAATAGGACCAAGTTTTGTTGCTCCTCTTCACTTTCGGGCTCATCTTGGTCCTCCCGGGTTATTGGTTCCTCCTCCCCAATTGATTATGGCGGGACTACTCAATCTTTGTTGGGTTCTTCCAACATGGTCTCTTAAGCTTGCTTCTGATTCTTCTTGGGTGCCATCTGAAACTCCCAAGAAGTGAACCGAGCTCAACCGAAGTTCTGATACCACGTGACGCGCTCCCAAGTCCCTAGTTAGCCCAAGTTGGGGATAAGTCACTCGAGTTACGGAAATGTGGGGGATTCGGAGCACGCTCCCAACTTTTAACACTAAAGGGGGTGAGAGGGGCATGCTGAAAGCTCCGGGATTAGACTAGGAAGAGGGACAAGCTATTTAATTACTCGATCCTGCATCCAAAACCAACCATCTAGTGGGTTAGTTCACATTTGGAACACTCTGGGTGTTGGGACAAGCCACGAGCAACCTTGGACTCACTTGATTCACCATTGCTCGGATTCAAGGGAAGCCACCACCTTCCCCCATGTAGTACTCTCTGCGTTTCTTCGTTGCACTTGCATCGGAATGGCAATTTTTCTCGGGACTCCCAAAGTGGAGTCTCGAAACTGTCCTGGTTTGGACTCTTGGGACTTTGGGCGTTTATAACTTCTCGCTCTGACCTCCGATTGGGACAAGGTCTAAAGCAAACTTGTAGTTGTCCTTGAGAGCTTTTCAACGATGTGTTGCACTTCACCTACACACACTGGGATCGGGTTGATTCCCAACTTTTAGTGGTCGAGAGTCAAATTGCTAGTTTGACTCATGGCCCTTCTTTCGACCATAACTTGTGTTGTAGATGTCCAAATGGCTCATGCAAGGCCATTTTGGACATTGACGCTTCAAAACCTTTCCAACGATATAAAGAAAGGTGTTTTGACCCCTGCAATTGCATTCTGAGTTTTTGGGAGTCTCGGAAGACTCCCAAGTCCCATTTTCGGGAGTGTGAGTGGCGACCTCATACTTCCCTCAAAGTGGGGTTGCGACACTTTGACCCAGAAGCTGCATGATAGGTTTCAAGGTGAGGGTATCCTGGTCAATGGCATGCCAAAAATGGACACTCCACCAAAGTTCAGTTCTAGTGGGACTTAAGAAAGGTCCTCTCCCAAGGATGTAGAAGTTTCATTTTTGATACACCTATTTCACACCCTTGGTTTCGTTGGGATTAAACTACAACTGGAATATCTTCCCTTGTAGTCCTTTTTGCAAGGTCTGGAGGACCACCTACATGTTTTTAATACACATGTGTAAACATTGCGGCACACTTTGAGGCAACCACTACTAAAAAGGAAGCTACACTTGAGGAGGCCTTGAATGCAAAGGTTGAGGTCATGCGTTTGAAGAATGAGTTACACCAAGCTCAAATGTAAGCTCAATAAGATGCCTTGATACTCTAGGCATTGAAGTTAGCCAATTCTAACTTCGTAGGTACGCAAAGCTAATTAGACAAGTCTTTGGCCAAAAAAAAAGAGTATCGAATTCAACTCCTTACCTTCCAAAACCGGTTGACAATCATTCAGGCTAACCTAGATCATCTACAAGCCGAAAGGACAAAATTGGAGGTGGAGTACTAGAAAGTGGAAGCCAATTGGAAATCTTTAGAGCTTATTATTGCAATGGATGTGTGTGAACTCAGAATTGCAACAAAATAGGCCAAATGTCTTGAGGAAGAAAATGTGGACTTAGATGCGAGATTTGCACTCCCAAGTAAACAACTTGAAGAAGTCTATTGAAACCATTAAGCATCTATAGCTAAGTGTCAAAGAGTTGTCTTACCATGTTCCCATCACTCAAGAATAACTAAAGGATCTACAAATGCAAATCCAATTCCTCACTTGGAACGTTGAGGAGGCAAATTATTCTTTCCACTGAATGGCCAAGTTAGAAGTGATCATCATTGAAATGCATTCATGAAAGTAAAGCTCCTCATTTATCAACAAAAGGTCAGAAAGAATCGGGTTGAACAATGGGATTTCTACAAGGCAAAAATTATCGAAACTCTAAAAGACACCTTTGCCAACTACCAAAAAGATGAAGAACTGTTGAGATTTTGATTAACTGCCTATGCCCAAACTTTCCCAGATTTTGTCGTACTTTCGTTTGTTGCTCCTTCTCTCGCTAGGACGATGTCCAAATGCAAATCTTGGATAGTTAATATGGGAGGAGTAGAAGAAGGAATTGAAACCACAATGGAGGTGGATTCCAATGTTACCAAAGTGTCAATTGAAAGCACTCAAGTTGCTCCCAATACCACTCAAGTTGTTATTGAAACCATGCATCCCTACACCTTGTCCACCATTGTAGAAACTAAGGAAGGTACCAAAAATTTCAATCAAAAGATGGCACTAGAGTTACTTTGATGGTAGAGTAGACCATTTTTTTGAAAGAAATAAGATAGTTTTATTTGATCCCAAGGACATGATCCAAAATAGAAAGGAGGATATTGTTAAGGCTATAAAGTTTTCTAGGTCAATTTTGAAGAGTTATAATTTTATACTGAAAATCAAACTTTACTGATTTTATATATATAAACCAATTCTACACTTTTATTGATTTCACATTTCTACCAACTTTACATTACTATCAGTTTTAGGTTAGAACCAATTTTAAGTCACTACTAATTTTGAAAAGTTGTTTATTAATAAAACCAACAAATCAATTATCGCCTCTAACTTCATGTCCAGGTCCTAAATGAACGATAAGGTTAGATAATTTGGAATTTAAGAAGATTTTTAGGGATTTTCATTTTTTTAGAATCCCCACCATTTTCAAACGAACTTAAAATCTTCTCTTAAGGGAAGCTCGAGGGGTCTTTTTGTGATCTTTGTTTTGAAATGACTGCAATGTAATTCGACACTTTGAAGTTCTTTGCATGAAATGAGTTCTATTTTTGCTTATGTTTTTGCTTTGCAAAATGTGTTGAAGTTTTTTTCTCACTTGTTGATTTGATTGCATGTTTTGAAGATGCTGCAGAGTTGTTTATTGTTATCTACTTATTTTCTTTAAGAAAAAGTGGTAGGCAATTTGCCTAATTGTTTTCTACTTGTTTTACAGTGATTATTTGTCATTAAACTATGAGATTTATGGTGTTCAAGAATACCCAAAAACACCCGATAATTCACCATGTGGGCTTAATAGTTTTTTTGTTTTTTGCAAAGCCAACCCCATTATTGATCTTTTGCAAAACTTTGTAGTATTTTTTAATGCATTGGGGGAACATGAGAATGTTATAAAATTTTATGATTTTTCTATCGATCTAGAATCCTCTTCAACAGGCACCTGATAAGATTTGGAAATGTATGTATGTACCAGAAAGATAGCAAGAATTCTAAAATTAGAGATGGCAATTGTTGTTTGAGTTCAAGAGTTTCCAAAAGCAACTAGGACAATTATTGAAAACATCTATAAAAGTTTATGTGAAAACAATGGGAAATACTTACAAAAGAGGAAGTAGCTTTGGTGCTTGTAATTACATTGTTCAACATCCCATCCTACGAATATGTAGAAATTTGGAAATGAACAACTTCTATGGACAAGAATGTGTTTTGGCGAAATTGGGGCTCTTAGAAAACCTTCAAACACAACCACTACTATGGATGAATAATTAGTTTTGCAATGACCATAACCTAGAAACATGAGTGTCAAAGACAAATTGAAACATACTTAAATGCTTAAATTGGGTTGCTAGATGTTCTGATCTACTCAATCCAAAAAGTACACAACAAAATGAAAAATTTGCTCAAAGAGTAACATGTGAGCTACTCAAGACATTAAGTAACCAATTTTTTGTTGTAACAACATAATTGTTTTTGAAAGTATGAATAGATATAACTCCACATTCGACAATTGACTTTTCTATTTAGAAAGCCACAAAATTTATTATTGGGAAGCTATATTTCTGACACATCTATGAAGAATTCTTGCACACCCTTCCACATGAAGATATGCACTCACAAAATTCATTTGAAGCTGGAACTACTATGCAAATGCATTCTAACAAATTAAGGTGGTTCAATAGAATGTAATGAAATTCATTAAATAATCTAATGTGTTGTGTCCACTTGGAGGATATCAAGACATTTTGAAAGAATCAAAATTCACCATGATGAAATGTGAATAAGCATTGTGTTGATGTTTGATCAATGTTCATGCTTGACAGTTGACGCCCTTTCATTCCATTCCTCATAATATTTTCATACAATCTTCTAATCTAACATGCATAGGTGTATTGGAAAGCTAATATTTAAAGCAACAATGCTACAAAATCCTATAAGTTTTTATTTTCGAAATCAAAAGTTATGCCTCAAAACTAAAAGTTGGTTTGATCATATTTGAGGATAAAGACAACGTCAACCCCCTCTACTTTCGATAAGTGTGGCTCTCTTACAACAACCCCAATGATGTTAAAATTTGGAAAGAACATTCTACACCTCCTAAACTAAAACTATTTGAAGTTTGAGACAAATCTAATGTTGGATTTAAAAGGACCAACTATTTTAGTAAAAAATCCAGAGGCTTGTTCATGGAAATCATTTCATGAATTCTACTATGACTACTTACTATACACAACTTCTTTCCACGCTATTTTGTTTGCACACATTTGCTTCCACGAACAACATTTCTTCACACATAATAACTAGTTATCCTCTCACACACTCATTCTCCTCCTCTTCCAAAGAAAACACAAGATAAAAAAACTCCACCAACCAAGCTTTCCATGGCCGCTCTTTGAGCTTGTTTTCCTTGTCCAATGGAAGTTGTGAAAATCTTTCCTTCTAATCAATGGCCTCTTCATCCTTCATGAACCAATGAGAATTGAGAATGATTTGATCCTCCAATGGAGTTTTAAATGAAAATTCTTATGCCTAATGAAACACTGAAAAGGTTCCATCCTCCAACCAAATAAGATGATAATCCTCATGACTAATGGAATTGGAAGATTCATCCTTTTCCTTATCTTAGACATCTTGATAGGATTTTTGAGCTCAATCATTGTCAATTCCATTTGTTTGATTTTAACATCCCATTTATTCATCTTAATTATTTCAAGTAATTAATTATTATGATAATTTATCAGTAGTAATAAACAAACATCTTTGAATCCCCATTTGAATAAATCAACTCAATGGTATTAACAACATTTTCGTGTACCATTTATTCTTTTAATATCCCCTAGTTATTCCTTACCGTGTACTAATTATTATGTAGTACATAATAAATTGGAATTAAAATTTCCATTATGAGAATTTTCATGTACTTCCTAAATCCAATGTCAAAATTAAGGCTTCATGAATCCATTAGAACTAGGATGTCTGGGTTTTCATGAAATTTCACGATCATTGCCACACATTATGCCTACCCTAATTTTTAAAATAGAGGCATTGATCCCCTTCGAATGTAAGTACCAAATTGTTCTGGCTACCCTTTTGGTTTTTTGTTGATGCAAGTGAAGATTAAATCATGGCAGGTGATGTTTCTATGCCTTTGAATCATCTAGTTGTGCTAGTAAAAGAGGAAAGGCTTCAAAAAACACCATTTGATGTGAATGCCTCCCAATGGTCATGTGAAGAATAATTGTCCAAAAAAGTGGTGCGCATTCAAGTCGATCATTTGGCATGGGATCGTCAATTGTCTCCTAACCCACATGCCCTATAAATCTACTTAAAATTTGTTCTTGCTCGTGGAGTTGTGCCAGAAAGGTTTGAAGAGTGTTAGTGTGAAGATGATGATGTTCGTCTTCATTGTCGAACTTGGATTCCTAGTGATGGCCATTATCATTGGCTACGAGACCCAATCAACCCCCTTTACATGGAGCATCGAATTAAGTACCTAGCTCGCACCATTCGTCACATTCTAGATTTTTTGTAGTTATGAAAAATTTCCTCTAAGTTGTTTACTAAATTGTAATTCACTTAAAGCTACTTAGGTGGAAATGTTAATATTTAAATTCAATCTCAGTTCTATTTAGGAACCTGATAAAAATGAAGGTTAAATAATGATATACTAAGATTACATCTTTGAAATCTTACAAGTACATCATTAGTGGCTAAAGATTATTCTACAAAACTAATAATATATTATCATGGCCAAATGTTAATGTTAATTATGGGCTTGTATTCCCAATATATCAATAAAACCACATCTAATTATACATCGTTTTTCACCTCTTTGCAACATAAAAAGGATAATGCACTTTAGAAAGTTTATTAGGTTCTAAAATTAATTAAGCACTACATCAATTTAAATAAGAAAGTTTTATGTGCTTGGAAATATCCAAAGGCTAATTCAACTATTAATAATTATTCCTTGAAAGTTATACGAATTCAAATCATTAATACTAAGGAAAATTATGGAATTCAAACTTAACAACTTGTTGAATTATAATCCATGGTTCACAACATCCCATAGAAAAACCTCCATGTTTTGAAAGTCACATGGCTTCACATTCTTAATTTTGCTTTATTTATGGGGTGTTGGATTACACCTCATCATGGATAGTCCTCGATGTGATGCACCCATGTGCCAACCATGGTGAGAATTTGGTGGAGTAATTAGCACCCAACATTCCATTATGTGTTTCCTTGTACACCCTTGATCTATCCTCCACTAGAATAATCATTTAGCAAGACTTTAAGGGCACCCACATTGTGATGTTATACACAATAAAGTACATCCCAATGGTAAACCATCCAATAAACATGCAATTACACTAAACATCTACATTGACCATGTGGCAACACTATTATAACATCCCATGCACTCATAAGTTTTTAATTTCAAGTTGTAGTTTGCAGAAAAGAGATAAGAAATAGAAGATGTTTTTTTTGCTCAAGATGTTTCTATCGAAAACTACTTATACAAATTGATAACCACCATGCCTGAAGTTTTACTACAATTTTTAGAGAATCAAAAACAGTGCGTGTCGAGAGGTATGTGAAAAATGCACATTAAACCAGAAGTACCATTGAAGATGAACTAATGCAGTTGTCTTTCCACCCTCAAAGTGTAACACTCCCAATGGATTGTAATAAAAAATTTCAATGCTTAAAGTAGTAGGCTTTAGGGTTCTCCACATCCTATAATAAACACGAAACTATATACAACATTTCCTCCATGTTATGTTCTTCATGTATCAAATCAATGTGGAACATTTTTGGCATTAATTCTATGATTTGATTCCCTATGGTTTTTCTATCACAAGGCAAGAGCACCACCTATTTTATATATTTCAAGCCTAATTCACTAACAATGAGTACATGTCTATGTGCTCTAATTTGTTTTGTAACATTTTCAGGCAATGGTCCCATCTGTGTCGGCATTTTTAAGGCTAACTTTTCTTTGCATGAAAACTCTACTCCTTATCCCCACCCATTACAACTATGTGTAAACTCCCAAACCAAATCTTTTGACCCATGCAAACATTAACCACAGAAACTAATGGATGCTTTCATCTTCAGTTAACATCCTATTAAGTGCATGCTACATTAGGTTAACCCTATATCTTCAAAACTTGATTATGTAGGTGGTGAGGCAACATTAGGCATACCTTTTGAAACTAAGTATAGATGTCATGAAGTTATGCCACATGCACGAAACGTTTGTCATCCAAGTGATACAATGTACCACCCAAAACAAAATGAAATGGAATGCTTATTTGTTGAACTTCTCCTAATTTATGAAACCCATGTTGAACTCTTTTTTCAATAATTATTTCTTCACTACATGTTTCCTTATGAGCAAAAATCTTTAGGTCACAAAATCACAAAAGGATGATGGGGGGGCAAGGGGGGGGGGGCGGCAAGGAGCA
>Ga0116231_10010329_pt1 | contig 15106 bp, 6 predicted proteins | sample S1TSphgellanicum_2_FD_89695 | JGI IMG/M metagenome (GOLD analysis project Ga0116231, IMG submission 89695) | Host-associated microbial communities from peat moss isolated from Minnesota, USA - S1T2_Fd - Sphagnum magellanicum MG | ecosystem: Host-associated > Plants > Peat moss > Unclassified...
ATGAAATTTTTTTTTTTAATTTTTTTTTTGTTATTTTTTATTTCAATAATTTCAATAATTTTTTTTTTTTTAAAAAAATTAAAAAAAAAAAAAAAAAGTAAAAAAAAAAAAAAAAAAAAAAAAAAGGACAAAAAAATTTCATTGGGAAAATAGCAATGTCAAAGGATTCTCTGAAAAATGAGGTAAACAATCTTCAATCCTATTTGTGTAATACTTGAACACTTTCTTCCTTGTTGTGTGTCAATGCATGCATAATACCATATCCACACTAATAATTTGTAGATTATTATTGAAATAAATGTTTTTGCAAAAAAAATTCTAACAACTCCAATTTGAATATGTCAAAATTTTGAAAATAATTAATAAGTATACTCAGTTTTCCATTTGCTAATGATTGAGAAATTTGATTGACTTGGTCTTGAATTCAATTCAATATGAAAATTAAATGATGTCGAACATAAATCACAACTAATATGGTAGTCATTTGTTGAATTCCAACAAATATTCTTTAATAGAAGACTATATTTGTTTCTTCATGGTCTTCATGGAGATGAAGGTCATTGAAGTGAAACAAATAGATGAAAAGTAATTCAATACTTTGATATTATAAGTGTGGGGGCAACATTTTCATATATTAACAAATGACATGTGTGATTTTCTCTTTAGAAATCTTGAGGATTTGAGAGATATTGCAAGAACTAAATGTGTACAACTTGGTTTGATTGAGGCTAGAAAGAATGTCTAATCACTTCAATATGTTGGTCGTGAAATTGATCATGAAAATGTTATGAAGAAGTGGAATGATGGAACTTTGGAAGAAGATAATGGTGGCAAACCATGCAAAAGTGATTCAAGCAACAACCTTATAAAAGACGAAACATCACAAGCAACAACACCAAGGGACATTGATGTGAATCACAAAGGAGGGCCCCAATTTTGGCAATGCAAGAATGAGATCAATCAAAAGCAATATTCACGGATATGTAAAAGAAATGGCGTTGAAGTTCATAATGTTTCAATAAGCATGGGAGGAACTATTGGGGATGAGTCACAAAATTGTTGGAATGGCAACAACTTTGAAAGGAAGTTGGGTCACAAAGCTACACATAAAGATCAAGAAGTTTCCCATCAAAGTATTGTTGGAAAGAATTCAAAGCCAAACAATGGGCAAGAAGAAAGACAACTACACCATCATTGGTTGGGCAATCCACTTCATATGATCATTTTGCTACTATTATTGGGCAAAAATTTACAACATCTCTGCATTTTGGACCTTGAGCAACAAGCCATTATGACAAATCCATCTATACTAAAAATTTTGTCCCAACATTGTGAGTTGTTTTATTTTTTATCCTATTGGTCTTGTTCTTTTGTAAAAATGTTTTTCAAATTACTAGCAAGGATTAATAGGAAATGTTGCATTTTTTTTTTCATTTCTAATGTTGCACACCCCTTATATTTGTAATAAGATGTTTTCAAAGATTTATTGTAATATGATTAAAAATCATTTTTTTAATGTAGGGATGGTCATGTATTGAATAATCCTTTGATTCCCTTTATTTATGACTTTTTTGATTGTTATTCAATCAAGAGATTAAAAATATTTGATTTGAAAAATATGTTCATTGATACAGGGAAATGCGACCAGATGCCAAAGTTAACAAGTTTTACACCGCAAAGTTCCATTATCGATATAATGATTTTAGAGGTGTTGAAGCATATGGATGCAAACACTACAACCAACTTTTTAATCACAAAGGGACAAAATGCTTTGGAACCTCAAAACAAATTCTTGAAAACACCAAATGAACTTGGGGTGCAGTTTCAACATTTAATAAGTTTGCCACCAACCTTAGGTGTGGACTCCTTGTCACAAATCCCTTGTTCAATGTCCAATGAACTTTCCTTACAAGAGGTTCCATCTAGGTACTTGGAGGATGCTATGATGGTGGTTCAAAATTTGATTTCATTGGAGACTTCCAATTCCTTTCAAATCAATCAGCTCCAATGTCAACATTTATCTGGGAAGCTTTGCAAGTCTATGGAGGATGTGGATGCTTACATCCAGGATTTGACTTATCAAGTTGGTAGTCAAAGTACCAAACACATTTTTAAAAACTTGTTGCAAGCAGCTAAGGATGCTGAAATACTTGTTAAAGGTTGTTGTAATAACCATTTAATCCAAGCTGCTATCACCATGGCAAATGCAAAAGAACATTTTGCATCATTGGTTTTTAAAGTGGAATTGTGCATGGCACTTCTACGAAATAATTCCAATGAGGAGACAAAACAGAAGTTCTTGAATAAGCTTCAAGATTGGACTATTGAAGTTAGCATCAAAGAATTGCAAATCATTGATGAGAAGGCAAATATTGATCGACAAGAACTATTGTCAACATTGAAAGCTCAAGATGGGTCAAACATTCAACTGGGAAATTTGATCAAAAGATTGGGGACCATTGGTCATCACAATTTTGGTGTGCGGAGTGCAACTAGTGTCATGGACATGTGGAAAGAAGAATACACAAATCTACAAAGACTACAAACTTTAGTAAAAAAAGATGGTGCAAGTTTGTACAAGATTTTGTGGCATGGGGGACATTTTGCAGAAAAATGTTTCCATGGAGGAAATCACAAGAGTTTTCAAAAAGAAGCGTCAATTCTTGCAGGATTGGATCACCCAAATATTGCACCTTCATTTTGTTATGCTACTAGTGACCGCAGTTGTTCCATTATTATGGAATTGTTGGATGAAGACCTTCACGATTTGATACAAAGGAAACCACTTGATGCCCCATTTGAACTTCTTGAAGCAATTGATATCATGTTGCAAATAGCAGAAGGCATGCGTTACTTGCATCAAAACAAGGTGATTCATAAAGATTTGAAATCAATGAATATCCTTGTCAAGTGTGGGGAGCATGTGTCTGTAAAAGTGGCTGATTTTGGGCTTTCCAAAATTAAAGAATCAAGTTGCACTGACTCCTACCAAACCACTGATCAAGGTACTACTCGATGGATGGCACCTGAATTATTTGGTGATTTAGAAGATCAAAATGGTGGGGAGTTTGAAAAATCCTTGCAATATCATTTCAAAGTTGATATTTATAGCTTTGGGATGTTGTGCTATGAAATCCTGACTGGACGTATCCCTTTCCATGAGATCGATTCAATGACGGTTCTTCGAAAGAGGATAAAAGATGGTTTGCGTCCAATTTTACCTGATCGATGCCCTGAGCAGTTGTCCACCTTGATTCAACGTTGTTACCAATCTAATCCAGCTACACGACCTTCATTCATTGATATTTGTGGGGATTTGAGGCATATTATGTGTTCTCTCATGCTGGAATCTACATTTTACAATCCTTGATTATTTTGCTAAAAGAAATATTATTTTTTATGTAGAACGATATAAATATTATGATTCAAAGAGCTTGAAAGTTATTCAAAAGTATTGTATGGAGAAAATCATCGTTGAACTTTGTGATAAGCAATATTGATGAAGATAATTTGAAGCTCTTGCATGCTTCCAACAAAGAGTTTCAAATGATGCCAAAAGGTTTCAACAAATACGTTTGGATGAAGCACTTTACATTCCCAAGGTAGGGCTACATACCACAAGGTTTCTTGCATCAAAATACATCCATGTTCAAAGGTGTTATTTCTTAACTTCTTTGTCAATTTGGGTTTGTTTACATTTCAAGAATTGTGACTAATTTGGTTCACATGTATTAAATTTTGGAAGATGTGTTTTGTGTCATTATTTGTTCATGTTGATTCATCATAAGAATATCGAGCAAATATCTTCAATTATAAATATTGTTCGATTGTAATTATTGTCATCATTGAGATTATGTGCTCTGTATTTGTTGTTTTGGGCATAATGATATATAAGAACCATCATAATCGTGTTACATGAATGCAAGTTTCTAGACCGAATCATCTACAAACATCACTATGCCCATAATGAGTAAAACTGTGGCATAGGTTGAACATTATGGCATGCATCCACATCAACACATGATGGAAGAAACATATAAATGTAGTGCTTGTAAATACCTTGCAATTTTTTGCAAAATTCATTATGGTTAAGGGTGTTGAAGATTCTATGAAGGCTACTTATTATGATTTGTTCGTAGCATTTTGGACCGAATATATAAGAAAACAAGTTATGACATCTTTATGAGATCATGCTCCTACAACTAATGAAATTTAAGTTCTAGATTCTCCCTTTCAATACTAACATTTGTAAACCTAGGGATTTCAATATTGATGTGTTTTATTTTGCAGGTCTACTTTCCATTGCAATAGGGCAAAGTTCATTTATGAACTAGGGTTCAATTCCCTTGGAAAGCATCTCATCAATTCTACCGCCACAAAACACATCTTCAACTTTAGGTAATTGTTTGGAATTTTATAATTTTTTGTTTTTCATCTTTATGGATTAAATGAGTTATATACACATCGTAAATTACAACTAGATGTTGTATTTGTCATAGGGTGGATATAAAAATCAAGTACATTCCCTTGTCATAAGATTTGCCAGCTTCACAAATATATATTTTCTTATTGGTTGGTTGTGTGTATGTGCATTAAGCCATAACTTTTATTCTCTATCATGCAAGAACATTGTTTGTTGGTCAAACTTGTTGGACAAGGTTTTGTTTAATGTGTTTTTGTTTGTGCTTTGCTTATATAGAGTTGTTGGATGTGATTTTTGGCAAAAGGAAACATGACAATATGGACACATGCTAAACAATGATACTAAATCCAATGTCGATGAAGATGGGCTAAAGGTTTGTATTTGTTACATTCATTATACGCCAGATCCAGGACACCTGAAGGGAAATTGAACACAACATAGTTCAAAGGGATGCTATTGGGATTGTACTCATATGACAGGAATGGATAGACATCGAGCATGAAAAAGGAAGCGGTTGCTGCAAGAAAAGCCAACATTGGCGGTAGTACTGGGACAAGGCTGCTATAGAACACACCAGCAGAAGGTGGATAAGAAATCTCCAAAATTTCCAAATTCATTGGGGAAGACACCTTAACTGATAGATTCAGCGAAAAAGTTGCCAGCCCATTGTACAGATTCCACATTGCTGGGACAAGATATGAGGAGATATTACTTGCAGTGGTGGGCACATCAGAGCCCACAGCTATGGCATTGATGTTTGTTGTTTTAATGTATGCAGCCACATTGTCAAGAATCCAGCTATTTTCCAATTGCTGTGAACCTGCAATGCCTGGTATCTCGTCATTGGGGACTCCAACGATTACCCTAATCTGTGTGAGTGAAAAAGCTTGAATCACAGTTGCATCATAGTCATATATTCTAACTCTTGTAATTACGTTCTTGTGCATCAGTTGTGCTGCTTGCTGTGGTGTTGGTATGTTGTTCCTATTTCGCCCATACACTGCACCAATGGAGGTAGCATCTACACAAACAAGGAAGTGTTAAGGTTAGGCTTTGCATTGTAGACCTTCACTGTTTCTTCAAATGCTTTAAACTCAGAATGCAAATTGCTACCTGCATGCAAAGCATAGCCAAAGTGGAGCCTACCACATGAGTTGCAGACAGAGATAGATAACTAACTTTGAAAGTTTCAATCTCTCTGCACTCATGCACATCCTAGTAGCTAGCTACCAATACATACAAGCTGGAGAAACATGGCATATATCAGGGGAGGGATCCATCATCTTGCCTGGCTCAGCAAACAGGTCCAAAGGCTGCAAAATTTTGCCACTTTGGTGAAATGAGACAACACGTAAACACCAGTATTGTGCGGTTCTTTGATTTTGTTAATAACCGGTTGGTTTCAGTTGTTGAACTCTTTCAGAAACCAAAGAACCTCCAGGTTTTGAAAATTTTCAAAGAACCATGGGGTTTCGCAAATGGAACCGGCAAATAACCAACCACACAGGATAGGTCTTCTGACCGCGTTCTTTGGTTTTTTTTTAAAACCCTGGTTTTAAGGGTCAAAACTGATTGTATCATGATTTTTGTGAACCATTCTTTCAAGAGTATACTTATACCCTACCCTTATTCATGCATTCCAGGTTGCCAAAAGAGAGAACCTCCCAACAATGATAAAAAGAAAAATCTCCCAAAATATATTTACTTCATTTCATGAAATTAAGGTGGAAAAAATGTAGGAATTTAGACTCTTACAACCTATGATTATGGAGTTTAATACTTGTAAATTCCCTAAGAAACTTTTAATCTACTAGGTTATTGCTTTCAGAAACCAAAATTTGATTTTAGTATGTTTGATGTAAGACAATATATTGAAAATCCATGCTATGTTTGATACATTGTTAAGGGATTTTCCACTATATTATGAATAGGGTGTATGCACTCTAAGGTGGCTCATTTTTGGCGGATGCTCTATTCCCTAAAAGTTCATATGGTAGTGTTAAAATGACAATCTATTTTGATATCATTAGTTTAGTGAGGAATTAAATATTGGTTAATGAATTAAAAAGCCCATATGAAGAATAGCCATTCTATTTTTTTTTAATGTACATGTTAAGAAAATAAAAATTGAAATCCACCCAAAAATGAATAAGATATGGACTTATGAAAATATGGTTCATTTTAAGCCATTCAAAAGTCCATAAAAAGTTTTTGGTTAAATTTTTTCTAGCAATTTTTTTGCACATATATATTTTTTGTTTAACATATAATATATTGAGTCCGTATAATATATCGTAAATAAAATTCATACACAAAAATGCATGTATATAGATGTACAAATAGTAAACCAATCCATAATTCTCAACTTCAAAAGTCTATTATTATATATTTGGTATATATATGTTGCAATATTTTTTTATAGATGTCTTCTTTTTCAGGTTGAAAATCTAAATGTAGCCACAAATTTGGAAAATTATAATTTTTATGCCATGTTAATAGCATGTAAATGCATGACACTTTGCAAAAAACTGGATTGCAACACAAAAAATAAACCACCTTACTTTGCAACCACTTGATATGGAAAAGATATGATGATCATGAGGCACTCTTGCACACCCTTGAAAAGACATTGGAGGCATATGAGTGGGTTGTGAAGATTGTAAAATATTTTATAAACATTTGGCTACATTTTTGCACATATGCCACAATGAAATTTCACAACTTTAAAAACATTCACATGTATGTCCAACAAGCTTTCTTTTGTCCCATAATTGTTTGGTACTTTGATTTCATGTAGGTGGGCAACCACAAGTCATCATTTCTTTTGGAATTTTTATGTTGATTCCATATTGACCATATGAACATTTAGTAAATTAATGTGATGTGTTTTAAAAATTCTAACCCATGTTTGTCTTTGTTGCAACTTTTCTAGTACTTTTTCTGTAAAGTTCAATAGTTTGATGTTGACAAAACCTTCAATTTCCAATTAGTAGGATGATATTTCATAATTTGAAATTTTATGTTTTTATGAAAAAAACCACACATATCATACATTGTAGCTACAAGCAATAGTTTACTTCTTGGTTTTTATCATGTTTGATTTTGTTTTTTCTATTGTAAAATTAGAAACAAAGATAGTAGCTATACATTTTGGTGTTTTCTTGTTGCCATTACCTTAGCTTTTGGATATTGGTTGATACCTTGCAATGTGTGTAAATATTTGAAACTTGTCCAAATGTTCATATGGAGAATTATGGGTCTAGTGTGAGGACAAAGAAAGGGCTTTAATCACCTTTTCCTATTGTGGACATAATGTGATTTGGCAAAAACGTAATTGCATAACATTTGTGCTTCTATTGGGAAGTTTGAAAAACAAGTTTTACTAAAATTTCTTTCACATTCAACATTAAGTTTTTCCTATTCTTATCACTTCTAATTTAAAACATTATAAGGGTGAAAGCATGGTAAAATATACACAAAAAGTAGTGTAAGCAATAAAATATTAGGGTTCCTAAATAAAAGGATTAACAAGTAGATGATTTTATGGGGATAATAAATTTTTTTTAGTACATTATTTTTTAACTCTTGTTTGCATGGACTTCAAAAGCTAAATTATTATAATCATGTTTTTTTAAGCTACTTGTAAGTAATTGAATTGGACCTAAAATTTGTTGCAATTTGAAAAATAAAGTTCAAGTACTTGAAAATAGGTGAAATGTTTTTGCAAGTATTTGGTTTTTTCTTTAAGCACCTCAATATTGATGTGGTGAACATTATAATATATTTTTTGGATAAATTGATTTTTTTTCATAACTAAAATCATTCCCAGCCCCTTAAAAATGGGGGATACTTTTGGGGTACTTTTTCAAATCCAAATGATATGACACAAATTGATTTTAAAAGCTATAGGGAGGCTATAGATGCCTATGAAAACAAAATCATTTATTTTGAAATGTTGAAGGAAGGTTAGAAGTTTGAAAAACTATTTTTTTTATGTTTTCAAGTAGAAAACAAGGTAACAAGTATGTACAAAATATCTTGTTTGCACCCCTAGGTTATAACAAGTTAAGGGTGAGGAATACATTCAACATATTGATTGTTTGTAACAAAACTAATTGGTAGGTTATTTGAGGGCATATTGACATTTGTGGTATTTGAATGTCTCATATTATTTGAGACAAGTACATTGATTTTGAATAATTACAACAAGAGTGGAATTGGATTTCACATATCTACACTTACATCTTGCACATTCAACTTAATCAATTTTATTGGCCTTGGATATTGTGTTTAGATTCATTATAGAATATAATGACTTAAAGAATTTTGGCCCCATGTAATAGGTCTATTTTTATATGATGATTTTTGAAATATGATATTTTGGCTTGTGTTAAAACTTGATATTAGTTATAGAATTATGATGTCTTGAAGGATTTTGGTTTATTTTAGAAGAATATTTTAAGATTACATTTTCACATGGTGAAATATTTGAGTTTCCATACTTATTCTTTTGCCTTAATATATGTTTTAAGGTGTGACACACCCCTTGTTGCTATTACCATACGTGTATTGGATTGTGAAACTGTTAAAACTTAATGTAAATAGAATATGGTTGTGCACAAAATTTATTTTGTGGTTGGTCATAAAAGGTTAACCTATATGACACAACTTGTAAGTAGGAGAATTGAATGTTTGTTCAATAATATATTAATTGTTGTAAGGTTTGTTATGAAGTGGTTGGTTTGAATGAAGGTATACCTTGACCAAGTTGTGAAAAATATAACCTAAAAGATGATGTTGTGCACATTCCTTATTTGCAATATGTTGTTGTAGCTATAAATATGTCTTGATACATTTTGTATTGGTCAATGTTCTTTGTAGCTTCATGTAGAGTGCCAATAGCCATGTAACCCAAAAAAATCATTGGGGTGAGGGTGTCCATAAGTGTATGTGACATGTATGTATGAAACCAAAACAATTTTTTAAAACCCATTTAGTTGGACACCTACATGTGATTAATTAACAACTAAGGTGTCACTTTCTAACCATTTTGACAGTGAGAAACACAAGATTTCACCCTAAATACACCCTAATTACATACATTATCTCTCACTAATCAATTGATCCATTGACCCTTATATGATAACTAAGTTGGGTAAAATATTTCTCATTTGTGTTGGCCTAGGCCCTAGTGATGAATTAAACTCGCAACCATTAATTTGCAAAACAACTTAGGTCCCAACACTTGAACTTTTGTTTTGATGTTTTTGGTTGCATATTAACTAACCCATTAAACTTCTTTTAATTTGAATGTATTACTATGGGCAAAGGAGAGATGGCACTTTGGAAAATAATGCATAAATTATTTCCACATAAGGTTGTTGTTTATATTTTTTATTCCATTGATTGTGTAGGAAATTATCAAATTTCAAATAAGCTCATGAAAGTGAATGAATTATTTAATTATTTTTTCTTCATGTTCAAATTTTCAGTTATAAATGGAAAAATACTTTAGGAATGTCAAACTTTATGATAGAGCTATGGGGAAAATAAACTTGGCAAAAAGCCCAACGTAAAATGGGGAAGTTGATTATAAGAATTAATCAAAGGAGGTGGTGTAAGAAAGGTTAGTTGGTTTACCTATATCCCCAAAAGAAAAAAGGAATAGACATTATAGTTTATGACAAAACCTTGAAATTGTGTGAATTAGTGTCCCACCAAACAACACCCTTGGTTTTGACATGTTCTAAGAACTAAAGGCAATATTTGAAACATTTTTCCACCCACATAAAATGCGCATTGAGAAATTTCATAATGTATTTGGAGGGCACCATATTTCTAAGAATATTCCTCTTAGAAAAAAGTAAGGATTTTATGTCTACTACTTGCAAGTGGGAGAGAACTTGGCCCAACATCCTCCCACTCTTCATTAATAAAGGTAAGATCCCTCTTATCCATTTCACCTCATGTTCTACATCTTCATTAATAAAGGTACTATCCCTCCTATTTGTTTCACCTCATGTTCTATATATGTTTACACTTACCATAAGGTTATTTTTATTTGGATTTGTTTATTGGAATTCACAAAGGCCTTAAACATGAAAATAAACAAACAATTCATGGTGTAATGATTATCCCCTTTATGGTAGATTCTTACTTTGGTGGGTAAGAACTTATTTTGGTCATAGTTAGTGAAAATTGAATGAAAATTTTACCAACCAAAACCAAGTTTGATTTTTCAATCAAAACTAGAACTTCATTTTATTTTCTTAAATAATCAAACTTGGAATTAGGTTCCAAACTTTATTTAAGTGTAGGATTGAAAAATATTGAGATTTTTGAAAAAATAAATTTCTAAAATGGGCAGGTAATCAAAAGGTAACTAGCAATTAATTGCTAGTACCAATCTTGATTAATAAAAGTTGAACTAAAATTGAATCTAATTCTCAGAATTGAAATTGAAACCAGTTTTATTTTTCTAAAACTAATTATGGAATTGGATTCCCAATTTGTTTATGTGTGGAACCAAAACCAACATATTTTTTAATAAAAAAATGAAACCAAATGTTTTTCATTATTTAATTTAAAAAATCCCTGACGCTAATTCAAACTTCAAATAAAAAATTGCCTTTATATAGAAGTTCTCATTTCATTGCTTTTCCTAAGTTTATATGTTTCAACATCCATTAATTAATGATTTATCAAAGTAATTTCAAAGTTATTAGTAATTATTTATAATATAAATAAGGATATTTGGGAATAACTTAATTATGAAATAAAATTGGGAACAATATGAACTTAAATGAGAACATATTTTGGGAATTTTCTAGGAATGTTTTGGGGACTTTGGGAACTTTAATAATCACCTAGACTAACTTGGAGATTTTTCATGTACCCCCCAAAAAAAGGAAGAAAAATATTTTTTATATGGAAATTTTGGGGACAACATTGAAACTATTAAAAGTAAACCGATCTATCCATGCAATGTGAATTTTCATTTGTGACAAATAGGTTCATCTATGGATGGCCATATTGGAAAAAAAAATTTTAAATCATATTATGTGCCTTGTAATTTGAAAAAGGAACCATAGGGTAAATACATGTCTTGATGAATCATTTTGACATTTTAAATTTCTACACATTAGCTAAAATTCTCACAATTATCATAATGATAAAATTATAAATATTTTAAGTATCCCCCTTTTTAAATCAAAATTATTGGTAGATCATTTTAAAAATATCATTAGACATGTCGATGGTTCAAAAATTGATGTTAAAGTATCAATATCTCAACATGAAATGAACAATAAATGATTAACATGACAAAAAAAATCATAAAATTTATCTTTAAAGTCTATATTGTCTTACATTTGGAAAGTTTAAATCCATCTTTAATTTTTCATTTGATGGTGGTTTTTTTTTAATTTTTATTTTGACATTCCTATGACATACTTGTTGAGTTCACTTCATTCTATCTACATGACAAACTTAGTGTCATCATTTCAAAAATCCATTATGAGTCCATTTTTAAAAAACATTCATCCATATTTTAAAATATGAATCTCATTAAAGTCTGTTGCAAAGTAGATATCTTAAAATTTCATAAGTTAATGTTGAACATGGCTTTACATTTTAAGTTCATTTACTATAAAACAATTGTCATTGTGACAAGGCAAATAGTTCTCTTAATTATGCTTCACCCCACATTCTAACCTTGGTAAAATATAGTTTAATTGTGGATTATTTTGTGTTATCATAGTTCACAATTTCATTTACAAACACAAATGTGTAACCAAATGTAAAATGTTTGCTATCAATTTACAAGCCAATCTACATCATAGCAACCACACAAATTTGATGTTCTTATCAAGGAGATGATTTTGATAAATAATTTTGGTGAAACATACAAATAATTGGATTATAAAAATATGCTTCCATTTGAAATGATGACGTTATTAATATTTACCATGGCCCATATGAACAAGTATTCTTTCCTTCCCACCTCCTTAGGAAACTCATGATGTATCTACTTTTAAAACTTGTTCTTGAAAAATATATGGCATATTTATTGCAAATTTTTAGCAATACCAATACATTTTAATTCCTTTCAAAGTGCTTATGTTTTATATGTAATTCATTTGCTTTTGTATGACACAAAACACATTTCTCCCCAAGCCTTGAATATAATGTGAAATCACCAAATGTTCAAATTTCATTTAAAGATTGATGTTAATATGCATTTATAAAGCCAAATTATTTTAGACCAACAACATCACCATATAATATTGTGATCGCAAATGAATTATCATGACTATTCTTGGAATAGATGTTATGTTCAACATTATTTGAATGATTAAACTCTAAAGATAATCATTGAACACATATTATGGTTCCTCAAACAAGGGTTTTATGTCATAGCAACTTCAACAAAAAATCATTTTGTTACATTGGAGACCTCTTTAAGTGCAATCTCTTGCTCCAAGCTAGTTTGGTGCGGTTTAGATCATCATTTACTTATCATGATGGGAATGTTTTATTAGTATGGAATAATGGCCCTTGGTTGCGATCAATCTCATCCATAGAGCTAAGGAACTCTTTAATTGTTATGTGGAGGGCCAAGGACCTACCATTAGGGCATAACACCTTGGAACATGGGCTCCTTTGATTTCAATTTTCAAGGCTTTATTGATGGCAAGTCCTCCTTCCCTTATACAAATCACATAAGAATTTGGAAAATGTTTACACAAAACATTCAACATATTATTAACTACAAAACATAATTGCAAAGCCTATATACACCACCATTATCTTTTGCAATTATATATATATATATATATAATGTTTGTCTATTTTAGGCCTTTGGACCTAGTGACAATAGACCCATTTTCTCCTCTTATAGATAGACCTACCTACAAACCTACCATACTTTTCCAAACCTAAAAACTTACCTATGTACAAGAATACCAACTAGAAATTTTGTAGTGTACATGTGAATGGCACCTCATGCAAGAGGTACCTCCTTTCATTTCAAACAACATTGCAACCATATTTTTACAAGAAAAATTACAGTGATTTTTAGCATCTCGCAAGGACCTTGAATGAGATTATTTTGCAAATTTGACTCCCATGCCCAGCTCATGCCTCACATTAGGCCCTCATTCCCAAAATAGCCCCATTCAAGGTCCTTAACTTACATGTTATAAGTTATAACCTTCCTCCTTTGAGCCAAGGCTGAAAAAAAAGGATACCATTGAATTTGGGAGGCCAATTTGCAAACCCTCGGGGCCAATGTTCCAGCATTTATTAATATCCTGATGTCAATGTTCTAGCATTTTTACCATAGCCTAGGGTCAGTTTCCACATTGACAAAACAAATAATTTATTTTTTAATTCATGTTTTAATTTTGAAATTATGATTATTTCCATCATTTACTATATAATATTGTCATATGCGTAATGAAATTATTCAGAGGATAATTATGATGATTTTCAACATGATTTTCAACTTCATATTTTCACAAGCTTTCATTTCCCTATTTTGAGGATTATTCAATGTTGAAACTGAACTCAGGGTAAGGTATTAGTAACTTGGGGGCCAAACAACGAGCCAAAAATGCTCAAAGTTGGCCCCCATTTTGGCCCCCAGTTCATCCTCATGTGTTCATCAAACAATGATATAATAATAATAATAAGAAAGGGAGCAAATGAGCATCATGGTCATCATAACTAGATGGCTACCACACCAAGCTTCTTGAAACAAGAAAAGACTCTTAAAAAACATCTTTGGGCTTAGTTTAGAAGTGCAAATGACTTTCCTTAAGAGTTCATGAAAATCTTCAACAAAACTTTCACATTTTTCAATTCCATTTGCTTTGTTTTTTTTTTTTTTGGTTTGACCCTCTAAATCCCCGGTTTCATCCCCAATTTCGGTCACCCTTTTTCGTTTTGGTCGGTTGTTTTTTGTGTGTGTTTTTGGGGAGCGTTTCGTGCAAACAGCAACGCAGCTTTGCACCACTCCTCCTCCTCTACACTCTCTTTTGTTCTCTCTCTCTCTCTCTCTCCTCCTTTGCTGCTGCCGCTGCTGACACTAAACAAACAATTGGAGGAGGGTGTGGTGGAGTGCGGGCAGTTGTTGTGCTGATTTGCCGTTGTTGTTGGAGCACGAGCCCGCCTTCCTTTCTCCTTTTCTCAGTTTAAGTTTGGAGAGAGAGGATACCGGTTGGCCGGGGGTGTGGTTTTGAATCGCAAGAAATATCTATGGGGTTTTTCCTTTGACAACGGCTGAAGAGACTGGGTTTTGCCTTGGTCTGTGAGTGCAGGTGTCTCAGAAGATTGGGGTTTCTTTTTCTTTTTTTTGTGGGGGTCCGTTTTCTCGGTGATCTCAGTTTTGCCTTCTGTCTTTCGGAGAAAACCTAGCTGGGGTTCGCAGATATGGTGGAGGAAATTGCAGCAGGTCAGATCTCGTGCTTGCCATATACAATAAGTATGTGAGGTTTTTTGGGAAGGTTTTTTGTTGAGCCATGTGCGATGCTAAAGATTTTCGCGCAGCAGCGGAGAACTAGAAAGTCTGGGCAAAAGAACACATACCCATTTACAATATGTGAGTTTTTGTTTGGTAATGTTTTGTTGAGGCATCTGCTATGCTAAAGATTTCCTCGCAGCAGCGGAGAAGAAGAAGAAGAA
>Ga0116231_10010330_pt1 | contig 15106 bp, 10 predicted proteins | sample S1TSphgellanicum_2_FD_89695 | JGI IMG/M metagenome (GOLD analysis project Ga0116231, IMG submission 89695) | Host-associated microbial communities from peat moss isolated from Minnesota, USA - S1T2_Fd - Sphagnum magellanicum MG | ecosystem: Host-associated > Plants > Peat moss > Unclassified...
GGGGGGGGGGGGGGGGGGGGGGGGGAAGGTTTTTATATCCGCCTCTGGTGCGGTGGGAGAGGGATGCGATCCGACCATCATTCCTACCCTTCGGACAGCTGCAATGTTTTGTGGAGACGGTTTGTACACGGAAACCGTGGTGGTCCAACCCCCGTCACATACTGACACCGGTCACCTGCTGCTTCACCGGCCTCTCCCTCCCCCACCCCCCAAAACCCCATCATAGACTGACTGACCCACAGTTGGACTCTATCATCTGGGTCTTGTTCACACTTGTGCTGACTGACTGACTGACTAACTGACTGACGTAGTGAATTAATATATAGGATTGGCACCATAATTTTTGGATGATTAAACCATCATTTGACATTGCAAACTAGTTGAAGCCTTTGAAAGCAAAGTGCAAAGTACAAGCTTGATATTTTAGTCAAGGTCATAGTCGCATATGTGTTATTTAAAAGTTAATGGAAAATGTTAATTTGTTGATGTCCAATGATTTTTTTATAATAATAAGATCTACAATATTACCCTCGTCTTTTTCAAGATTCACAACAATAATCTAACGTTGTTTTCATTAAAAGTAATTACATGGTTTTTTAGTGTTAAAATGGAGGCAATAATCATGTTTTAATTCTCACGAGATTTAGTAATCTTCCATTTATTTAATTTAGTTGTTGTTGGTATTCATTTTGCCATCATTAAACCTATGCACTCATTTAATGAAAATAACTACTACTACATAAAACTAGAGGTTACAACATTGTTTGTTGAAAGTTGTTCATGTTTGGAATTTTTGATTCACTTGGTCACGGGATTTCTTGGGAAGTCAATGATGTATACAATCATGTCTTCCAAAGATTTGGTAAGTCATGGCCTTAGTTTTGAATTCAAGTGACCAAAGCGAGGGCAAGATAAGGGCAGTCTACGAGAAAGGTCCAAAGCAAGGAAAGATTTTAAACAAAAAAGGGTAGAAAAAACAAAACAAATTAAATTAAAAAGATAGAAAAAAGGCCACAAAATAAAAGAAAAATTGGGAGAAGAAAACAAAAAAGAACAAAAGAACAACCAAACAACATTTTTTTAAGCAAATACTTCAATCCCTATAATATGGATGGGTAGGGCTCACATGTCCATGATGCCCTATTTACTTTTGAAGTTCAATTGTTCTTAATTATTTGGAAGGTCATAAAATTATAAACTCAATAGAGCGCATGGATGGGTTTTCACCATACTTCCACCCAATTGGATGTTACTTTATTGATTTTATACAAGAATTATATAAATTTTTAGTGGAGATACCTATTCTTTCCCCCCTACTTTCCCATGCTTCTTCTTTGCAACTTATTGCAACATGGATGAAACACAATAAAAGTGAAAAAAAAAAATCATATTTTCAAGTTGGAGATAGTTGTCAAGAATCCACAAGATAGTATTGAAATTGCAACATAGATCAAAATCAAGGCAAATGTATTCATGAACGTGATGAAAGGATTTACCATGATTGAAAGACAAGTGAAATTTGGAGCATTACAAAATGTAGTTTTGGAATCTATTTAGGTTTAAATAAACATGTTATGAATGAAACCTATACATGTTTGCTCACAATGTTCCTTATTAATTGAAATTGGTTGTAGTTCAAATGGAAATTGCAATGTAAAATCATTGAAAAGTTGCATAATCTTAATCATCAAAGTTTTTTTTAAAAAAAATTCACAACTCAGATGCCTCGTAACAATTGTATGTAGTGTTCCAAATTGTATCCATATGTGTTGTCATACACATTGAACTAGCATATAGATATGTTGGACGATTTGATGGATTGTCTTTCTTGAGCATCATCCCAATAACATGAATAGGGCCCAAAATGACATCAACCATGCAATTCTATGTTTGGTTGATTTATGCATTTGTCATCTTAGTGCACTCATGTTGTTGTGTTTGAACTTTTTCCTGTGCCTATGACATGTGCTATTCAATCTCAAGGTTTATTAAATGGATTTTATTGATTGATTCTTCCAACACTTTATTCACTCTTTTGGTGACTTCCACCATATAGTTGTATGTAATAGATGTTTTCCTTTTGACATCTATTTCCATAATGTAATTGTTATACCAAACATAAAAAGAGTTTTGCTAATGGTTATCACAAATTCATCATAGTTTTTTTTTGAGTCAAATCTTCATTAAAAATGCTATTGTATAAATGTATTGGTTGCTTTAAATAATCAATTGGCAATGTGCAAACTTAGTTGGAATTCTTAAGGGGGGTTCATGTGGTTTCACTGACATTTCATCTTGGGGTACAAATGGCAAGGGGGATGCTGAATTAGCCATCTTGCATTACTAGTTCTTGGAAAAAATAAAATTCCATGTTTTCTTCAAGATGGTCTTTTTCACCATTGTCTCCTACATATCTATTGGAATTTGTTTTGGAGTTAAACATCAAGAGACATAGACACATCATCACAAACATGAGGAGGTCTTACCATGGTTTTATTGTCCATGAATAAATCAATCAACTTGTAAATATTTTGTTTTAACATGTTGTGGAAGATTCAAAGCTCCCTTTTGATCATGGGGTATTGAATCATGCAATATTTTGTGTTGTGTCTAGTTTGATTCATATAATCAAAGTATTTGAAATCCGCATACATAGGCATCCAAATTTGTCTTTTCAAACAATTTTGTTACTTTGCAAATGTGAGTGATATCTTGAAGTTATTACACATGAAGTCTTTTTTCAATTGGATGTTGTAGACTCAAATGGTTTTAAGGATCTATTGTATCCAACTACAATGAATTCATGTCTCTTTGCTCAAAAGAATGCTATTGCTTCCTAGTTTCCCGATCAAGTAAAAATCGCTTGCTTTGGATGTCACAAGTGGAATTTGACAATGTTTAGATTTTAACTTGTCTTTTTTTCCTTTTAAAATTCAAGTTGATGAACGCCTTTTCACGATCCTAGGTGTGATTAGAAGAAGTACATGGTTTCTTAGATGTTTGGCATCTTAATTCTTTTGGAATCTTAATTCTTTTGGAATTAAGAAAACATGAAAGACTACATAATTAAGTTGAATATCAATTTTTTGTCAATTCTAAGGAAATATGAATGAGAAAAATGAACTCACTTAGATTGATGTTTTCTTGTTGTGCTTGTTGTGTAGGTTCATGTTTGAAGATTCTTCATGTCTTTCCAAAAAAAATTAATAAGAAGTTTTATGTAGATAATTTTAGTAGAGTAGAGTTGTGACACACAAAATCTTGATGCAAAAGAAAATTCATAGCAAATAGTGGTAGATGTAAAAGTTGCAAGAATGTTGTAGAACGTATTTAACTTGTACACAAAAGTGCAAGGAAATAAGGGTGAGGAGGAACAAAGTTGTGGTGGTTGTAATGGATGATAAAAATTAAACTTTTGACTTACCACAAACTCATTTATTCATTTTTTATGTTGTTAGTTTAACATTACATTTGTGTTAGAATTCTCAAAAATAGAATGTTATTCTACCATGTCACAAATATATATGTAAAACTACATTAACATATATGTAACTTTTTTGTCGCATAAAATTTCATGTAAGATTTTTATGTTAGTGTTTTCATTAGGTGGACACTTGTGTTGTTCTTTTATCTCAAACTTAACATTAAGTTTAAGCATGAATTGGCATGTAAGCATTGTTAATAATACATTCACTGCATTATGATGATGGCAAATGGTAAAACAAGTAAAAGGTTCCAAAGGTGAAATTAACAATTTATTTTGAAGTAACATTTTTTGAACTCAAATATTTACCATCATGGCAAGGTGAAAAACATAAGTTTAAAATATTAACTAGTTTAAGGTGGGTTCACGCTTGGTGTTAAGGCCCCTGGTATTACCTACCTTAACATTGAATAACATTTCAAATGATACAAAAAAAAATCATGATGCTGCCATCAACTATGATGTAGTTATCATTAAACTAGGTTGTCCACACCCACTTGTTATTGGCCACCAAAGATGTTAGTACCTTGGTACCTTTGTGGCATGAATCGGCATGGTGTTCACACATGGTGGTATTTAGAACTTTTGCAAACTCGCCATAATGTACGTGCAATTAAAATAAATAATGGTTTTTTCTTAACATCATTACCTTTTTACTCATCCTCACACTTCCCTTGGACCTTCCTACTTCTCCTTCATCCTCACACTTCCCTCTCATTCCCTTTTCTTGTTGCATTGTTAGCTTCCCCTCTTGCACCTTTGTTTGCTATAACGAATGTGGGTTTTTCGAAGTAATGTTTTAAATTGCAACAATATCATCTTCATTTTTTATGCTTTTAACTTTTACATTTTATTTCTTTATTTCTTTTGGCTTTTTGTGTTTGTTGCTTTCATGACCATGAAAAATGCTTTCATGCTTTCATCCCAATTTTTCACTACTCATGCCTTCATCCAATTTTTCATTATAGAATGTTTTAACGTGTAAGAAGATTATTTCAAATTTGATTATTTCAACTCCTTTTACATTATTTTTTGTTAAAGTAGATGTTTTCAACATAACGCTCTAAAGTGCAACAAGACCATCTTCAATTTTGATTTGGCTGAAACCTAAAACCTTTTTTACACATATTGATAATTTTTAGTTTATGTGTTGTTTGTTGTAACGAATGCAAGTTTTTCCATTATGACGGTATGAAGTGTGATGAGATCATCTTCAATGTCCATACTTTTGATTACTTTTACAATATCATTTTTAATGTCATTTTTTTTCAATTAGTTGTGCATCTTGTTTTTCACTTTTAGTTGTTCATTTGTTGTAACAAGTGCAAGTTTTTCCAACGTGACACTAAAACCTGACAATTAGATCATCTTCAATATTGTTTATGCTTTTGATTCTTTGATCAAATTTTTAATTTTTGGTTTTGGGACATGCTTGTTTGCAGTGTGAGTGTGTTTTTCCATTGCGGTGCCTAGTTTCAATTATTTTGTTTTTCTTTTGGCTTTTAATGTTTGTTGCTATGAGTGTAGGTATAAGATCATGTTCAATTGCACCAACTTCCTTGTTATATTCGAGCTTGCACTAAACTATTCAACTTTTATGGTGTTCACCTTTCATAACTTGCATGGCAATTATCGTAAAAATGCTTATTAAACTTTGTGAATTTTTTCAATCAATGGATGAGATCCAAGAGAAGATTGCCTTCATAATGGGTTGTATGTTGTTGTTTCAAGTTCTTGAACATTTTTTAATCTTTCCTACTCATCCAATTTTTCTGGATCCCAATTCTTACATGTTGAATCAAAGCTTTATTCAAGAAAATGTGTAGTTTTTTTGGAGAAAACATGCAATTTTTTCTCACTATGCACAATGTTCAAGCTTTAGATTTTCTTTATGCCATGTTGCATGACTTAAATGATTAGGTTAAGCCAAGAAACACAACTTGGTTTTTTAGATTTTTATTCATTGAATATGAAGAGGATTGATGGGTGGAATTTTTTTGTATGTCCACATCCACCTTGTTCAAGATTGTCACAAAATTGAAGCATATTCTCTTGAAACAAAATAGTAGTTGGTATTGCAAATATGCCATTCCTATTGAAATCAAAGTATGTTGTTTTATATACAAACTTACACATGGTGTAAGTTTATTTGTTTATAATGAGTTATTTGCTTGATAAAGAAGTCCATTATTTCTTTTGTGTTGCATAAATTCATTGATGTAGTGAACATTACCTATAGAAAATCAATAACTTGGCTAATAGGAATATAAATGAAATCTACGATGGGAGATGTTAAACAATGGTGCAATTTGCTTCAGTTCAAGGTGTGATTGATGGCACCCATATCTATATTTCAAAACCTACATCTTTTCCAAAAGGTTAATTTTATTTCAAAATTGGTGGATCTTTATAAATTTTCAATGTGTGATAGATTGTAAAAAAATATTTATTGATGTTTTTGTAGGTTTGACAAATAGTGCTAATGATTGAAAAATCTTGTGTTAATTTGGGTTGAATAAAGATGTTCAACATCATGGCTTGTTTGATGTCAATAAAGGTCGTGGACTCCACCTTACCTACTTGGTGGTAAAGGTTGCCCTTTGATAAGCTAAATCATGACACCATTTAAAGAAAAGGGAAGTCATAGCATTTTAAAATTGTTTACAATAGAAAACATAAGAAGGGACATTTTATAGTTGAAAATGCATATAGGATTAAAAAAAATCTTTAAGGAGCTTTTAAGCAAGTCAAATTTGCCTTTTAATTTTATCCCTAATGTGTTCACATGTTGTGTCCTTCACAATTTATTAAAGAATGAAGATGAGGCCATCATCAAAAGATTACTATACATCATTAAATCAAAATAAGAAATGAGGCAATCACCTACTTTAGGAGGTTGAGATTTCAAGAATCAACCCTACCCATGATGATTTAAGTACAACTCAACAAACCCAAATCCAAAGGTAAGTAAAGGTTTGGAAAAGACTTGAGGAGGTAGCTCATTCATTGTCTTGGTAGACAAAAAAAATTCATTGTTTGGATTCTAACCTTCAAATACCATTTGTCCTTAAAAAATCTATGCATTCCTTTGAACCTTCAAATTGCAATTTTTTCCTTAAAAAATATCTATGCATAAAACCAAATCACAAAACCATTTAGTAAGTATTCATGGACAATTTTTGTATCTTTAAAAGCTTGCATCAAGTTGTTATTGTGGTTGTTGTTGTTTTGTGTAGTTTTAGCGAATGTCTTTAACCAAGTTGGTTATAACTTTCACCATATTCTCTTGGTTTCATTTGATATCTTTGTTTCATGCTTTGAAATATTTTAATTGTTTATCAAACAAGAGTTCCTACATGTGCATTTGATTATATTCTATATGTAGATTACTAGCATGGATGTAGTTAATTGAGTCTATAAGTAATTTACTCCTTTTCTATCATTTTTGCCATTGCTTTATGAGCTTAAGAGTTGCTTTGGTTCATTCGTATACCCTTTGTTGATCTATTTCCTATTCTTTTGTTGGGTTTTGTTTTATTAACAAAGGTTGAGGTTAAAGAATTAGACCTTGGAATTTGTAATCAAATAATTATTGGCATTTGCAAAGGGCCAATTGCATATATGTAGTTTTTAGCACATGGTGGCTAGGGTGTAGCTATAGGTTCATAATTTTTAAACCATGTTTCATTAATGTTTGTAGTACTTTGGTTAATGTCAATTTCAAAATTAATGAAATTGTCACAATTTGCTTACATTTATGGAATGGGTGATGAGTCACTATTCAGGTTGATGGGTTTTGAAGGTTGTTAGCATGCATGAAAAAAAAAGGTGTTTTGCAACTGCCCTTGCAACTCAATTTTTGAGCTGTAAAGGACACTTGTAACTCACTATATTTATATGATTTTTAACAAACAAGTTGCATGAATTGCAAAGTTGCAACTCACCATATATACGATGCAACTCATTACAATTCAATTGTAACTCAGTTAAAACAACTCATTTTCAACTATTATTCAACTCCATTATAACTACATCCATGATGTCATGTTGACGTCATTAATCGTCATCCATCTATTAAAATATGACACGTGGCATTATGAAAATTTTTGAGATAATTTTATTTTGTAGAATATTGATATCTATCATCCATCATGATTGTTAATGATGGTCTAAGATTGTGACATGTGGCACAATAAAAAATTGCCACATGGCATATTAATTGTATTTTGGAAAAAAAATAAAAATAAAAATATTTATTTTAGCAATTAGGTAGGTCGTACATAACCATAGGTAGGTAGAAAAGTAAGAACTACTTACTTACGTAGGTTGGTAAGTAAGTAGGAAAACACAAGATTAAGTGCACTAAAAAATAACGATGAAATTTTATTTTTATTTTATGTTTTACCTTTAAATTAAGTTTTTTTCAACTCATCCCAGAATGGCATATGTATTTTAATGTGAAAACATAAGAGAACAAGTTTTTTTTATACAATTTGTAACATGGGGTTCAAAGACAAAACATGTGGGTTAAATTTTTTAGTTGTTCATTAGTTGCAATTGAGTTGCAATTGTAACATCTAAGCGTTCAAGGCAAGCCATATCCAAGGGGAGGGTTCCATTGTTTTTGATGTCTAAACAAAACTTGAACCTTTCCTATTAACGCACCTAGTGCACTAAATTTTTTCCAAAATGGAATAGAATTGAGAAAGTTATGGCCCCTCAAAATAGAAGGGTCAAATTTTTTAAAAATAAACCACCAAATGCTACAAAGGCTAATTCCCAAACACCCATAAAATTCCTTGTATGTTGTTTTTTTGTTGTTAGAGTTCAAAAATAATTTGTACAACTTTAGGTGGTGCCCCTATAACACTTTACATTGTTTAAAATGAATAAGAAATAAGAAAGTTACGAGGTTTGAAAGTAGGAGGGGTCTAAAGAAAAAAAAAAAAGAATAAAAACATGTTTTGTAAGTCAAAAAGCTTATTTATCTTCTTGTTATTTTTTCATTACTCATTTTCCTTTGCATTTTAAAAATGAGATAGCATTCCCATAACATTTTAAATCATTCAAAATGAAACACATATGATGAAGATATAAATAACTGATGAATATGTATCCCTATTAAGTTATAAGAAATTGTTTTATAATCATAACATAGTTGAATAGTAGTACTTTAATAGTGGTGCACTAATGACCATATTAATTGTATAAATGGAAATCATAATCGAAACTAGTTGCAAATGTATCCCATGCAATGGATGGTGGAGATGTGGACACGTGGCATAATTGCATGTATGTACATTGTACACTAGTTACAACATAGTTGTTGTTTTAATGACACATTTATAATAATTCTAAAGTACATGCCACATGCAACTACAATGCAATTCCTAAAGAATTCAAACATGGTTTATTACATGTGTATATATGATGTGTATAAATTATCATATAGAAGACTCATTTTCAACTCACTTGTAACTATAATACAACTAACTAATTTTATGATGTGGCAATTTATTTATTAATACACTATATTTTTAAGGGGATAATTGCACAATAATTATAATATCCAAATGATAATTGCATAATAGTTATATACGAGTTGTTTTTTGAGTTTTAGTTGTAAGGTAATGTGGTTTCGACGAACATGATTTCTCATAGTGATATATTGAGGAGGTTGTTTCTGTCATTTATCAAATCTATCTTGCATGTGGTTCAAATATGGGTTTAATACTAAAAAATTCTTGAATCATGTCATATAATGTATGCCCAAAGTTATGTGGAAGACCAAGTCTAATTTTAATTTGAATGTTCAGGTTCCAATAATGTGCATTGTGCCCTATCTAACATTGTAATCATATATATTGTTGAAATCTCCAATTGTGGCGTCCCACTTATTTTTTACAAGTTGGGCCATTCCTTGGGTGTATGCAACATCCTACCTTCATGACTGGCATTGTAATATGTTTCCACTTGGTCACTAAAGTCTTGAATTGGTCTCTACCATCTATCTTTTCCAACTTTTCAATTTGTTCCTCCCTTTTGGTCATCACTAAAGCTAGCACTTCAACACACTCTTAATTAGGTTGTCGTAGTTTTATGGCCTAAATTTCCACACTACTTAAAATTTGGTTGACAATTAATTTCTTCCATTTGATTTTTTTCCTTGGTGGCCCATATGCTTCATCAATGGATTGTGTTGGATTTGTTGTGGAAAATATAAACATTAATGATAATTGGGTTCTTGTGTTTGCATAAAATCAAAATCCAATAAGAGGTATTATGTTTTTTGCTTCCAATTCGTTCAATGTCAACATATTTGTCTTTGTTGCAAACTTTTTAAAGTTTGAAAGGCAAGTATTAATCGTTGGGTATTTGTGTTTGTAGATTCTCAAAATCCAAGAATAGATACTATGTTTTTTGCTTCCAATTCATTCAATGTCAACATATTTGTCTTTGTTGCAAATTCTTTAAAGTTTGATAGGCAAGTTTAATCATTGGGTATTTTTGTTTGCAAATATTCAAAATCCAAGAATAGGTACTACGTTTTTTGCTTCCAATTAATTTTATGTCAGTTGTTTATCTTTGTTCCAAAATCTTTGAAAATTGAAAAACAAGTACAAGTGATTCTTTGATTTAATGATTTTATTACAAATTTCTTGAAGAATAAATTATTACTAATGTTTCCAGATGAATTCAAGAAAAGAAAACTTCAACAAAAGTATGTTTATATTGATTACATTCATGCATCTGGCAATCATAACTTGACATTGGGTGCCAAATATGTTCATATGCTTCCTTGTAGAACTTTTGTGTTGGTTTTTTGTTGCAACCAAGAACCTTTGATGTTGTAGGAGACATGCAAAGAAAGAGGGAGTGACCTTCTGGTGCTAGTGATGGAGAAGAGCTACATGGAACAAGGAAACATATTTAGGGCATAGGAACGTTGTTTTCAATTCTAACATTGATTTACATGGCCCTTCCATGGGTTGTTACATAACATTGTGTTTTCAATTCAAAAATTTCCTTTTTTAAAGATTTGGTGTGAAGTTAAATGACTAAACATTTTCGTAACATTGATTTATCACTAGCTACTACATAGGGAACCATAATAGATTTGGTGTTAACTAACATTATACATGTTAATTCCTCAAAAGTTTCAAAGTTCATAACATTGAGTTATGGCCTACTTACCATAGGTGTGAACCTACCTTTATTAGAACACCATAATACCCAAATGAATTCAACAACAAATTCTCGAATGATTAATTAAATTTCAAATCTTTACTTCAACAATTGGTTTTTGTAATTCTGAAATTTTCAGCAGGTCATGTTTATAAAAAACAATTAACACAACTTTATTGTCTTTGTGGGATAGTCTAAGTGTGTCTAAGTTATCACATTCTTCTATTCAAGGATTGGTAGACCTAAAGTTCAAACCTGACAGTTGATTATTACAGAATTTAATCTTATAATAATTCTTAAAATTTTGGCACAAGTGATAAATATTTTTTCACAATCTTATATTAAAAGATTGGCAGGTCTGAAGTTCAAACCCGGCAAGTGACTACCTAGGAATTTAATTTTATAATAATTATGAAAATTTTGACACAAATGATAAATAAAATTTCAAAAATTTGACAAAATAAGAAATAATTTAATTTATGCCGAAACCTTTATACTATGGTAGTAAAGAGGCCCTACTAGAATAAGACTTTTACCAAGAAGAGTAGACAATTAGCCTTATAGATCTGGGTAAATGGCTTAACTGCCCAACATTGATTCTTACATCTGATATCAACCATCAATCCACTGCACATCTCCCAAATCAACATATTTTAAAATTCCAACTTAAATAACTAGAAGGCTCGGCCCCACCTATCTCTAAAGTAAGACATAAAGTGAAACCCTAATTAATGAATGAATGGCAGAGAGAGGCAATACAATCCTGGGCACAAGAGAATTTCACACAAGTTGGTGTACTTGGAGGTTGGAGGTTGGAGGTTGGATCCAGTCCCAACACACCTCCTCTTCAACCAACACTTGGGCTCAACTAGATTTTTTCTTTTCCCAAAGCCAAACATGGTTCACAAAAATAAAGGGCTAACCTCCCCTTTTTCTCACCCAAGTTGGTCCTTCTCTTGTCTTACTTGCACTTTTCATTAAATATTATAAAAATCAACTCCTTGAATCTTGTAAAGTGATGATGATGCCTAGTTTCTGAATGGTACCCAATTTTGCTCAATCTTCCATTTTCATCCTGCTGACTTGGGCTTAAGAATGGTAATTTGAGGGTCAAACTGAGGCTCAAAGACAAGGTGACTTCAAGGATAATTTTTTAACGTATTAGAGTCACACATTTTGCGGAATTTTGAAAATTTCAACTTTCGTTACGACCGTTCAACTTTTAAAACTATTAAAATTCTATATGTATCAAAATAAAATATTTGCTAAAATTTAAGACTTTCTACCTTTCGACTCTTCCATTGATCAACCATTTTATGCGGGTATTTGGGGGAAGGAAGGGGGGGAGGGGGTGTGGAGAAAAAAAAATACCTTATTGTCAGATTTTGTCATTAAATAATCCTTTAAATATTGAAATGAAAATTTGTGAAAATATGAAGCTAAGGTGTTAAAAGCTCTCATAGGCTATGATATGAATAATTGACAATATCAAGTACATAAATTATTGTAGATCATGAAAAATAATAATTTCAAAAAATTGAAAAACTCAATTAATTTTTTTTGAAAATAATAATTTTTTTTTGGGTCAATGTGGAAGTTGACCCTAGGCCATGCATGGTATACCATAGTGTAACCAAAGGTAGCATGCAGCCTGATTTCAACGGCAAAATAGTACCCACTAGGTAAGGTCCCACTACAGGTATGTTGCGGAAATGAAAGTATTTTTGGAACACCTCGATCCAAGGATTTAATTTGGAATACAAAATTGAATAAGGATGTTACCAATGTTGTGCATGTAAGTGCAAATCGCGGTATATATTGTGTTTGAATTGTATAAGTGTAAATCATTTACACTTTTGTTGTCCATAATTGTATATATATTATTTATTTATTTATTTATTTATATTTTTTACATTTGCATGGTGTAGTGTAAATGTTTTGGGGGCACGTATGTGTATGCATTGCATACCTTTAATGAATATACCTATTTGCAATCCATATTAATTAGTTATGCATGCATCTAAAAGCTCAATGGTTTTTTTTTTGTGATGGGCCAATTTGATTGGCCTTTCATAGAAATAATTTAATATTCCCCAAATAAAATCTTATACTACCCATATGGCACTAGAGAAGTCCTTCCCTTTAGGCAACAAATATATGACAATTGTATTGCTATTGGAGAATTTCCTAAGTTGAACATTCTTAGGTGCATGGTGCCATCGCTCACATAGAATTTTGCATTCCTAACTTTGTTCATCACCATTTTTGGCTTATGTTCTACAAGAGCTCATGCACCTATTGTGATTCATATTAACTTGGGCTTCATGTTGTTGCACATTATTAATGATGATCAAAAGAATTGATTTTGTGAAAATTAAGTTCCATTCAAATGAACATATTGAATGACATTGCATGCAACTTGAATTGAATTAAAATTCAAATTAAGTTCAAATATGTTGAATGGAATTCAAATTCAATTGAAAAGAAATTGGATGCAAATTGGCACATAAAATATTGAAAATTTGCTTGTGTTAATTTTTCAAATATCGAGCAGTTTTTCTTAGAATTGGTGTTAAAAATAAATAAATATACATTTAAAAAAAATTCCATTCCTCTTTACTTGGGAATCAACTAAATAGATTTTAGTTTGAAACTATCCAAAGGACAACGTATGGAACTTAAATTTGTCCTACCTAAACTAGTTTCAATGAATCATCATCATTGAAATTAATTTAATTGATTGTTGTGCATCTCAAAACTCTTTTTGTTTTTTGGTTCCAATGAACCACTTTGATTGGTCCATCACAAAAAGATTCTAAAACTTTGAATTGTTCCCCCAACAAAAATGACATGTTTTTACACTATTTTACATGGCCATGTAAAATAGTGTAAGTGTATTTGTTTTACACTTAAAAATGATTTTAAATGAGATAATATGGACTTACATGATTTTACATTTACATGGAATGTAAATAAATTCCATTATGCCATTTGCACTTACATAATGTGCAAGTTGTAAATCATATATACACACACTAATACTTGTTATTATAGTACCTTCGTGGTAGCTTCAACATTAATAATATAATTTGTAAAAAATGTTGAAAATTCAAAAATATGTTTTTTAAACCAAAACAAATTGTGTTTAAGAAAATATAAAACCTTTTCAAAAATACAGAAATATTCAGTATTTTTTCACATGGAATTTCAACATAAATTTTAGTGATGATGATTTCATCGAAGTTGGTTTAGGTGGGATGGGCTATAGTTGTAGGTCATATAAAAAGGCAATTCCAAATTGCAAGTTTATTAGAGGTCTATTCCAAACTAGAATTTTCAAAAAATAAATATTTTACAAGTTGTAATGTTTCAAAATGTTCTTATGGATCTTCCAATATTGAAAAAGAAACAAATCTTTTTTTTTTTTTCAATGTCTTTTGGAATCTTTGTGTCCTTCCAATTTCATACAAATGTAAATATGTGTTATTTCATTTGAATATGTTGATATTATTTCAAGAGATTAACATTTTTTTCTATGAAATTAAAATAATTTTCAATAAAAATTTTCTCCCTTAAATATCTAATTCAAAGAATTAATAAAGTTTTCAAGTGTAAACCCTTTTTTTTTTTTTTTTTTTTTTTTCTTTTTCACTTGTAGTTTGTTGCAACCTGGAGCCCAAATAAATAAATAAATTGATGATATTAGAGGGAGTGGGTTGCTGAGTCTCTTGAAACTTTTTAAACTCTATAACGAATCTTTGGGTTGCCATGAGGGAGGCAAGAACCCTTTAGATGAGAAGTAATTGCCACCTGGCAGGCAAAAGCCTTGTCTGTGAATCAATTCCCACCTGGCAGTGACGTGTTAGGAGCCTACAGCGTATTGCCGGTGTGAAGGAGAACCTTTGACTGCCAGCTGTCTATCTATTCCAAATCTTCAAGTTCGGAGGGGTTATTTTTATACCTTAGTTAAAAGGCTGTTGTCCGTAAAAAGTGGCGCCGGGGGGCCACCCTTCAGAACAGTGGGCTATGAACATTAGAAAAATCGGTGGGTCTGTAACCAACCCTTAAATATTGGTGTACGTAATTCACTAAGATTAGCCTTTCATGGAAATGTGCCTTAAACAGGAGACACGTAGGCCCTCAAGTTCCGGAACCTTAATAAACTATTCTTTGGAATGGGCCCAGTAGCTGGATGCGTTCCACCCCGGAATGCAGGTGGCAAGGGTGGCTCTTCCAGGGCCTGTTCCAAAGTGTAATCGGTTGTTAAAATCAACAACAATTCACATTCCAATCACATTACGCTAGCAGTTGTCGCTTGAAGAAAAAAAAAAAAAAAAAAAAAAAAAAAAGGGACATTGACAACAAAAAAAAGAAGTAAAGCAAGCAGAAGGTTGCGTGCACAACCCTCGGAAAAACCTGAAAATGTGCATAAAAAAA
>Ga0116231_10010332_pt1 | contig 15102 bp, 4 predicted proteins | sample S1TSphgellanicum_2_FD_89695 | JGI IMG/M metagenome (GOLD analysis project Ga0116231, IMG submission 89695) | Host-associated microbial communities from peat moss isolated from Minnesota, USA - S1T2_Fd - Sphagnum magellanicum MG | ecosystem: Host-associated > Plants > Peat moss > Unclassified...
AAAAAAAAAAAAAAAAAAAAAAAAAAAAAAAAAAAAAAAAAAAAAAAAAAAAAAAAAAAAAAAAAAAAAAAAATGAAAAAAAACACTAGCCTAGTGTTTTTTGTAAAATCTTATTGGTTAAATTTGACAATCCACAACTACCTACAAAAAAGGACCCAAAATGAAAAAAATGAAAGAAGAAAAAAAATTATTTAAAAAAAAATGTCTACATTAAAATCTCCCCAAAACAAAAAAAATGCAACCCTAAAAAAAAATCCTTAAAAAGAAAGAAATTTACCTAATGTTTTTGTTACTATAGGTTGTTAGTTGAATTCCACTCTCCATAACTACTTACATAGGTAAATGGGGAGGAGTATCAACCAAACACGGAGATCAACACAAAGCGACATCAATGCGAAGAAGCAACAATCATAAACCTAGTAGTTATAAGGTCGGATATGGTACTTAAAGTTAAAAAAACAACAATAGAACAACAACAACAACACTAAGGGGTAATGCAAGACCAATAACAATGTGAAAAATAAACTACAAACCAACAACAACACAAGAGAATAAATGATAGACTAGTGCAACAATTGAGGGAACAATGATGAACCAAAAATTGCGCAAGGAAATACTCACAAACAAATAGCTATGTGATGGAACAACAAAGTGAAAGTAATGGAAAAGTGTAAGAACGAAGCAACAATGCAAAATAACAATAGTGAAAGAGAAGTGGTGCAAAGAAAAAACAATGCACAAAAGAAAAAACAAAAAATCAAAATCAAAAAACAAAAAAACATTACATTTCACAATCTCAAAATAGGTTCAAAATTTTCTTTTCACACCTTGCAAGCATTACAACAACACAAATGCAAATGAAGAATGAAATTGCAAGAGGGTGATTCAACTCCTTGAGATTTTGTATAGGTAGGAAGAGAGGAGCAAAACCCTAATCCAACAGGCGTCAGCCACCACGCCCCTTCAACGGACTCTTCCTAAACTGTACCTACATTCTAGAGAGTCTGAAAACCAAGCCCAAGTTTAGCCCAAACCCTGGGTCTCACATTAAAAAAAAGAAGGGTGTCTGGTTCTCATTGTCCTAGTTCTCACAAGATTGAGAAGTGGCAGGTTAATTTTCATACCAGTTCTCACAAAATTGATCCTTTTTTCATCCATGCAAAGAGTGATTATGGAATCTTCATCCCAACAACAAAGGGTTACAGGATCATTGGGCCAATGAGAACCCAGGGAGCACCCCAGGGACCTTGTCCTAACTAGTAGGTTCTTAATGAAATGCAACTTGTAGTTAACTCATGAGCTGACAGCCAATCAATGTGTCAAGGTTCTCATGAGGGATGGTTATGAACCTCAACTCAGGTGGTGTCTAGTTTCACCTTAGTAATACCATGTCAATCAAATGCCCAAATATGAGGTGTGGGTAGACCTGTGAAAGATAGGTCCATAGGTAGTTAGGAAGGACATTATGTGGCTATGAAAGGTATGCACAAGTTATTGTGAACCCAAACATACCTAGATCATAGGACATTGAGGATTCTTATGCTTGTTTCTTAAGAGGGCAACAGATATAAGAGGGGAGTGATCTCACACTGACTTATAGATGTGATGTGAGATCACTCCCACTCTTAAGGGGTAAGAGTAAGAACTCTTTTCTAGGAGGGATATTTAAGCATATAACGAGGCCTCCAAATACACTACTCCTTCCAGAACATGTAATCCTTGCATGCCTTCTCAACATAGGATTCCCATATGTAGAGTTGAATATTCCAATATCACCTCTTCTATGCACCCTAATGAATGTCAACATTGAACTCACACAACCAATTGCACGGTGACCATGATGGCTAGTTAAACCAAGTTTCGTGTAAAAGAGACAAAAATATCATTGATACCTAAGTAAGCTTACCCAATTTTGACAAGTTTTTTTTTGGGGGGGTTTTGTTTTGTTTTGTTTTTTTTGGGTCATGGTCTACAAATGGCCATTATTTTGTATGGTTTTCATGTGGACCTTTTTCTGCCTCTTTTTAGTCCCCTTGCAAGGCACAATAGGGAGGTCTTCTTGGGTATACCTAAGTTCTTACCATTGTTCAAAATCCACATGCCCATTGTGAATTTTTTGCATTCCCATTCTTCACATGCACATGCCCACCGTAGAAATCATGAAACCCATTATGTTATGGAACATGCCAGTTACAGGCCATTGTACTAGTGTCTCTACCTGTTTGGAAATTTTGGCTCACCTTAATTCCTCATAGGTACCTTACCAGGCACAATGGCATGTACTTGGCATGTTCCATAATACAAAAACACCCCCTTGGATGTGTTAAATATTAACATAGAGTCAAATGGTTGTGGTTGGGCATGCTCTTAGAGGAGCTTCACCCATATTCATTTGGGCCTTCAACAATATTTCTCACATCCAAGATGGTTTTACTCATTGTTTCTTAAACCTCACTTGTAAACATGAAAATTAAAGCAATAAAAGATGAAATTTTACTTCAATAACATCACTTGGACCAGTCATTTTATCTTATCAGTCACAAGCAACTATTATATTATATTAGTAGTGCCTTTTGCAGGCATCGCATTACAAGCACATATATTCAAAACTGACTTATTACCTCAAATTATAATACATTAGATTTTTTTCATTTGAAAAATATTGTGCAAGGCACCATTGGAGAGTTTCTTATATAAATAAAAATTACAACCTTTTTCAAAAAATGGCAATCAATGAAAAAATTCCTTAAATGCATAACCATCTTTACAAGTGAATTTTTGGAAACTCCAAATGCATATTTTTTGTTTAATTTTCACCAAAAAAATCCCCTATTGATATTCAAATGTGAAATCTAAAACACTATAACCAACCAACACTAGTAAATAGTATATCCGCCTGAAGCAACAATAGTGTAAACCTTGGAGTTAGCTTTTTATTTTCTAATCAAGGGGGCTAACAAGCCTTGGACTTCTAGTGTTGAGAAGAATACCAAAGATATGAAATACCCCCTAACGAGCTCTATCCAAACTTTAGTCTGATGCCCTTCACAAAATCACATGGTTTCACCAAAGGCTTTGATGAACATTGGCATAGCTATAAGATAAAAAAAGTAGAGCACTACTTTTAGTTAGTGCCCAAATTTAGGCTAATGATAGATATCCTCATTCTTTGCCAGAGATGACGGGTTTCAAACTCGTGTGGGATAGCATAACATGTAGAACAAAAGGGGAAAAAATTAATCCTGCCTGGAAAATTAAGTAGAATCGTGTAAAATTGTGCCAAAAAAGCCCATAAGAAGACAAACCCAGATAGAGCTAGTTAGGGGGTATTTAGCATCTCCCCAAGAATGCACCATGTAAATTACAAGGTCGTATCAATGGTACATTTGTAGGTAATAGGTACACACACTTGATACATAGGTAGATAGACTTGATACATAGGATGATCACCAACACCCCTGATTTGCAGTAAATAACTAGCCCAACCAACCTTCTTCTTCATCATCTACCCTAAACTTTGAGCCAAGTGCGACCAGATTACTTGAACCTTCAAAAATCAAGTTCAATCAAAACCATGTTGTTGTATATATACAACATGTGTCATCAATGAACTCCATAGTTATTGCTTGTTTTGCTCATGATCATCATTTTCATCATCTGCTAGCTGCGAAGTGTAAATGTTTTTGTGGTGCTGTAATTGGGTATCATGCATTACATACATGTGTAGTTGTTCCTCATCCTATTTTTTTTCTCTTGCTCTTTTGATGTCTATCCCATTGCAGATAAGTTATAATTCAAAATGTAGACCAACACATGCCCACATGTGACCACTGCGAGCTTTTCTTCCTATGGTTATGGATAATGGGATTTCTTTCATTTGTATCATTGCTCAACAATTTGTTGTCTTTATCCGCAAAACCCACATGATCCAATGTTGAATATAGCACACTTATGTGGGGGAAGTAATATTGGACTTTATTTTTGGAATCTAATGACTTGTTCTGCTATCATCCTGGGGGACCTAGAATATATAGTACCAACCAAACAAGGAGGCTTATAGCCAATCAAGTGCCCTTCATGTTTGTTTGTACACACACGTGTTGTGTTGGGCAATTCTCATTTTTTTGTGAAAACTACCAGTTCCAGTTTTCACAACTGTTTTAAAGGACCTTTAAGGTTCTCATTATAAAAAGAAGAAGAAAAGATTTAAGATCATCATTAAGGGATTCAAATTTTTGGAAAAACAAATTCTCAACAGTTTTCAATCCTGCCGGTTCTCATAACAATTACAACCCTGATTTTCAGCAATGGGTCCCAGAAGCCGGTTTTCCAAATTTAAAAAAAAATCAGAATTTTTCTAATTATTTAATTTATTGTGAAATTCTAATCAAAAAATTATAAAAAGCCCCCTTTTGTAGAAGAGCTGGAAGTTTCCTGGAGAAGCTCCCACTGAAGGAGCTGTTGCAGAGGCTAGCATTGCCCAAACTAAAACATAAACCAAACTAGGGTAAACCAGCTCATCATCGATCGCCTGCTTATGATCAAACACTTATATCTTCATCATATGACCTTCATTTTTATTGATTTAAAATGTTATGAGAGCTTGACCTCAAGCTCTAGAAATCGTCTTTGAAATGCAAAGGAAAAAGAGTAATTAAAAAATAACAAGAAAAATAAGCTTTCCAACTTACAAAACCCATTTTTTTCTCTTTGGACCCCTCTTATTTTCAAAGCTCATAGCTTTCTTACTTCTTATTCATTTTAGACGATTTAAAGTGCTATAAGACTGTCACCTAAAGTTCTACAAATCATTTTTGAACTCTAATAGTAACATAACAACATACAAAGAATTTAATTGAAGGTTCAGGAACTGGCTTCTGTAGTGTTTGGTGGTTTTTTTTTGAATTCTTGACCCTCTTTATTTTGGGGGGTCATAACTTTCTCATTTCTAATTTGTTTTTGACAGTTATTAGTGTGTCAGATGCACCAAGAGAAGAGAAGGGGTTCAAGTTTTGTTTGGACATCATAAACAACAGAGCCCTCCCATTGGATCGGACCTACTCTGATCACTTAAGTGTTCGATCACCTACCCGTCTACCTTAAACACTAAACAACTTGAAAACCCTGAAAACCAATGTTCACATGTTTTAATACCCTGAAAGATTATCACAAAAAATTCAACTGATACCCTTTGAGGTTCTCAAAAAGCCAATTCTCACTTAGGCGAGAACTAACGGGCATATTGTCAAAAAAATTGTCACCTTATTTGAGAACTTCCAAGTCTCATTCTGAGAACCAGACTGCAACCTTAAAGGTTCTCACTGAAAAAGTGAGAACCGCCCAACACTGGTAAACACTCCCAAATCCATTACAAGTTCTGAAACACTCCCCCCCCTCCACCTTTTCTGTTTGTTTTACTGCCAAAAATTTCACCTAAACGCCAAATTATGAGCCTTTCTTTTTAGGGTTTCTATGGCCAGGTGTGGGGGAAATACAAAAGGGTGAAGATTGCCAGATTTTTCAATATCTAGCTCAAAAATATTGAAGGATGATTAGAGATTTATATTTCATATCTTGTTTATAGTCAAAATTTAGGTAAATCTTCCTAAATACTAGCTTTTTAGGTAGGTGCCTACCTGACCCACCTACTTGCTTGCAACTACCTGCATGGTTGTCATTCCAATAGACCTTGCAACTGTCGAAAATGATGAAGAATCAAATAAAATGAAGATATTGCATAGAGCTTGGACTTATCACTCAACCAATATTTAAAGGCATGATTAAGTTTTTTTTCATCACCATATATGCATTGGCTTGAAAAATGTTGTTTTAGGATGTTTTGAAAATTTTGCACAAAGTTACAAAAACCCAAATCATGTGAAATATCCCAATAGGGTATCGAATTAAGTTGTCAAAGGATTTTTTTCATTATGATGAAGATATTGCAAACCTAACATAGATGTTCAAGGAATATGAAAATTTGCCTTAGCTTTGGTGCATTTAATGCATTGTTGTATTCATAATTAAATAACTTAGATCTTGATTTAACAATGAATTGTTTTCATATTTCACACAAAACACATAATTGTGTTTCTGTTGGGGTTTTTCTTGTGCTCATGTTTAGGCTTACATGTGTCATATGTTAAGCAAACCTTTTGGTAATGACATATTATGGTGAATTGAGATCACACCCATTTTGCAATGAAGCCATGTGTACCTTCAATCATTTGAGAGTTAATTAAGGTAAAGACCTATGCACTTTCCATTTTATTGTGTTAGTGTAGTGTGTTCCTTTAAATACTTGAACTATTCTGAACCGATGATGAAGATAAAACTTTTCTCCTTTCCTTTTTAATTTTTCTTGTGATGTTCTATTGCGATTCTCTAGAGTTATTAGTTGTTTACAATTAAAATAAAGACATACATCTTTTCTTTTCCCTTCCAAGTTTTCTTGTTGTTGTAATCATGACTTCTTATAAATAAACTTTGAGAAATCTACATCATATTAGCTTGATGCCAAACTATAAAAACTTTTATCACCAATCCATTTACAAAGCAAATACGAGTCACATCCAATTGCAAGCTATATATTGTCTATAATTCAAGTAAGACCTATGTCCTATTTCACTCCTTGAACCATTTTTTCTTTATTGTAAGACTAATATTCTTTTGTAGTAAAATTTAAAGATTTATGTCATATTGCTAACTTTGTGTAAGATTATAAAATATTATTTATCACTAAGCCATTTGCAAAACACTCACAAGTCTCATCCATTTGACAATTATTAAGTCATATACAATTTGAAATAAAACCTAAGACCTTTCTTTTTCCTTTTCATTTCTTCCTTATTGTGATGCCATACTTATGACATCAATTTGGGGCTAAAATGGTGGCCAACAAATTTTTAAATCAATATCGTGTTCAACCAATCAAGAGGTGCAACATGCACCATAAAGGTTTAAGATTTATTTCTTTTGGAAGGAGGGGGGGAAAAAGTAATTTTTTTGGGTAGGGGGGGTTATGGATGTTTCCTTTTCTATTTTGGGTCATGGGTGAATTTTTGTGTCATGACTAATGTAACTATTTTGTTCTATAAATTATACCTTAGTAATAATAAGAATATGTATATCTTGTATGTGAAACATGATAAGATCTCCCTAACACACCTGGGTTTTACATAATATTGATTCCAATAAGACATATAACTTTACTTAATTCTTCAATTTAATTTACTCGATTTAAATGATTTTTCATTCCAATGACGATGATAATTGAAACTAGTTTATATAGAACAAGTACAAGGTTTTTTTTCATCATTAAGACGATTACACCATGGTCGTCCACATTGACAATTACAAATGATCATCTAGTTGATAATTATACATCAAAATAACCATTTTTTACAATTATGTGTCGGAATGATGGAAATTTGGGCGCTTTTTTTTTCATTTTTTTTTATGATGGCGATGGCAACAATAGTTGACATACCCCCAAACTCCTTGAAAGAGTGAAATGTGAATTTGAAGGTGAAAATAATGGAAGAAGAAATTAGGGTACATTCCTTAACTCATAACATTTTTGAGGTAAGAGGGGTGTGTTTGAGTTTTGGGATGAGGATTAGGACAAGTGACAAACGGGTCAACTATTCACATGGACCTACACAAACCAAATAACAAGTTGATCAGTGCATAGTTGAATCATTTTTTGTGCACGAGTGAACCACAAGCATACACGAATTCATAAAATTCACCACAACCCAAACTTGAGGGAAGCCACCACCTTCCCCCTTGTAGTATTTTTTGTGCCTAACCATAGGGTTGCACCCAATTTTCATTTTGTCTCAGGACTCCCAAGTCAAGAGTTTCGAAATTCTCAAAATTAAGAATTCCAGAACTTTGGAGGCCCATAATTTTTTGTGTAAACCTTTGATTAAGGTGAAACCCAAAGAAAATTTATAGCCCTTATCAAAAGCTTTCCAACAATATGTGGCACACCACTTGCACTCACATATTTTAAGACGATTCCCGACTTTTAATGGTCGGGAATCAAATTGACACTTTAACTCCCGACCCTTCTTTTGGCCATAACTTGTGTTTTAAGTATTCAAATGGGCCATGCAAGCTCATTTTAAACATTTAAGTTTCAAGAGCTTTCTAATAGTACAAGGAAATCCTTAATCTAATGAATTTTAACCCCTAAAATTGCTCTCTAAACATTCGGGACTTCATAGGGTCTCCAACTCCCAAAGTGGGAGTCCACTTGGGAGTGTGTGGGCTCATTCTTTCACATTCTAGAAGTGTAAATGTGACTCCCTGGTTGCACTTTCGGCCCACACCTTTTCATGCCCTTGCCTTAGTTGCGAACCCAAAGCTAAAGTCGTGACAATAGAAGTAGGAACAAAAACATCTTCTCATTTTTGTTGTAATCTTCTTATTGTAGTATTCATTCGAGGTGGTGTAATGGCAACAAAAGATGATAATGCAGTGAAGGAGCTTTTGGATTTGATCAAGTTCAGCCTTGATGAATGCATTTACATCAAACATTGCGTGGATTGTGAATTACATGGCAAACTCCATGTAAGGATCTTCTTGTGTATGCAACGGTTTTATTGTTATGCTTACATTATGTCTTGTTAGTAATAACAATTTTTTTCTCAATAGTTCGTCTTTTTGTTATTGTTCAAAGTTCTTCCTTCCTTCCTTCCTTCCTTCTTGAATGTGACAAAAGAAGACTTGATGAATGAATGACTTGATTTTGTTGCTACTACTACTAATGTGTTTGTTTTTCTATGGTTTTTTCCTTACCATCCCATTACACGTGATATGCAACTCCTCTCCCCAAATCTTTTTGTGAATATTTCCCTTCGATTTAAGGTTTTATCTATAGATCGAATAACTAATCTCTCACAAAATGTTTCAATTGTCATTAAAGTGGAAGAATCATAAACCTAGCACAATCACATACAAAACCATTAATGTGTATGTTTCAGCAATGAGGGTGTGTGTACTATGTTCCAACAAACAAATAATGGACTTAAGGTTTCATTTGTATTGTTATCAATCAGATATCTTCTTCTCTATATGAGTTTTAAACATTAATTATATGTGATTTCCCTTGTTGTATTTGTGTAGTGTGTGGATGAAATTTTAATTTAAATAATTTCATTGAATTTGTCATTTGTTTATGTCATAATGGCTTGTTTCTGACAAAAAATACTATGTTTTTTTTGTGGTGATTATCTTGCAAGCATACAATTAACATTTAAACATGATTCTTGGAAATGTGGAGGAGGTGGTCACTTATGTGGAAATCGATGATGAGACTTATGAAAAAATTATTAGGGTAAGGATATGTTTTACATAGCTTGCATAAATTCTTACTGTTGAATGCTCCTAGTTGGTTTCCCCTTACAATTGTTTTCTTTTTTGTTCTTTTATTTGCATGTTTTGTGTTCTAGAACCAACATGTTACAACCCCACTTTGGGGCTAAGTGTGAGAATGCAATTCACACTCCCAAAAGTGGGAAAATGGAGTCCTCCGGGACTCCTGAAAACTCAGAAGACGATTTGAAAGGTCAAATCTCCTCGCATTGATGCGTTCTTTATATCAATGGAAAGCTCTTGAAGTAGATGCCCAAAATGGCCTCGCATGGGCCATTTGGACATCTGTAGCCCAAGTTATGGACAAAAGAAAGGCCGGGAGTCAAACTGCCAATTTGACTCCCGACCATTAAAAGTCGGGAATCAACCTCTTCCCGACGTTGCTTGAGGGAGTGCAACACGACGTTGAAAAGCTCTCGACGAGGGCTACAACTTTGGTTGAGACCTCGTCCCGATTCGAGTTCGGGGTGAGGAGCTATGAACGTCCAAAGTCCCAAGACTCCAACCCGAGACAGTTTCGAGACTCCAACTTGGGAGTCCCGGGAAAAATAGCCATTTGGATGTAGCCTCGGTGGAAAGCTGCAGAGTATACTATATGGGGGAAGGTGGTGGTTTCCCCCGAGTCCGGGCCGTGGTGAGTCTTGTGTGTCAAAGTGCCCGTGGCTTGTACCAACACCCAAGGGTGTTCTCGAATGTTAACTAACCCTCTTATGGTTGGTTTTGGATGAAGATTTGAGCTTGATAATCTAGTCCCTCTTCCTAGTCTAATCCCGGGACTTCTAGCACGCCCCTCTATCCCCTTTTTGTGCTGGAAGTCAGGAACGGGCCCTAAGTCCCAACTTTCCGCAACTCTACATAGTTGGACCCTCAAGTGGGTTCAACAAGGGATTTGGGAGCGCGTCACAACAACCTTCTAAAATGTTGACAACAATTTTTGTACATGGAATGGTCAAGCATCTACCCATATTTTGTTGGGTAAGGCATTAAATGAACATGTCAAGGTAACTAAGTGATGTGCCCCAAAACACAATGGGCAAAGGTGAGACCACTCCATGACATTAATGAGATTTGGGTTGGTAAATTCAATGATTTAAAAAAAAATCATGTTCAATAGACACATTTTGGTTTTTGTGATATCCTTGAAAGATGGGGTTATTGCTACAGTATGGTGTTTTTTTTCCTTCTCTTTTGCCAGTGGAGATGTGGCTCCTAAATTTTATGTTCTAGATTCTTGGAAGAAAAAAATTGGATGAACAAATGATTCCAAGTTTCATTCCTATAATGGGGCATTAGTTGGTTGAGTACCAACTACCATCCCTAACTTAAAAATTGTTTAAAGAAATGAATGTGGCAAAAGCAACAATAGCTAATGTTCATTTTAAATTATTTTTTATTATTTAGCCACAAGAAAGATTGTATGAAGTTTTTTCAAACTTACCTTCTTTTTGAAGTAATTAATGTTTTTTACTAGAGTTGGACTTCCCAATAATGTTTTATGTCCCAAGTGTGTTCATTCAATGTGTGTATTTTTTCATTGTTATCTTTTTGTTGCCACTTGAGTTTTAGGTTTAAGTTTTGACATCCAAAGTGGTCGCAAGTGTTTACTCCCATTTCAAATCTGATAGGGTGTGTTCCTTATTGAAAATTGCACTATTTTGAAAATCTATTTGATTCACTGGTAGTAGTATTTTTGTGATTTAAAAAATCACCCACCAAATAGAAATTTATTAAATTTCGGTTTCACTTATAAACTTAGTTATTTACTAGGTGGCATTAACATTTGGCGTCCATGTTGGCGATCGAACCCAAAAGCTTTGGTTTCGTAACTTTAAATCTAACATAGGTGTCACAACCTTAGCCTTGGGTTTGCAACCAAGGCAAGGGCTTACAAAGGTGTCGTCCAAAAGTGAAGCTTGGGAGTTGCATTTCATGCTCCGAGGAGTGTAAGAGAAAGTGAGGGAATGAACTTGCACACTTTCAAATGAATTCCCATTTTGGGATTTAAAGTCTTAATGGGATTTCGAATTTTTAAAAAGCAATTGCAAGGGTCAAAATTCATTAGATTGAAGAGTTCCTCATATCATTGGAAATCTCTTGGAACATAGATGTCTAAAATGGGTTTGCATGACCCATTTGAGTACTTAAAAGACAAGTTATATCCAATTGTCAGAAATTTCCTTGATTTCTTTACATGTAGGTGGCTTGCCACATATCGTTGGAAAGTTCTCGATGAGGGCTATAACTTTGCTTTAAACCTCACCTCAATTGGAGGTCTTCACAAAGAGTTATGGGCCTTCAAAGTCACAAAAATCCCAATTTAGGGAATTTCGAGATTCCCAATTTGGGAATCTCAAGAAAAAATGACATTTGGGTGCTGGCCCCGTGGCCAAACATAGAGAATACTATAAGGAGAAAAGTGATAGCTTCCCCCAAATCCAGGCCGTGGTGAGTCTTGTGAGTCCGTGTTTACTTATGGTTCATCCGTGCACCAAAAGTGCTCTGACTATGCACTAACCAACTTGTTGTTTGGTTTGTACAGGTCCGTGTGAATAATTGACCCACTTGTCATTCCTCCTAGTCCCATCCCAGAACTCCAGCACGCCCTTCTACTTCCAAAGTGTTACAAGCTAGGGAACGTGCCTTAACTCTTTATCCTTTTACTATTTTCACATTTGAACTTGCAGTTGAATTTATCGAGGAGTTTGGGAGTGTGTCAATAGGGATAAAATTATTTGAATTTATTTAACATTAACTTTTTTGGCTTGATTTCATGAGGATTATTGATTTCTAATTTTTATTAAATATTTATATTGTTGATCTATTTGATTTACTAACATTAATATTTTGGTGATTTTAAAAATCACCCACTAAACAAAAATTTATTAAATTTCGATTTTGCTTATAAACCCAACTATTTATCGAATGGCCTTAACAAAGATGATGTGATTATTCGTCAACATCATGATTCATGTCGTCGATTTGATGAATTAATCTCATTTATTAATTAATTAAAAATATTGTTGTCATTTGTGATTGATAATGACTCGGTCTTCCATGTGACAATGACATGGCTTGCCATTTTTTTTTGGTGAACCACAAGGTTTTGAAACTATGAATTCACATGCATGTGTATGTGTACTAAACAATTTATTTTAACTTCTAATAATGACTACAACTTTAATAGTTGTTTAAAAAAAGGTGACACATAATTATTTGTCTTTTTAACTACTTTGCACAGTAGCTTATGTTAACATACTTATTAAGTTAACCTATGTATGTAGGCTATTTAATAAAAACCTATTTTGTAATATAAGCTACCTTGTAAGTTATTTAATTAAATATAAGAAATTTAGTACATCAGTATGTTTAAATATACTTAGAATAGGTTATCCTACTAATATGTTAACCTAGGTAGGCTCATTTAGGTTCTTAACTTTAGGTTTTTTACCAAGTCAACCTAGGTAGCCTCATTACAAAATATTTTATAAAATATATAACCACCTCGAGTTTATGCGACTAGATGTGACTATGATATTAATAATTATGTACTAGGGCTACTTAGTTGTTAACCTCTAAATAGCTAAGTAGGTTGTACTTTCCTACTATATTACTTAATTATATACCCAATGGATATTTAAGTAGGTGCCTAAAATATGTGATACGAACAAAAGCTCTCTAAGAAATAGGTTAAATATAGTCATATATAGTAGGCAATAGTTATTTAGCCATGTTTATAGCCCAAATAATTGTGTTTAACTTCATTTAAATTAATTTAACCATATTTCACTTAAATATTTGTGTTTACTCTATTCTTTTAATTAATTTATCAATGTTTAGCCTAGAGGTAATTATTTATAGCCAAAATTATTCTAAATAATTATGTTTAACCATGTTTAACATAGCTTCATATACATTTCACATAAATTAACATAGTGAAACTTAGGTCTAACTTAGACATAATCTAGGTATAGCTTAAATTAACTTAGTTCAATCTAGGTCCAACTTAATTTAGTTTAGGTTTAACCTAAAGTTTAAGTAATTTTAGGAACTAAATTATATTTATTTATTTTTAAGCCTAGAAATGCCTAGGTTAATAAGTAGTATAGGTTGACAACTTAGTTCATTTGAAGTCAACCTAGGGAGGTCTAGGTCTTAATTAGGTTAGTCGATAATAGGTAGGTTAACCTAGGTCAGCTTAAGGTGGCCAAGGTTAATTCAAGACTAATTTTTTTGAATTTTATAACTTTGAATTAAATATAATTAATATAAAAAAATGCGAGAGTGTGTTGAATGAAACTTGAACCCTAAATTAAAAATAAGGGATTCAAATATTTATTCTTGCAACCTATGATACTTAAAGGCCACTTGGCTTAAGTTAGGTAGTTCAATCGAGGCTTCTTTGGTTAAGAGTTTGACATCTGTTTTTTATCGAGGCTATTTAGCTTAGGTTAAGTAGCGTAGGTTACCTAACAGAGGTAGTTAGCCTAACTAGGTTAAACTAAGTTCATTTTTGGTTAGGCAAATTAGGTTAAGTTGTTTAACCTAGCTAGGTTAAACTAGATTGACTTTTGGTCATGTGCAATGACTCATAACATGTGTTTATAGATTTTTGACACTTGTCATTCATCCATCAAGTATTTTGATTAAGTTGAGCTAGCATGCATTGTACACATCAAATCAAGGTTAATGATGACATGGAATTTCATTATTATAAAAAAAATTATAATTATTCAAACGACTAGGTTTTGTGTCACAACCCTAACATCGGGTTCACGACTAAGTGTGAAATGTAAAGGCACATGAAGCCAAGGGAGTGTGTTCAAAAATGAAACACACTTTCACAAATGGGGGAAAGCACAAAAGATTAAGCCCAATGACTCCCAAGTGCATTCTCACTTTGGGAATTACATTTGTGTAGGAGTCCTAAATGTTCAGAACCTTAGTTGAAAAGGTTTAAAAACACCAAATGGGGCCCTTAGGATATCATTGGAAAAGTTTTTAAAGTGTAAATGTTAAAGTAACCTTGCACTGTCCATTTAGACTTGAAATGCATGAGTTATGATCAAAAGAAAGGTTAAAAGTCAAATTGGGAATTTGACACCCAATCACAAATCCCCCTAGAAAAAGTGTCAAAAGATTTTTGATTAAGGTGTGTAATACATTGTTGGAAAGATCTTTTTAAGGGCTATAAAATATTTCCCTTGTATGCTCCAAAAAAAGTTTGATTTGAAGAAGACATGAACATTCAAAGTTTCGGGATAATAAGAATCCCAATTTTGGGACTCCCATTTTGGTGTCTTGGGAAAAAGTGTCATTTGGATGTAGCCCCTGTGGAGAGTCAAAAGTATATTATAGGGAGAGGAGTGGTCTTTCCTCCCAAAGGTTGTGGGCCATGTAAAACTTATGCTTGAGATTGTCCCTATTAAATTCATCGCACCATTTGCATTCAACTTGCATTAACCACTTTATTTCCTTGGTTGTGCAAGTTGATTTCATTTTGAACTTTTACTTGTGAGTTCATCCTAATCCCATCCCAAAGCTCCAATATGCCCTCTTACCCCTAAAATGCTATGAGCTACTTGAAGTTGGATCCCTATCTTCAGCACAAACTACATTGATTAGGGCATTTGGTAAAATTGTGAAACCCATTGTGACAGTCTTCTCATCTCAATAAGATCATTTCATGTTTCATCATGGCATTCAAGGGTTTTATGAAGTGGG
>Ga0116231_10010333_pt1 | contig 15102 bp, 7 predicted proteins | sample S1TSphgellanicum_2_FD_89695 | JGI IMG/M metagenome (GOLD analysis project Ga0116231, IMG submission 89695) | Host-associated microbial communities from peat moss isolated from Minnesota, USA - S1T2_Fd - Sphagnum magellanicum MG | ecosystem: Host-associated > Plants > Peat moss > Unclassified...
AAAAATAAAGGTAAAAAAATTTTTTAAAAAAAAAAAAAATTTTGAAATAAAAAAATAAAAAAAAAAAATTATTATAAAAATTTTTATTTTTAAAAAAAAAAAAAAAAAAAAAAAAAAAAAAAAAAAAAAACTTAGGAAAAATCAATCGCCAGATTTTTTTATAGATGGTTTTTAAGTAGATAATAGCCAAATATGTAGAAGGATGTTTGATTTTATTTGCATTTTCATATCTCATTTTATGGTCAAATTTGACTAAACTTCCCAAGTGATTTTGTTTGTGGCGAATTTTCACCATTTTGCTATTAAATTTTTTAAAAAAGTCCCCAAGCAAAAATGGTCAAGGGAACTTTTTGAAATTTTTTGCAAAAAAAAAAAATTGTCACATTTCAAGGAAGAAATTTATGAAATCATGAAGATTTTTTCTTTTTGAAGTTGCCATATTTAACCTAATAGGTTGTAGTAGTTCACCAACATGTAATTAGATTCCTAATTTTTGTTTTTTCACTTCTCTATTTTTCTTGTAGGGGTATTTGGCAAAATCCACTATTGGAGCAACATGAGAAAATTGAAAAAAAAAATTAATTTAATTTTAAAAACCCTAAACCTTCCTATAAATGATTGTGGCTAAATCACAAAATTGACAAAATCAATTGCCACAATAATCATCATCATCACCTCTCCTCATCAGTTTTGACCACCTTTAATTTCCCATTACCCATCATGCTTCAATCAATGCTGCAAACCCGAGTAGGTAGTAGGTACCAGGCGGGTATTACCTCAGGTCATATCTAGTCTGGTAGGGAGGGTCCTTGATACTAATATTGATACCATTGTTCATATCTGGCCAGGCCTCTAAATTTATATACCATAGTACCTAGCCTGGTTACGCACTAATTAATTATTTTTTGAATTGCCAAAATTTTGGAAAATAACTTGCCTGCCATGCCAAAATCCTGAAAGAAAACTCTCAAACACACTAGCTTCATTATTTAGTATAGTGCCTAATTGTGAAATATAATTATTTTTAGAGCTGAAAAGTAAATGATGAAATATTAATAATAATTATTATTAGGCACCTTGCTCCCAAACCATGGTAGGTACTACAGTTTATAGTTTATACCAGCCCAACACGGGTAGTAGGTATGCTACTACCCACCTTCTTTGGAAAGGGTTAGGGTTTAGGTTTTAGGGTTTAGGGTGATTATGGTGACTTTGTGCTACTCTTTTTTTTTTTTTTTTTCAGATTTGTTAAAGTTTTTATAATCATATTCAATTCAAAGTTTAAATCCATATGATGATCCATGTTTTCTTTTATGGCTACTCCTTCAATTTCGGCAACGATTTTCAACATGGTAGTAGAGCTTGGTTGCTTGTGAAAAAAAAGAAAGGATTTGAGTTTTGCTTCAAAGTTCTATGTGTATAGATGCTCGGGCAAAACTATTGTCTTGTGTTTAAGGTAGTTGAACATTTTGGTGTGTTCTTTATGAATGAATCATGGCATGATCTTTGGGATGTTTGGATTGGTTGTGATTGCCGCACATCAAAGGTCAAATTTTAACATGTACAACTTGAAAAAATCTCAAAGGGAAATCCCTTAAAAGGAGCTTGTAGTGTATGTTGAAAAAGGTAAATAATGTAATTAAAGGCAATTAACTCACCATTTTTTTTGGTGCAAAAATTTGGAAATATTATTTCACAAAATTCTTTCTTTTAATTTCTAAAATTTACTAAGATTCATTTAATAAAATTTCACAAATTTCTATACATGGTTCAAGTACGTACCAAAAAATATAAAGATGTTTTTTTCTTCTTCTCATTATTTCAATAGCCAAATTTGGCAATCAGCTTATGGTTGATTGCCACCTCAGCTATATCACAATTTATTTTGTAAAACATTGGTTGTTTAAGCACGACTTTTGCATTAAAAGCATGATATTAAATTGATGTGGGTTTAGGGTTTAGATGGTTTAGATGAGAAACATCAAAATTGAATTTGGAACAAATTATTAGGAGTCAATGACTTTCAGCTCAAACATCGTAATAATTGAGACATTATTGATGATGGAAGGATACATATTAATTCATTAAAATTGTTCAACCTTTTTCACAAATTTACAAAAAAAGATTTATGTATCAAATACAATGTAGAGTTTATTACCTAGTCATGTCAACTATTGATTGATTGTGTAGAAGGCGTGGACCTAAATGGAAATTTTTGTTTGGAGTTATTTTGATAGGTGCCTTTATGGCAAACATCATCATTGTGGTCCATTCCCAATAGATGGAGTTTTCTCAAGTGATGGGTATTGATTCATGTGTTCATATACCAATGGATTGTGAAGATACAAAGAAGAGAAACATGCCAAGAGAAGCTCAACAAGGAAGCAATTATGGTCGAGAAGTAAGAGAAGCTCAACAAGGAAGCAATCATGGTCGAGAAGTCCTTGCATGCTAGACTTATTTTCTTCACCAACATGAATGAAGTTCAATGCCATTAAAAACATGTTGAATTTTTTTTTCAACAAAAGACATTTATTTATATGCACCAATATATAGCTTTGTTGGGTAAAGGGTGAAAAAGAAAAAATAAAAAGAAAAAGAAAAAGTGGGCTTCTCAAATGCTTACCTAGGATGGTGCAAAGTCTAGAGCAATATGGGTAGCCTATCAATGTGTATTTAGTCAAAGGAGTTCCAAGGCAAGTCTTGTTGATCACAATATGTAGATCGAGAAGGCTCATAGGAGGAGTTAAGTTGCTCTAATGGTAAACATTCAATGTTGATTATCATATCTTCGTCTCAAATGATTTGGCCTTAAGAAGAAATGGATTTAGCCAAGGAGTACACTAATGCTTTGAAGAAATTTTTAATTGCAATGTCATCTAGAGACAAAAAGGCAATCTTGTATGCCAAGAATGAATCATTAATATAAACTATCTTAGAGTCTTCGAGAGTAAACTAGCATATTTATGCTTAAGTTTTATGCCAATGAGTACTCATTGACGTGTGACTTTGTAAGTTGGTTAGTTGGTACCTAGATATTAGCAGTGATATTTGTAATAATAATTCTCACCTTAGGGTAATCACATAATTTGTGCCTCCTAATGGATTTTTCATAAGAGGTTAGGGGCTGATCACAAGTTTGACAAAAAAATTACGGACCCAATGGCTAGTTGAAGAGCTCTCTCTCTTTCTCTTTACATATTTATTTATTTGTTTTTTTTTTTTGAAATTCAATTTTTTTGCATCAAGTTTCAAAGAGAAGAGAGCTAGGGTATGCCCAAGTCCAATGGAGCTTTTGGCTTGATGCTTGTTGCCTTTTTAGGTTGAGAAGCAATAGAAATTTTAGGTGAGCTGGGTTTTGTGCTTTTTACTCCAATTGCTTCATGAATTTGGAGCCTTAAAATGTCAAACAAGTAAGTACTTGCCAATGGAGAAGTGGCAATCTTAGTGATAATAATAGAGAAAGTGTGAAGGCAAATGTACTGAACTTGCACTAGCCCTAACTTTCATTCGTTCTACCTGAAGGAGGGAAAGAAAAGGAGTTAAACCCATTTCGAAGTTTTGTGCACAAAAAACAAAATTACATGTGTCTTGATGGAAAGTCTTGCATGTTGAATCATGAAATCAATGAAAGGCAAGAAGACCACGCAAACTCCATCTCCTTGTTCACACCTTTCGAGCTCTCAACTTTCATTTGGTTTTTTCACACTGGATTTGTTGGCTTTGCATAGTTCATTTGGTCCCACATTTTAATGAATATTCACCATTTGTTAGTATGAATTACAAGGTCATTTTTGGGTTGTTTAACCAAAAAAAAAAAATTAGGATTTTTTTGGATTTTTTTCGTGTTGTAGGGGCTTTTTTTTTCCTAGTTTTTGTTGGGAATCTTTTGTGAAATTATTTATATAAAAAAACTAGCCCTAATGCTGGCTACATTTTTTCGCATTTGTTCATCCCTTGAAAAGGTGCGTACATAATTTAGCATCGATTTTGTTCAACAAGTTTTACTTGCTGAATATTTGGGCAAGGTAGATGGGCGGTAACTTTTCATCAACCCTATGGATTGAAGGGTGATCCTCAAGCTCTTCATGTAAAGAACCTAACCTTCATACCATGTTCTTGCACCTACCCATCTTCTGACTCCTTGTAGGTAGCTACTCCAACCCATGATGATAATTCATAACATTTTCTCTTACTATCTAAAGAAGGCTAGGTATACTTAGCAATAAATAATGTACATATAATAAATTTACCTACCCAGCCGTGAATAGTCAATCCCAGATCAGACGATGGGTAGGCTAAGAAGGTTGGGTTTTGTGAAATGATCCTCCGGAAAAGTCTAGATCTTACCCTTAAGGTCAATAGGGAGGAGGAAGGGGGGGACTCAAGGTGGGTGTGTAGTGTGTAGTTCAAACCAGGCTTGGGCGAGTATCAAGCTTCAACTCCTGAACATACCAATTGGTATTGAATTATTGTTTAGATTTCATACCAGCTTTGCTACTGTAGTTAAGTACCTTGGTAACCTTGACACATGTTTGTCAAATACCATCAAATTAACTCCAAAAGTGTCATTTCAACAAATAGAATATTTCCTGAAAGTTAAATTCACTTTCCTTCACACAAGAAGAAAAAAAATTTTGAAAAAAAAAATCATTTTTGAAAATTTCAACAGTTTTTAAAAGAATATAAGACTAGTGTCGAAGCTGCCAAGGTACTTACGATGGTAGTCCAGGTATGGTAACAACACACAGGTATTGTCTCAGGTCGAATAAGATTCGCCAATTTGATGAAACTTTGCACCCAAACAAAATAAAATTCACCGAACATAGATAAGCTTAGGTCCCATGATCAAAGGATTGGTGCAATTTTGTTTGTGAAGAAACTCATGAATTCATTTTGCTTTTGCTTTTGGACACCACTTATATACAAAATTCAGCTTTGGAATTCTATGGTGGTAGTAACTACTTACTTACATACATACATACAACCCGATAGATCTCAACGTCTGTCAAAACCAACCAAGGAAACCATAAGCAAGTATTAAGTTGCTTGCTCGTGAGTGAGTTATGTCTCTTGGTACTAAAGCCAGGGGCTTTGACTCTAGCTCTCAACCCGTACACAATTAATTAATAATGTTGAGATGAAAAGAAAATTTGTGATGCTTTTGGAGCAAAACAGATGCCACCAAAGTACAAAAATTAAGGAACAGTGCTTGTTTTGCTTTTGCTTTGCATTTTGCTTTGGTGGGAGTTGCTGTATATTACAGCAATTTGCTTGTTTGCATGCTTGCTACAATCAAAGCAAAGCAGACATGGGCCACCACCCACCACAACACACAACACTTTTGCTTTAAACTAATTGTTTGCTGGAAAGGTGTATGTGTGTGTGTGTGTGTGTGTGTTTTCCAGGTTTTCATTCGTGTTTTGGTGGATATCACTGAATGCATGCAGGTGAGAACTGCTCACTCAGGTTTACAGGTGGCTGGTTCCTTTGTCAAAGCCCCTAATGGTTATCACTTCTTGTGAAAACCATCAACTAAAACAAAGAAGAAGAAGAACCACCCATCATTTGTTTACTCTCACACACACATGCTAACGTATGTGCGTGTCAAGTATCAGAATCCAGATGACATCCCCGCCCAGGTTTTCAAACTGGTTCTTTGTCAGAAACATCAACGGTTATCACCTCCTCCTCCTCCTCTTGTGAGAACTGCCATCTGAAAGAAAGAAACCACCATCATCAGTTTTCTCTCTCCCACACACAAAATTATATGTCCCTTCATCATCTTCTCCTTCTTCTTCTTCTTCTTCTTGTTTTGTCAGGTTCTGTGAAACTTGACAATTCCAAAAAAAACTCAAAATTTTTCAAAACACCCAATTTCAACAAAATCATCCTCGAGTAGTAGGCACTGTAAACAGCTTTTTGTGAGTTTCAAAATCTTCTCTACTCTCTCAACTTCATTACTGCAAAATTCAAGCAAAAGTCAGGGGGCGGGGTGTTAAATAACTGGGGAGAGAGACTGGCACAGATTTTGTGTTTGTGATTTGGTCTGCAAATGCAGAGAACCCCACTAATTGCTCAGACTAGATTTGGGTCAGGATTAGTAAATATGAATTGAATCAGATTTTCATCAGAAATCATTCATCCCGTAGCCTAGTCGTATACCATTGATCCCAAGCCAGAGTGAACCAAGCACTACCCATGAATGCACCATGCAGGATGGATGGATGGATGGAAAGATAGATGGATGGATGGTGTGTAGACAGTAAGCAATTTTTCATTGTTTTCTTGCCTCAGCGCTAACCAGAGTGGTTAACTATGTTTCAAACCGTCCACATGCATCCACCTACCTACTTACCTACCTGGTAGTCACCAAGTCGCTTGCCTACCTACCTACCTACCTACCTACCTACCTACGAAAAATAGTAACCACTTTCATTGCCTACCTACTTTCCTTTTATAGTTAGGCCCACTTACATAGGTAGTGTGAACTGAAAGTTAAAAGACTTTTACATGATAGGTTACAAAGGTGGAAACCTCAGTTCTAGTAGTTCATCCACAACTGAGACCTTCTTGTACAAGGATGAAGTAATCTACTTTTCATCCATGAAGAGCCCTTTCTGTCTATGAAGAGGGCCAGTTATGAGAAAGAGTGCTTGATTTATAGGTCCGCTCAATTTGCTTTCCCCCCCTTGATTATGTTGTGTAACCGGGCTTGAGGCCCCCTACCTAGTAACAATCCACAAGCCCTTATCACTATACTAAACCTCTACATGCACCTACTTACTTGGTAGACCTATTTTCCTACCCACCACACTACTATGATGATAACCTATTTTGGAGACTAGGTTAGCAAGCAGAAACTTGTTGTGAACTCCGTTGCAGTTCATCTAGGATTCATCCACAACCTGCAGTCATAAATGGGCTCCCCATGGATGATATGCAGATGAGAAATCATCATCCAAGTTTTTAACCCCGTTTGTATACAGACAAAGGGTTATAGTATTAGGGTACTATCATCCAGAGGATGTTTTCTTGGTTATATTCTTGAGTGAAGTAACAGTTCAATGTATAATAGCTATTTTGCACATTAGGTACTTGTGCACTTTGTTTAGCCTTGCCTACCAAGGCAAGGATATTGTGTTTAGATTCATTTTTAGAGTATAGTAGCTTAAGAGATTTTGGCCCCTTGGTAATAATAATACGTCTATTTTTACGTGACGATTGTTGAAAGATGATATTTTGGCTTGTGTTGAGACTTGAGATTAGATATAGAGTTATAATGTCTTGAAGAATTTTGGTTTCTTTTAGAGGAGATTTTGGAAGACTATAGTTTCGCATGGTGAAATGTTTGAGTTTCCATAGTTTTTCTTTTGCCTTGAGATACGTTTTAATGTAAATGGCAAGGCCACAGTGTGACAGAGACCCCTCGTTGTCTTAGGCCCACTTTAGACGAGGGTCCAAGGTCCAATTCCCTAGGAACCAATTTGGACTGATTTGAAGCAAATTGAATCCTTGAGTTGGACTGTACCTTGGTCACTAGCCTGATTCTTGGTTCTCCAAATCAGGAGCTCTCCTTTTAGCACTATTTTTTATGGTCAAAACCAATTGATTTTTCCTCCAAAACAGGGGCCATGCAGGTTTAGCCTCAATTTGCCACTTTTTGGTCTTGGACCCTCGTCTAAAGGCCTTGGGACCAATTTAAAGCTTTCGATCAATAAGATTGCTTGAATTCTTTGGTCCCTGGACCCTCGTCTAAAGTCAGTCACCCTTAAGATCAGGATTTGCGCTACTAGCCTAATTAGTAGCCCTAGTTATGTTCAACTCTCGTGTCCAAAGTGTTTTAAAAAGTATTTCAAGTGCAGAAATCTGGCTGTGCATGATACCTAGTACCCGTTTGCATGAACAAGTTAACTAACTACCAGTGATCTTTGTTAACCCAGGTATCCAAGGCTACCTACCTGCATGAACCACTACTTCTTATCTCTCGAGTGTGCGAGAGGACCTCCCTCCAGACATTTCCTCCTGAGGTCTGCTTCCATGGATTCAATTGACTACCACAGTTCTACAAATGGGTCGAGTCCAGCATTGTTGAACGGGTACCCAAGTTGGACCAACCAGGTATCCAAGAACCAACTACTAGAGTATTGAACTAGTGAGTTCTGGAGAGAAGGAGAGACCCATGGATTCCCCGCTCACTCCATACTCTCCCCACCCAGACCAATTAAAAATTCAGTTATCAAGGTCCTTGATGGTGAATGGATGAAAACATGTAATTTGAAATAATATGGACCAAAATGAGGAGTCCCCCCATCCCCATTTCAAAAATAGGCAAAAGTGAAAGAAAGGGCCCATTTTGACATTAGTTTGTGACACCTTGAACGGGATGAATTTATAGTGATTTTCAATGTTAGAATTTTTTTTTAAAAATAATTTATCAAGGTTTGATGAGACTTCTAAAGTTAAGCTCACTTCAACCATAATAGAATTGGGACAGGTGACTTTATAGGAGGTTTAATATACTTGGGCCAACAACATAAGTGCCCACTAGTCTATGAATTATTAATGTAGGTGTTTGTTTCTTTGGATGTGACCATGTGATAATCCTCCCAAGCCATGTGGCCCCTCAAATCACTTTAGGTATTGCTGGCAAGCCTTTGTTTGATGAGGTGATGTGCAAGTTTGATTGTTTCACAATTTTTGGATCAACTCAGCAAAATTATTGAATTTTGACTCACTTTCATCTCTCGACTCTTTTTTTTAACAAATTTAATGTTTTTTCCACCATGGGTTCCATAAGAACTCTGAGGTTAAGCCCACTTCGAACTGGATAGTATTAGGACTCTAAGAGCATCTCCAGCAGAGCTCAGTATCTGCTCATGTACAGTAAAATTGGATGAAGAAAACTCAAAATGTGCCGGTTTGGCTCAGCATAACTGCAGACTCTGCAGTGGCGGGTAAAAGGGCGAGCAACATTGTGCACCTGCATAAAAGAGTGTAATAAATAAATATGATCTGACTGCTGTTCAATGTTTCTGATTGGCGTAGCATACTGATTGGTCCAAGTGGTTTGCTATTAGGAGGAGTCCCCCACCTACCTATTTGCTCTCCCAATTTCAGTTTTCTGGGTGGGATTGAAAAAAAGTAAATAACTAAACTTGGATGTGAAAAATATTTTTGGAGGATCATATACTGAGCACTGCTCGAGATGGTCTAACCAGCCTGATCTCCCTAGACAGAATAATAATCTGACTCATACCCATGTGCCTTATAGTAGATTATTAGAAGTTTCATGGAGACTAAGTAATGTGGGGGGCACTTGCTAAATTGAACTCATAAGCATAATGGTCATTTGGACAAGGCCATATTATGAGTTGTAAGGTTAGCAAGATTTGATGCTAAAAAAAGTCAGTGATAAGTTACATAGTTCTTCAAGTGACAATCAAGTTTTTAAGGTGCCAATAAGACTGGCAGATTTAGCATCTACACTTCATCATCTATGATGACAAGAAATCTTATTAGGAGAACTCAATCCAATCTCTCCATTAATCAAATCAAAGGCCCACCAATTGTGTGTGAATGGGTGAACAAGTAAGTGTATGTAAGGTATACAAGGTAATGACCAACCCATGTGGGCCGGTTATTGATAATATTGATAACCTAATTGACACTCAAATCTGTTTTTAAAGAACCTACGCAGCAAATAACCCACTGGATATATTATCACTATTTTGAGTAATAATCATTGATTATGCATAAGGGTAGGTTATCGAATAATTGGTTGACAATCACTGGTGCCAATTATTAACTGGTTGTAGGGTTTATTATTATTATTATTATTGTTATTATCTTTTTTTTTGTTTTCTAACATCAAAATATTTTGTGTTTTAGGATTTATAACCTACTTGGATGGATGATAACCAGGTCATCCAAGTAGGTTATTAGATTTTGAGATTTCCATAGCAGGTAGTTAGGTCATTATACGGTTATCAAAAAATCCAATAATTGGCTGGAAGGTTATTATTAATAGTTGGCTTGATAACCGGGGTCAACAATCGGGTCAAAACCCAATAACCGACCAACACTGGGTTCAAAAACCTCAAAGACCCGCCACCCATTTTCATGAAAGAACCGCTTTCGCTAGGCGGTTCTCTGACTGTTGGGTTCCCGAGTGCTGGGTGGGTATTAGGAACAACACCAAGCTCCCCTCCCGGGTATCAGGCCGGGTTTTACAATTCATGATCATGGTTTTTAAAAAAATCAAAAGGTCAAATAAACTGCCTAGAAAACTGGCAGTTATAAATACATGTGTGTGTGTGTGTGTGAATATAGTTTACAAGCATTGTTACCAAAGAAGCTTGGTTTTTTCTTCCTTCTCCATAGCTACTTATGACTCATTTTCATGACCTTTGTGGCATTGGGTGCACCCCACCCCTCTCCCTCCCTCCCTCCCACCCACCAACCCACAAAAATGGAAATTATTGTATTTGTCAACCAAGTTGTGTGGTCTTGAGACTTTGACAAACAACAAGCATGTCATATGCAATGAGCCAAAACTTACTTAGGCCTTTGTCAAAGAGCAGCAATAAGTGAAACCCAAATCCCATTATGAATGTGTCTTGTGTGTCAATGATTCCCACTTCGTTTTTTGCACAATCTTTTCAAGGATTCAAATCAACTCCAAACTTTGTAAAGAGAGCTGCATGATGACTCTTACTTATGCTCCTCTCATGATTGTTGTTGTCAATGTCAATGGCAATGGCACAGCCCAGCCCAGCATCTATCTTGTGGTCATTCTAGAGTAGGAAAATCCTCATTGTCAATCATTTTGACTGATAATTCCATTAATTGCACTTCATGGCCAATTTGCATCCAGCTCATGGAGACAAGAGAGAGTGTGATTTTAAAATGAGAGTGGCAAATGGGGGACTTGGGAAAGCCAACCATTTCTTTGATTTCCAAGGAGAAAAGGGACTTTGGGAAATTCAATTTTCATTTACGATTAAATTGTACATTTTTATTAAATATGCAATTACAAAAACTACTAAAAATTAAATTATCTCCCACACCTTTTGTCTCGAAATTAAGAAATTGTTTCCATAAAATCCTACTCGTCGAAAGGACTTGATCCAACAAGTATCATATTATTTAAACTTTTCAAGCTTATGTGATCGAGGTTTTGAAAAAGTTTGTTGACATGGCATTCATTCACTAGCTTTGAGTAGGGCAACTTGCCACATAACCTACTAGGGCAAGCACTAAACAGGCACTAGGTTTGACGCACCTACATTACAATGCCCACCAAGAAAAAAAAAAATCAATTTTTTTATATTGTACCCACACAATGATTAATGTTGTAAGTATTCTTCTTACACAATAGTTTCAAAGAAAAAAATTTGTGATGTACTAATTAGAATCCTCCTTTAGTTGAAGATCCAAGGTTTGACCCTTTTGCTAATTGTTTTCTTTGACAAACAAAATGGATGAAAAAATCCATAGAACATATAAGTAATTTTCAAAGTTAGTTGCCCTTATGAAATTACTTCCTTAGGCAAAAGAAGACAAAGTGCCAGTCCCAAGTGAATTCCTTGATGAAAAATACAACTTCCTCACGAATAATGAATTTTCTTTGGGGAAAGAGCCAAGTTCCCAAGGGAGAAGTGTTCCTTCTCCTCAGGGCACATGATTGTTCCTCATGACAAAAAAAGGTTTAAGTTGCTCAATTTTCCCAAGGAACAATGAATTTCCCTAGGGAAAGGCCAAAGGGAACATATGTTCCAAAACTTCTAGCAATCACAATCATCTAATATTTATTTTTATATAGGCTTGCGACTTATCATTGGAAAGGTCTTGAGGAAAACTACAATTTTATAGTTGAAAAAACCATTCAATCAAAACTCAAATACAAAAATTATGATTATACAAAGTTTCAAACACATATGCCCCTTGAGGGAGCATGGTTGCTCCTCGAAGGAACATGATTTAGTTTGCTTTTCAAGGGAACATGGTTACTCTCCAAGGGAATTGCCCCCCCTAAACCAATGATATTATTACTTGTTATTATTGTTGGTCATTCATTAGTAGAAAAACTCATATTGTGACTTCTCCAAGCTAATTAAATGTGTCATTTGTGACTATTTTGGTGGCAACTTAAATAAATAACTATTAGTTTGTTTCAAACAACATAAACTATTGGTCAAACCTTAGGCAACAATAGGATGGTATTGTTTGATCAATAAGACTTGAGAAGAAAAATCATTATTTATGTCAAAAATGAAAGGTCAAATTCAAACACCATGAAAATTATTTTGAAATTTATTATAAAATGTGAAATTTTAGGTCTAGATGAAATATTTCTAGGTATTTGTTTTGACCATGTTTTTTCTAAAACATGTTAGTATACAATTAATAAGAAAATTTGTAAAAATCTTAAATTTGTTTTAATCAAGTCTACATAATTAGATTTGTAGAAATGTATAACTTGGCTTAATTTTTGTGGGAAAGGCATATGACAATGAGACAAGGTTTGTTTAGGTTTGAAACTTTGCTTGAGAGTTTGTGAAAATAAGGTAGATTTTTAATCTTTATTATTTGAATTTTTTTAATTTAATTTTTAAAAAATTGCATTAATTGAAAATTTTAACATTGCATATATAATTTGTATGTTTGTAAACAAAATCATAATGTTCTAATAGGTTTTGTAATTCAAGGATGTTATTATCCTTTACTATAATAGATAGAATATTGTTATACTCAATGGTAGAATGCTACATTTTCTTATTTGGCACATTTTAAAAATAATTGTGGGATTTGTTTTTCTTGCTATGAGTGTTTGTGTTTTGAACCATTTAATGGTCACTAGTTTTTTTTAATGCATTGTAATCTATTATAACTATGTGTTTAAAATTTTAAAAAAACATTATAAACCCATTAGCCTTAACCAACTTGATTGATGATAATTCTAGGGTTGTTTTTGAATTGGTTTTGCTTGCTTCTAACATCAAAATGGAAGCTTGTGGTGTTTTGGAAGCTTTTTTTTTGGTTTAAATAAAATACCAAAAAAATGTTGATAACATGTTTTTGATGTTAAACCTTGGTTTAAAAGTTTTCAACTAGTTTTTTTTTAATTAATTGTGAAGGTGTGATTATTATTGATGGATTTGATAGGAAATTGATACATCTTACATTTTCAAAATGTTATCATCATTTACATTTAGTGATAGAATTTGAAATTGGATGTGAAATACAACTAATTGATGAATATTATTATTCAAATATTTTATAACATTTTACCAACACAAACAAAGTTAACAAAACAACTTGTCATTAAAGAGTTGTTGATGTTTGGATGTTATTAAGTGGATCCAAAAAAATCAAATGTCATTTTCAACTGTCGATGAAACATAACACACCCCAAACTTTTTGTAAGACTCAAATGTGAGCCCAAAGATGAAAATAGTGGAATAAGGAATGGGGATACGTTCCTTAGCTCGTAGCATTTCATGGGTAGAAAGGCGTGCTGGAGTTCTGGGATGGGGACTGAGATGAGTGACAAACAAATCAATTATTCACTTGGGCTTGCACAAACCAAATAACAAGTTGGTTAATGCATAGTTGGAACATTTTTGATGCATGGATGAATCACATGCACACATAGACTCACAAGACTCATCACGTTCCGAACTTGAGGAAAGTTATCACCTTCTTCTTTATAATATTATTTGTGATTAGTCACAAGGGCTACATCCAAATGTCATTTTGTCCCAAGACTCCCAAGTTGAAAGTCTTGAAATTCCCAAAATTGGGACTTTCGACATTTTGGAAGCCTGTAACTTCTTGTGTAAACCTTCGATTGATGTGATGTTTAAAACAAAGTTGTAACCCTCGTTTAAAGCTTTCCAACAATATGTGGCACATCACTTGCACGCACATATTTCAAAGCGATTTCTAACTTGTCAAATTTGAAACATTGTAAGATCAAAAAATGCGATTCAAAAGATTTTTATTTTAACGACCATTTTAATTAACCTAAGGAAATATTGTTTACAATTAAACAATCTAGAGATGTTGATTTTTGTGAACAAAAATTGACCAAATGATCATGGGGTTGATTGTAAATCACCACACAATTTCGTGGAATTAATTGAGAAGGATATAAACTTAGAAAGAAATTTAAAAAATTGAAAACTTGTTTGAATAGGATGAAATTATGAACATATAATATATTGGAAGAAAATTTTTTTACATTTATTTCAATCTTTGTTATTTTTACCTTTTCTTGGGGTAATTGTTGTATTTTAAAAATAAAATATATTTAGAAAGAATAATTAAACTTTTGATAACTGGTTTGTGAAAATTACTTTTGGAAATTGGTTAGTATGAAATTTGTGAAAACTAACATTTTGAATTTGCCACTTTGGAGGTCCCTTATAGATTTATAAGATGCTCCATAGGTTAGAATATATTTTGTGCAAAATTTCACAAAAATTTGAAATTATTTTTGAAGCTACAACCTTTACAAACGCTTGTTTATAGGGGAAAAAAAAAAATTAAAAAAATTGTAAAAAACAAAAAGGCTTTTGAACTGGGTTCACTAAATTTAGAACACTTGATTTTATGGGTTGTAAAAAAATAGCATGATTACACATTTTTTTTAATGCCCTACTTGCCCTATAACCAAATTTGGCTAATCCTCACGTGGATGGTTGCTAATGTGATTACACCATAAAAATATGAAAAAAAAAAGAAAAAACTATTAAGTTGGTTTAGGGTTTATAAGGTGAAGCTGGTTTAGGGGTTTTTAGGGTTAAGTTGGTTTAGGGTTTTTAGGGTGAAGGTGGTTTAAAGGTTTTTAGGGTTAAGTTGGTTTAGGATTATGCTTTGCAAGGTATTTTCAAAATGCAAAAAGCAAAATTAAATCAAGTTTTTATTTTTACTCAATAAATGTTGTTTTTTTTAAAAACATAAATTCCTGTTTCCTTGTACATAATGAACCAACATAATTTACAAATGGGGGGGGGGGGGGAAAGGGGGGGAATAAAAAAAAAAATAAAACAGGGAAAAAAAAACCCAACAAAAAAAGCTCCAAAATTTGAAAGAATC
>Ga0116231_10010335_pt1 | contig 15099 bp, 13 predicted proteins | sample S1TSphgellanicum_2_FD_89695 | JGI IMG/M metagenome (GOLD analysis project Ga0116231, IMG submission 89695) | Host-associated microbial communities from peat moss isolated from Minnesota, USA - S1T2_Fd - Sphagnum magellanicum MG | ecosystem: Host-associated > Plants > Peat moss > Unclassified...
ATTTGCAAAATATCTTAAAACTAGGGCATAAGCGGTCAAGGTACAAACAATTTTCCACAAAATTTGCAAAATATCTTAAAACTAGGGCATAAGCGGTCAAGGTACAAACAATTTTCCACAAAACTTTGTTTAAGGCCTTGTTCACATCTGCATCAAGATGTAGGTGAGCTTCACCCAATAAGTATGGATTGAAAAAGGCCCCTACATAATGTAAGTCGATCGTCAACATCTTCCACCTTTAATAAAATTGATCTTCAATCATATCTACAAGGTTTGATGGCAATTCAAATGGAAGATTCCATAAGGATAAAACATGTCGCTCCAATGTTTTCATGATAAGCCACGCCTTCCCCATGCAAGGTTGTTTGCCATCAAATGCCTTTAATGACACTAAGATTGGTTCCACCATGTGTACAAAGTTAGCACAAGTATCCCAAAATTTGTCCCACCTTATGTTGGTTTGAACAATTCCCACCTTGGTGACCAACTTCTAACAATGACTGCCACGCAATGAGTTGACAAAAGTTGTCCAATCAGGATCAACAATAATTCGCTTAATGGCAAGTTTAAGCTTGAGCAACCTTTCAACCATTAAAAAATTAGTTACAAATTGTGTTTTAGTGGGGTTTAGCAACATTAGGTTGGTTTTATAATGACGAAAGATTGCTAGAGGCACATGGTGTTGTCGTATGAAAAAAAAAATAGATTTCACCTTTCTCACAATTTGTTTCACTCATGTTGCTTTCCCCCAATCTTCCAATAGCAAGTCTAGACAATGAGCAGCACAACCTTGAAAATAAAGACTTGGAAAATGACGGATTAGAGGGTCAATTGCATTTCTCATGTTTGAACCATTGTCTTTACACATTTGTACAATGTTGTTAACTCCAATGGTTTTAATGTATCCACCCAATGCATTACATATGTAATGGGCATCCTTCCACTCCCTAGATGTGTCAATGGAACCTATAAATACATTGTCACTTGGACAAACAAACAAACATTACGTTCAACAATGGACGTTGTGCAACGTTGTCCTAACCATTAAAACAAATGGTTGTTCCATATTTGTGAATCGAATTTCATGTCTTCTTAGTTACTTGTTTGGACACATCCACCTTGGATTACTTTAACAAATCTATGCACAATCTATGGTATGATAGGGATTTATAGTAGGTTTGAAATTTGGAGGTTGCTTTCATAGCTTTTATGAACATTGGGTGTTGCATAACATTGAAGGGGATGTTTGCTTCATAAAAGAAAGTTGCCCATTTCTTGTCCAAATCTTATTTTTTGGTTAAATTCAATCCTTTGAACAATGAAACCTGTTGAAAGGTTTGAGTGTTATTATTTGTGGATTTGTTAGGACCTTTTATGTTATTTGTAGGGGGGGTGAAATTTCAAGCCCTTTCCACTTTTGAGACATCAAAACAAATTCTCCTTCCATTGAAGGACTTGGCATTTCCAAGGTCACATCCTTTGTTCACGCATTTGAAAAATGGGTTGGTACTTCCATGTCATTTAATGGTGGAAGGACAAGTCCACCACATTAAACAAATAATGCTTTCACCCATGGATGTACCTTTGAACACACTACAATTCTAGTTCGCCCATTGCCATCATATTGATAGCCCAAATGGAAAAGCATTTTATCCTTGTAGTACAAAATAACATTGTCGCAAAACTTTGCATTCCACCTTCCCTGACTTGTCCTTTAACATCAAATACCATGGACTCCACACATTTTGCCTTCCCTCCATTGATAAAACAATGTACACAAGAATAATAGGCTTGATAATTAATGTGTTCAACAATGAGATCAAACTCCACCTTTAGGGTTATAATTGAAATTCAACACCAATTGCAAATGTATTATGATGATCTGAAATTCAAACACCCATAAAGGCTTCACCCCTCCCTCCCAAGTTATATATGGCAATGGTTGTTGTTAAACAACACAAGGCCCACACACCTTAAAAGAGAAAGTGAAAATTGACATGTAAGATCTACATTTTATTACCAGGTAGACCAAATTCCATTGCCAAATCAAATCATGTTGCTAAATCGATGGTGGAGATCAATCCACTATTAATCAAACGACTCACAAACGTGTGGTGATTGCCAAGGTTGTGGTGATTGAAAGCATTCTGTTGCTAATCATGTGGCAATGGAAAAAAATTGGTCATTGCATGATTAGTAGTAGAAAAATTTCAATTGCCAAAATTTTCAATTGCCCAGCCTATAATGATCGAAAATTGTTGGTTGCTAAACCTACGATGATCAAAAAATTTCTGTTGCCAATCGTGCAACAATCGAAATTTTTCCATCATCACAAGTTTTATAGTGATTGAAATAGGCCTAGTTTTGTTGTTCATAAATTTGCCCCAAGTAGCCCGAGAGTCCTTTTGATGTAGGTTGACCTTAGGTTGACCTAACCTGACCTTATATTGATGTGATGCAAAGGTGTGTCTACATCTAGATGTGTTTGTCACATTGTGACGAATGCACAGACACTGTAACAACCCTGGGATAGTGTATTTTACTTTTGCCTTGGGATTGAAGCTTAAGGTGAAAGCACATTATGGGGGGGGCCAAAAATGTTGTCACATTGTACTATTTTCTAGGAGTGTCCATGTTTGAACTTCAACCATGGTAATTTTGGAGCATTTTTTCCAAACTTTTTGCATAATATGGTAGACCAAAACACAAAGAATTCAATTTTTTAAAAAATCCTTTTTCCAACTTATATTGTGTGATTCCAAAGTATATTTGTGGCAAAAAATGTACATCATTATAACCTTAAAAATGCAAATATATCCAAAAAATGATTGAAATGATGTTTAATCTTTATAAAATTTGTAGTATTGAAGGGCTACTAGCAAGGATGCTCAAAACTCCTATGAAAACACAATTTTCCTTATGAGTTATTTTGGTTCAAGAAACTCTTTGAATACCAAAATACAATTTTAATATGTTATGGATGGGTAGCATGCTCTATAATTGTTTTCTACTATACCAATGGGCCAAACTTGTGAATACATTGTAATGGGTTCAAGTAATTAAAAAATTGCTTCCTGTTGTCAAGTAATGTGTTTTAAACCAAGCCCAAGGGTATTGGTTGTTGTCAAATGTTCTTACTTTTGCTTTCATTTTGTACATGGGTATGAAAGTTGGTGTGACCAAAATTGAAGCTTTGAAGATCAACCACTAATCTTTGGTGATTTTGATTTAAAATTGTAGGAATTAAGCGAAAAAAAATGGTTCAAGTTGTGAGGATATTGTTGCTATTCTTGACCTTTTCAATGGTTTACAATCATTTTAAGGTCCACAACGTGTTGGCAATCATGTTTGACACTTGTTACAAACACATGAAATGTATACAAGACTTTGTGGACAATTCAATTGCTATTGAAATTGTTGTAAAATACAATGTTTTGATTGTGTGTCAATCATTATATTATTATAGGTGTACAATCATTTGAACCTTATTAAAAAAACTAGCAAAGTTAGTGACAACTAAAAATGATGATTGTTTATTTTGTCAAATTGTGTCGGTTGATGATGTAATTATTTCAACTTTGAAGAATAAGCTACAATTATTTTAACAATTATCTATAGATGACAAGAACCCTTTGGTTTGGTGGACACAACATGCATTTGATCAAAGTGATGCTGTTACAAGGAAAGTTCTATATGTCAATATGAATGTGACTACCTAACAGAGGTAGATATGGTTTCTAGTGTATTTAAGGTTAATATATACATCAATGAAGTGTATTAAGACCTAAACCCTAAACCTAGCTGTGGAACACTTTGCACCATACTCTGAGTCTTAATCCCTAGCTCATTCTCAAATGGGTAGGTGGATCTTGATATGATATTTGCCCAGTCACCCGATTCAGACATTCAATGAAGCTCAAGTCACAATCAAGCTCTGGTTGCTTGGAAAAGGTCATGAAGTGCACCTATGCAAATTAGCAAGTCTACATATACAAATTAAGCTTTTTCAACCAAACCACTTCTTTTCTTCTCAAAGAGCAGCTTCAAAGCGTCACTGAGATGAAAGCATCTGATGACTGGTTTTGGCAAGTAATTTTACACCCATAATTTTCTGGCTTCAAATTTGCATGAACATTCTGTGGGAAGCTGGACATTGCATGATTCAAACCTGCTGACTGAAAGATGATCTCACTAGTGTGGAAGAAGCATTGGCTGCACAGATTGAATTGGCAACAGATTCAGCTTGAACAGTTTGACTATGTTTTGATGGTTACTCTCTTGCACTCTGAGTTCTCCTTCTGGATGCAATTCCACCGAATGCACCATCACATGAGTGACATGTCAAACATGACTCTGATGCAGCAGCAGCAACAAATTTAGACCACCATGGAGAATAATTGGAAAAGAAAACATTGTGAGAACTGGGAACAAAATGTGTGAGACCCCATGTCTAGTGACACTAGAAAATATATATGCTTTGAGCAACCAGTCTTGAACGAGATTTCTTTGAATAAAGCATGACAATTCTGACTACCCTCAAGAAAAGAGGTTTCTCACTGGCAGGAATTGGGGCCCGTAAAAGCTGCCAGTTAGAACTTTGCCAGGACACCACCTGCATTAGTCTTGAGTTTCAGTAAATTTGGATCCTGCTTTGATGATGCTCAATTCCTGGCTCCTCTCATGTGAAGCTACTAGAAAAACCAACAATTGGTGCCATGGAAGAAGTGATGGGTGCATGCCCTGCATCCTGGCAATGCCATCCATGACTTCCATAATGTATCAAACCAACCTCCATGACACTGAAAGGAGCTTTGCCTGTCATCTGCTGCAAGGGTGCCTCATGATCCACAATGGTGCATCTGAAGCTCTTAGGGTACAATTGATATCCTTGGACATCAAAGTATGCTAGCTTTTTGCTCATCAAATCTGCTGGCTATGAGAGACAATTACAATAACTGGGAAGGCTGCTACCACAATCATTGTTCTGGTCCACACTTGTCATTTCTCTTGCCTCTTCTGTCCTGGAAGGATCATAACCAGAACTAGTAAGAATTGGAATGATGGAGCCATACTCATGCCAGAATTGTCCTCTCCATAAAAAATTTCCAGCTGCTCATCAGTTGTGGCTAAAGATAGGGAGCAGGGAGAAACAGAGCCTGGAAGAGGTGGAAATGGTTGATGGACATCTCTTGCCCCTGAGGCTCCACATACCACCATCAAACCCTTTGCATTCTCCCCCTTCTTCATGCACTCAATCTTCCCAACTCACTGTTGCAAGACTACCCCATCTCTCTCCAACAATCTTCTGAAAACATATCTGGTAGCAAAACTAATGGAGATGGAGATGGAGGTCTGAGCTGTGCCAGACAATTTAGCTGCCTCTTTGATGCTATCTCCATCCCCTCCTCCATTCCTGGCAGAAAGCACATCCTTGTTGCTCCATTCAAAGATGGGGACTCAAGGGGAGAAAGTGTTGCAGCTCAAGCAGAACTGTGATGAGTCCTGCAGCAGCAAAACTGCATAACACTATCTATGATCCCTCAATCCTCGACATCCAGATAAGCCCTTTAAAATTAAGAAATCTCACTGCCAAGCTACAACACTTGTTTTATCAGCAGACTAGAAGGAATCAGTGGACCCAAGATTCAACAGTTCTTCACCACTTCAACAAATTTTCTTCTACACATGAGAACTAGCAGAAGCCTGTGTGCAATTCTGTTTTTAATCTTTTATGGTGATACTGCTTCTTCAAAGTCTTTGCGATTGAAGCTCACCTGCAATGTGGAAAAGATCTGAAAACATGCTGACATTGCAGTGCATGGAGTGGTAATGCTCATCTGAGTGGGCTTTGCATACACAAGACTGTTGTTACAGATAGCCTACTGCTCTTCACTTTGTAATCACTTGTAAGGACTGTTGTTACAGAAAGACTGCTCTTGACTTTGTTAAGGACTAAGTGTAAGGTTCCAGAATCTGTGAACAGATGAGTAAGACTCATGTTGCACCAGATTGATATTTCAGCCCAACAAAAAAATTGGAATCTCTCTCTCACAAGATCTCTGAATTGAAAATATTGAACAAAAACACAAGATTCTGAAACCACCCTTATGTAGTAGTGGTGATTTTCCAAATATTGCCTGTACACTTCCAATTTGTCCAAGTCTTACAACAAACTCTAATACAAAAAAGAGAACTCAAATTAAGACTTATGAAAACAATAAAATATGTTAATTGATTGCTGGAGTGAAACTGCTTTTTGTGGTCAATTTCATTACTCCAAAGTTGTGATTGTCAAATTTTGTGTTTAATTGTTAGTTAGTTCCATGACACATCTGGTGAGTCTGCAGGAAGTGGTTTGGGGACAATTTGATACTACTCTCTTCCTTGGCTAATCTTTTTTCCGTAACAGTTGGTACAAATCTGGAAGTCTCATACTGAACATATTAAGCTGACCCAGCTGGTATAACAAGTCATATATTCTGAATATAACAGACAGATCCAACATATTTGTGAGAAGAGATTTAGACTTACCTCATCTTCTGACCATACTACTGCTCAATGAATGTCAACATGCAAAAACCCTGAAGCAGCAGCAAGCAACCATTCCCTCAAATTCATCATTCTGAGTATGAATTCTCAGTTCCTAGAATACTTTGAAAGTTCAATGCATGCAGCTGCTACATGGGAACACTTTTTGCACATGCATATCCTGACCTCTTCTGCTTGGAGTCAGTTTGATTTCACAGCAGATATCAGCTTTGCAGTCATGAATACTCCAATTATTTGAATTTGATAGATCAACAAATTGTGTACTGTGGAGCTAGCTAGCTCTAATAGAGTGAGTTTTGGTAAATTTATGAACTTTTACTGACAGCTAAATTTCCCATATGTTTTTCAATCACATTTCTGTGATGGGAAACTGATCTGAAGTGCAAAATGTGTAAATAAGCCAAAGAAGAAACTGTCAAAAACTGATCTGCTGATAGAAAACTCATGTTGGGCTCTTCTATTTTAAGCATGAAAACCAGTTCCACTGGCTGCTACTCAAATATGATAAGCACCCCAGGAAGCCCTTGGCAGGATCAAGAACTGATTTATACACAAGTTTCAAGAGCTCAAGATGGATGACCAAATATTTATAGCTAATTGAATCAAATCCAACTAAATAGTGACAATCAAAGGGAGAAGTTGACGAAGTTGAATTATGCTTCAAAACCCATCTTGAGATTGGAGAATGGATGTCTATGATGTGTTTTCAAACCAAGGCTAAGTATGCAGTTATATGTTGTACTAGGATTGGCACAAGTCATATTTGTTGGATTAAAATTCTAAGTAGATGATGGATTCAGCTCCAAGAATTTGATCCATTGCAGCTTAGTGGAAGTCCAGCAACCCTAAACCATGAGCTGTTGCAACAAAGATTCTATCATTGGGGACCAGAACATGATTGAAAGAGGATGAAAGTCCATCAACTTGGACAATCTTGAGTAAGTATCACACAAGCCTTTGACAATGGCAAGTTCACAATTTGTAGTTTGTTGTCATGATGTAAATGGTAGTCATTGAAGTGTCAATTGCTGAAGTCTACATTTGTGGCTCTTCTGTCCTTGTGTACTGTGTTTGCTTTGAGGAAGTGGAGCACAGACTCTCTCATGTGCAAAATTAAGAAATGCTCTGCATTTTTTGTCATAATTAAAACTAACAGAATATAAGGTTGCCCAGATTATTTTTCTTTTAACTCCCTGAATAAATAAATTTGACTTCAGACAAGAATACCTAATGCATCTGTGCAACATTAATTGTCAATGAGCTGCAAAATTTGGTGTTGTTCTTGTTTCAATAATTGTGGTAAGCGTGAAATACAGTTGTTGTCTACTTCAAATCTCATTGAATATAATAAGATTACATGACCCATTCAACCATCCAAAGCTAAACTCAAAGAGCTCAAAATGCTCTTCCAACAGACTTTATCAAATTTATAAACTTACATTTTATGAAGCATACTTCCAGTCTGTCAGCTTAGAAAACTTGTTCTCACCTGTATTAGTCAATGCATTTGTACCAAGTCTAGTTAGGCCTTCTGGGGAGGCTTCATTTTCCGTTAGTCACTGGGCTTAGTCAAATTACTTTTCACTGCGCCTGCAAGCGCTGAAGAGGTGCCCAAAATGGGTAGTCAAAGGTTTGCCTGTGCACCCAAAGTTGGTTGCCATGATCTTTAGGAGTAAATCTGCAAAAACTGCAGAAAGATTGTCATGATTTTGAGTTCCAATATGGAATTCAGAATTGCACCGACAGGACTTGGAGTGTTGTTGACACAGAGCAGTACTAATATGGATCAATCATGGATATCTGTGGATTTCTTATGGTGGTAAGATCAAGCCTTAATTTGACCTGTAAAAACATCTTAGAGTTTTTGTACTGTAACTTGAAGTCGTGTTATAGTGCACAACTATTCCTCTGCCCCACAAGCGAGCATTCTATTTTCAGAGCAAGCTTTACAGAACATGTAAAGCACCTAACTTTGAATGTTGCATCAATTTTTATGCAGCATAAAACCCACAACTGAGAGCATTACCAAACTGAGGTTGCGCTTGACTCTTGCCTCACACACCCTTACTGAAAGGTCTGGCATTGAGCAAAACTATCCCTTTTATCTTGTGTGGTAATTGATTATGGATCACTATGTTGTGATGGGCCAAGGTATTTTGGTCATACGTTAACCCTTAATTGACATTTGACCAAACCAGTGCCAAGTGAGAGGAGGGAGTTGCAACCATATAATCTCCCAGGAGTTGAAATTTTGTCACATTTTAAAAAATCTGACTTGGTAGAGTTGTAGGGGACTACAATCTGAATCTTTCCGTAGTAAAAATGTGTAATTTGGGTGAGAATGTAAATTTGCACTGTTGAAAGTGCAATCTCATGAGATATTGACAACTTTCAAAATTGGATGTTTTTGGAGTATTTGATTTAGCTATCATAGTTCAATGATCCTAAAACTTTTAGAGTACATAGTTGGAAGGTGGGCGTATGAGGTTGGTGGAAAAAGAAATCCAACATTTGGACTCGAGATGAGGGAGAAAGGAGTGGTTGAAGTTGCACATTCAATGATCAATCCACACAAGCAAGGAAAACAAGCTACTTTTAATGTTATATGCCACATTGCGGAGGCCCAGCACCTCCCAGAACCCTGCCAGCTCCACTTTCAAAACTGGCAAAACTGGACTTTTCATAATATGAGCAGCAGATAGTAAAACTTGAGGTGCTTGAAGATTTTTCTCCATTTTCAAGCTCAATTTTTATTATTTATAAGCTTCAGAGACAAGTGACACATCAGAAGGGCAATAGACAACAAGGAAGGTGTCCTCTATAACATACAGGTGTCAGTGTTTGACCCAAGTGAGTATAGGTAGTAGGAGTACTAGGGAGTGGCTGGTCCCAACTGACATTTAAGGGTTAAAGGCCACCTCACCACATGCCCCTTCCCTAGTCATCATAGCTCCAAGGTGGGGCATTCCCAAAATAGGGGGCCTGGGACAAGGGATATTGCCTTGTCAGGCACCTTCTTTTGGGAATAATGTTCTTCTTCACCCCTTGCCTTCATCCATCATAAAGCACCAGGTGAACATTATATGGACCTACAGATGGGTACATCCCAAGGCATAGCAGGCGAGGGGTCTTACACCTACTCTTAAGAATGAGGGCAATCTTACACTTTGTGAGACTTAAGATTAAGCAACTATCTCACTACATTTTGGCTATCTTATGTAAAGTCAAATTAGGTTTTTTTGGATGTTACTTTCTCTCTGAAGGAGTAGGGCATAAGATCCCTGCTCTTTTTCACAAAAGATATTCATGCCTATAATTTGGTGCCCTCCAAATATAGTATGAAATTTCTCCAAAGTCTTTACAGTGGTCAACGTTTGCATCTAATCATCTAATAAGCCAATGGGAAGGTGGAACAGGACAAAAGCTTTGCATGGATTGGAAATGGCCACTCAATGCATATCCATTTCAAACTCTTGGTGTCAAATTACTCTCTACTTATTTATTGGTGTGAAAAACATGTTTTTGGGACTAACTTTATGTAGGCTAAGCCCTATTGCACTCAAGTTTTGAGCTAAACCATTTTGTGAGCGTTGAAAGTACCGTTGTGTTTATCCCTCATTGTGTGGGTTTTGAAATCTGTTACCTCTAGGTCTATCATATGCCATTAATGAAGCTTACAGGCACTAAATGTGACTTGTGAACACTCAGGGAATTAAGTGAGTTCCTAATTACTAACTTTTGAAGCTAACTTACAGGGTTGAGAGATCAAGACTTGACTTGGGTGAAATTGGATTTGCCTTAACTTCATGCTTCCCTCTTGTTTTCTCTCTTCTCCTCTTCCTTTGACGAATTACATTAGAACTTCAGCCTTTGCAAAGAAAGAATCAAAACCACTAGAACACAGGAATCACACTAAACTTGTTGGGTGGTTAGACTACTCACATACCACTCATAAAATTTGGTTGAGACTTGAATACTGTAAGCCATATACAGTAGTACCTAGGCTAGTTCAGCAGCAAGGTGCCTAATAATTAAATTTTTTGGTCAGTTATGTTAGGCAATAAAAATAAAATAATATTTGGCATAATACTAAATAATGAAGCTATTATGCTTGAGAGCTTCATTCCAATTTTTTGGATGGCAGCACATTTTTTCAAAAATTTGAGCAATTCCAGAAAGTAATTAATTAGTGCCTAAAGAGCCTAGGAGGTACTATGGTAGTATAAGGCAGTGTTGAGTGGTTCTCAAATGCTCACTCAATTATCAACTCAATTCTCAGCTTGATTTTCACATGAATGAACAAGAACTGATCATGAGAACCAGTTTTAAGCTATATATATTTATAGAGAGACAATTGAAAAGGTTTTTTCATAGAACCTACATCTGGTTCTGAGAGACCCTGTGTTGGATTAGGGTTTTTCAAACAACAGCTGCCAACTAGGGAGGTGGAGGTGTTGTTTACGGTTTGGAGATCACTTATAAAAAGAATTTAATCTCTTTTTTAATTTTTAAAGTGCATTATTCTGGTTTGTTTGTGCTGATGTTTATTTTGTATGGTGTTTTTGTTCATTTTATGTGGTGGTGTTGTTTTTCTCACATTGGTGCTACTACTCATTTTGCATGTTGTTGTTTTTCTCATGTTTGTGTTGTTTTTTTTCTTTCATTGGTGCTATTATTCTTTGCACACCGGTGCAACTGCATTTCACCTTTTGGTATTGTTGTTTTTTACACACATGAGTTTGAAGGAACTTTTGAAAGGGATAAAGTTATGGAGTTTTTAATTTTGAATTAAAAAATAATTACCACTTACAAATTTTCATTTAAATTTTATTGATATTTGAAGTGTAAACAAATTTGATTTTAATTAATGAAAATTTTAATAACTAGATGTGAAATTTTATGATTATTGTATATGATAAAATCACCATATATGAGAATCTAGTGAGTTTGGCAATATTAAGAATCTTGATACTCTGGTTGGTTCTCATCAGCCCAAAAATAAATATATTTTAAAAAACCAATCAAGTTTTCATAACATCATGTAAGAACCAAAACTGATCAATTTTCACAAAAAAAAAATGAAAACCGCCCAATATTGATATAAAGCACTGAGCAAACTTGCATATCATTGTGAAATTTGAAAAAGAAAAATATAACATTGATTTGCAATATTCCTTGAACTAGAGTTTCATTTTGAAATTTGATACTCTTTAAACAATATCATATACAAGAATACATACATCTACTTGACATTGATAACTTCATCTTTCATGAAAGAATATCAAGACAAATACATATCTTATGCATAAGGATGTTGTCGATGCACATTGTAGAACGCCCTCATGAAAGGAGGGCCAATGCAAGAGGCTCTATGGTACTGACTTGACTCAATCATTACACCAATTAACACCCTATTGCAAAGGCATCGTTATGCACACTTAGGCCATAACTTTGATTTATAAGTAGATCAAATAGTACCCCCATTTTGGCATTTAAGCAAAAACCCATATAAACACAAGCTAATTTGTAGTCATCACTTCATGTTATCAAATTTCAATGTTGGGCAGGTACCTACTTTGGTAAGTAAGAACAAGTGTTGGTCTACTATATAGGGTTGGGTTAGTTATGAACTTTAGTAGGTACCCTAATAGGCCAAACCTCAAGACCCTCTTGGTATATGATTTGGTCCTACTTCAGAAATATTATGGTTCTTTGTCCCAATCCATTTAAACTATCATTTTACATGCTCATGCAATTCCTATTCATACCTAGTATGTTATAACATCTCTTATTTATGGTCAAGGATGAATTGGTATGTTTGGTTCTTATGAGTTGAAATGGAAGGTTTGAAAATAATGAAGTAGGCATTTACATAAAGTGACACATCCTCAGAATGTTTAATATAATATTATTTTCTTTTTTTTAAATTCATGAAAATTGCTATTTCTTATGACAATTTTTTTCAATACAAATGATTAATTTTTTTTGAATTTGGGATGTAAAATGTGGGTTATTCAAGGAACAAACAATTTAATTCTTTACCTACTCACATTAACAAAATCATTATGGTTCTACTAACAAGGTTATGTATTTGGCATTTAGGTATAACGAAATCACCAAAGTTAAATTTTAAATTTGAAAAAAAATGTTTAATGACTTTTGAACCTCCTCAGGCATAGCAAAACAAGAGAAGAAAGTGACTTTTACCACACAAAAGGTTGTGGCTCATGACACATGTGTTGGTGAACTATGCGATTTTATTATATAATGAATACATTGTACAATATGTGTCATTACCTAATGTTAAATTGCAATTTTTGTGTACTATATACCATAATAAACATCACATATTATACATTGTAACGGATGAAATCACACAATTTATTTCACACATGTCATGAACCACTGTAACCAAAAAGAAAGAGTCCACAATTCCTCTACTTCTCTCATAAATCCACTCTGTTAGAATCTCAGTAACTCCTCTCCTATCAAGTAGGCAGTATTACAATAGGCCTATTATGAGGTCCCACAACTTCTAACCCTCCATCCTTGGCTGGTTCCTAAAAATATGCACACATCAACCTATCCTAAGTCTACTACAGTAATATCCCTTGATTTCTGCTGGAAACAGTGGCATTCTTGTATTGTTAGTGCAAAATGTTAATAGGGTCTGGCTTGAAGTCAGAGCTCTCAATGTTCATTCGGTTTGTGATGAGCTGCTAATTCTTTTCTCCCCCTTTTCCCTTTCTACCTGGGTCAATGAACACAAATGCTTCTGCTAGGGTTTAACACGGATCAACTTCTGGGCTTTACAGAACAACTGAACCGGGTGCACCAAGTTGGTTTGCAACTACTCAAGAAGGGTTTAGAATTCTATGAAAAACAATGGATCTATGAATGTTTGCTATAATTTTCAATCCGACTTCTCTGTCTCAATCACATTCTGCCCAATCCCAAGGATACCCACAAAGAGGTTTTTGGCTCTTACTTAGGTGTTATGAACTACCCACTGAACAATCCAAACAAGGTCTCCCCCCCCCCCCAAACTTTTAAAGATGCAGTTTCTATATGCATATGATTCTACAGCTCAAACCACCTTTAAGCGTCATCAGCTTTTAACATCAACCCTTGATTAGACCTAATTTTAACCAAAACATAGAGCCGGCCATCTTATAGTTACTGGCGCAGCGGAAGAAAAAAAAACCTAGCAACTAACTATCTTGCAAGCTCCTCTCTTACCACCAAACATTGCCCTCCTTCTGCCTGTCAACCTCCTTCTTTCCTTCGAATCCCATCTTTTATCCTTGTCCACCCTGTTTCACATAACACACAAGCAACAAACCTTCCAACTCACAGTCACTAACGAACAAAAGAAAAGATAAACCCCGCCATTTGCATGAAGAAAGTTGATGGCGGGTTCATCTCCTAAACCCTAAAACGAATATAGCTTTCACACTATAGAAACCACCAAAAAAATCCCTGTCCGATCACATATGTAACCCCTCCCTTCCTTAAAAAGCTGAGTCCCTTAGCTCTTTTAATCTTGTGGAGTGTGATAGATTTGTAGATCCCTACGAGATCTTTCCCACTGATTCCCATCAGCATCCTGAATGATGCATATTTTGCTGCCTTCTTCAAAATCAAGATTTCCAATCCCATTTGCATGCGCTACAAACTAGTATGGACCTTCCCAGCTAGAAGTCAAAGCTTTCTTCTTTCCTGGCTTCTTCATCTTAACCATTGTTTGTCTAGCAATTAAACCCTCAAAAGTTTGTTTTCCTTTTCTGGTAGCATAGGTCTTCCTTTGCTTTTGTTGTGCATGTTCTACGTTGAATAGAACGTTCTCATGGATGTTGGTAATCAACTTCATCTTCTGCATAAACTGTTCTGCAGTAGTTTCTGCATCAACAATGTCATCAACCACAACAGTCAAGGAATGTAAGTAGTTATCAGCCCTGAGGCATGGTGTGCATCTAGTCAATATCATGAAAGGGGAAAATTTAGTGCTGGATTGAATTCCGCATCTGTATCCAAACATAACCTTTGCCAGTTGCTCATCCCAACAGTTGGCATTTTCGAGTGTTGCAGATAGTACCGTTATGCCATGTTTAATAGTCTTGATCAGACAGCCATACCATTGCACTGTGGCCATTGAGGTGTTGTATGTTGATGGTGAATCCCATAGTCTTTGCACATGACATCAAATTCTGCTACCCACTCTCCTCCATTATCGGTCAATACAAATTTGGGAACCCCATACCTACAGATTATGTCATCTTCTAGGAACGTGGCCGCAGTCTTAGCACCATGATTAGCAACAGCCTTTGCCTCGCACCATTTAAAGTAGTGGTCGATAGCCACCAGAATATACTTGTTTCCTGACTTGGTTTCAAGCAATGGTCCTGCAGTGTCCATAGCAACTCTATAAAACCCTAGTGATGACATTCTTCATTTTGCACATTAAAATTCTTTAAAATTCTTCATTTAGCACCTTGTCATAACATTCTTGACCCGCGAATGTTTACCAAATTACACTGGTTGATCTATAAA